>VOFC01006206.1_pt1 | contig 21463 bp, 32 predicted proteins | sample 5384161 | NCBI WGS metagenome assembly VOFC01 (sample SAMN12384722, study PRJNA508395) | human gut metagenome | isolation source: healthy gut B | host: Homo sapiens
TTAAAGTTAGTAAGACTGTCATTATATGCGTAGCAGCCGATGATCATTGCTTTTCCACCATTATTTAAATAGTCTATAACTTTCTGTGCATCTGCTTCATTAAAATCCTCTGTAGGTGAATTTATTATTATTGCCGATGCATCATCCGGAACTTTTTCCTCATTAAAAAGTTCAAGCGATTTAAGTGTAATGTTCGCCTTGCTTATCACATCTGAAAAATTACTTCCCAAGTGTTGTCTCGTTATGGCCTGTAAGCTGATATATTACCGGAAGGGTATCTGAATCCATGGTAACATACTCGATCGCACTTGTTATCTGTCCCTCTCCATCATAACCTTTGATCGTCTGATTGTACTGGTATGTAGAATAATCCATTGATGTATCATAGTCATAAATATCATTGTAGTCTATAACCTTTGAGCGGTTATCACTTACAACGATAAGGCTGTTTGTCGTAGGAGCGCTGTCCGTATAGTCCAGATAAAAAATTAGGACTTGTCGATGGATTTATATATTCTACTTTTTATATGTGATGAAAGACTCTCATATCTCTCAAGTGTTTCTGCAATAGTAGCATCCTTTGATTTTTTTCAGAATTTAATACATATATTGTCACATCCGTATCAAGATTTTTTAAATAATCCTTCGTATATCATCCGTAAGCGAGAAAAAGCTGTGTATATGAAAAATCAAGTGATGTATATGTTGTTGGGATTCCTGCAACTATAAAGTTTACAACTACAGCGATAACGCACATGATCCCTATAAGTCCGGCAGAGAAAACCCCGGTGCCTATCTTCTTTTTTTGTAAAAACTCCATCTGCGCTTCTGGATCGACTGTGTAGTTAAAAAGCACAGTAAGAGTATCACTGTAAGATAATATACTGTAGATGTCAGATCCAGACATCCACTCATATATCCGTCAAATGGTGTATACAGATCAAAACATTCAAGTATCTTTGTCAGAAGGTTTCCATTTGCTGAAATAAGTCCTGTTATGGACTGCATCATATATGATAAAAACAGAATTACAAATGTAAGTATCGCTGATATAATGACACTCTCAGATATTGATGATATAAAAGCCCTACTGCTATGCATGCGCATCCGTAAAGCCAGTATCCAAATATTGCCACGTAGCACTCTCTAGTGCGACCTTTCCAAATATCGAAAGTATCAGCGGCGAAATTGCAAACAGTATAATGTCTATTGTAAACACTGCCGCCATAGCAAGATATTTTCCGGCAACAATTTTTCCAACCGATACAGGAGATGTAAGGATAAGCTGATCCGTTTTTGTCTTACGTTCATCCGACAGACATCTCATTGTAAAGTATCGGGACCGCTATAAGCATCACAAAACCTATTCCTTTTTAAATCATAGGTTATGTATGGATATCCGTTTTTTAAATTGTATACATAAAAGTAAAGTCCATATACTGCAAGCAGTGCAGACACAAAAAGCCATCCTACAACGGTCTGGAAATATGATCTGAATTCTCTTTTAAATATAGCAAACATTATTCTGTTTCTCCTTCCCCTGTAAGCTCAAGGAATACATCCTCAAGTGATTTAACTGCTGAATGCATCTCAAGAAGTGTTATGTTCCTATCGCAAAATGCCTTAAATAATCCTTCTCGTATATCGCAGCCTTTTTTTTGTGCTCTCACAACGAATTTTACAGTATCATCTTCCTCTGGCTGTTCAAATTTTACTTCTTTTACATCAGAAACATTTTCAATCACCTGACGTGCCACAGCCTCATCACATTTTGCTATAATGTCAATATTCTGCTCTGTTGACATTAAATTGATAAGGTTTTCTGTTGCATCACTCGCCACAAGCTTACCCTTTGATATGATAAATACATGGTCACATACTGCACTGATTTCTGTAAGAATATGTGAGCTTAAAATTACAGTATGATTTTCGCCGAGTTTTTTGATAAGTTCCCTTATCTCTATTATCTGCTTTGGGTCAAGTCCGACCGTAGGCTCATCAAGTATTATTATCTGTGGATATCCAAGCACCGCCTGGGCAAAACCGACTCTCTGCCTATATCTTTTTTGAGAGATTTTTTTATAAGTCTTTCAGACACATCAGAAACGCCTGTCATCTCCATTGCGTCATTTATCATTTCTTTTCGTTTCTTTTTTCTATCTTTTTTAGTTCAGCAACAAACTTAAGATATTCTGCCACTGTCATATCCATATAAAGCGGTGGGAGCTCCGGCAGATATCCCACACATTTTTTTTGCTTCTTCCGGCTGATTCAATATATCATAGCCGTTGATTTTTACGGTTCCACTTGTAGCACCGATATAACCGGTAAGTATGTTCATTGTTGTTGATTTTCCTGCACCATTTGGTCCGAGAAGTCCGTAGATCTTTCCGGGTTCAATTGTCAGTGACAGATTATCTACAGCTACATGATCACCGTATTTTTTACGAGATTACTTATTTCTATCACAGTAATTCTCCTCCTTTTATTATTGATGTACTCTCAGAATGCTTCATTTAGAAGATTCCGTGAGTACATATTGCTGTTATTTATTGTAAAAAAAAAGAGTGTTCAATCTGTGAACACTCTTTTGTAAATATATGATCATACTGCACGATTATCTGACGATCATTGCTTCTCTTTCTGCACCTGTTCCTATGAATTTTACAGGTACACCGATATACTCCTCTATGAAATTGATGTATGCTTTTTGCCTCTTCCGGGAGCTCATCAAATGTCTTGCAATCTGCGATACTCTCGTCCCATCCGCCTTTAAGCTCTTTGTATACAGGCTTTGCATTGTTAAGCACATTTAAGTTTGTGGTAAAATCCTCTGTCACCTCTCCGTTTACATCGTATCCGGTACATACCTTTATAGTATCGAATTTACCGATCGTATCGAGATGGTTTACAGATAATCCTGTAAGTCCATTGAGACGCTTAGCATATTTAAGTGTAACAAGGTCAAGCCATCCACATCTTCTAGGACGTCCTGTTGTCGTGCCATACTCATGTCCAAGCTCACGGATTCTGTCTCCCGTCTCATCAAGCAGCTCTGTAACATATGGTCCCGCACCTACACGGCTTGAGTATGCTTTTATGACACCATATACATTTCCGATATCTGAAGCTGAAAGTCCTGTTCCTGTAAGGATTCCGCCGATCGTAGGGTTTGAAGATGTAACGTACGGATATGATCCAAAATCAATGTCAAGAAGTGTAGCCTGAGCACCTTCCACTACTACCTTTTTATCATCCTCAAGAGCCTTATGTAAAAGTGTGACAACATCACATACATATGGTTTTAATTTCTCTGCATATTCACTATACTGTGCATATGTCTTTTCAAAATCAAGTTCTTTTTTGTGTAATCCGTTTCAGGATCATATACTTTAAGAAGGGCAAGCTTAAGCTCTGTCTGCTCTTTTAATCTTTCTTTGAAATCAGGAGCATATAAATCCTCCATCCTGATTCCGCTTCTTTCGTATTTGTCACAGTATGAAGGTCCGATACCTTTTCCTGTAGTACCTATCTTCTTTGCTTTTCTGACCTTTTCAAGTGCCAGATCAAGTTTTCTGTGATAAGGGAATATAACGTGTGTTTTATCACTTATCTTAAGATATTTATCTACATCATATCCGTGCTCTTTAAGATTATCTATTTCTTCAAGAAGTACTTCCGGATTAAGTACAACTCCGTTTCCGATAACACCAGTCGTATGACCTGATAAAAGTCCTGATGGGATAAGGTGCATTGCATATTTTACACCATTTGCTTTTTATTGTGTGGCCGGCATTGTCTCCACCTGTAGCTCTTACTGCTACGTCAGCATCTGCTGCCAGATAGTCAATTACCTTTCCTTTACCTTCATCACCATAAAAGCATCCTATTACTACATCTACTTTTGACATTTTACATGCCTCCCTTTATATTATTCACATGGATCATGCCATGTTTATCACTTTTATAACTTTCTTTTTGAAAGTAACTATTTTATATCTATTTTCTTAGAACAAGCTATCGCAAGAGCACCAGGTCCGATATGGCACGAAACACTGAGCGAAAGTGGATTTAAAACTATCTCATTCTCAGGAAATGCTGCCTGAACTTCCTCTTTGAATGCAAGCGCAGCCTCAAGATCATGTGTATATGCCATCTCAAGATTTATATTTCTTCCATCTGCACTGTCAAATCTTTTCTCAAAATCTGATTTCATTGCCTCTATCATTATGTTTTTGGCCTGTTTTACAGTGCGCGCTTTTGCAAATGCATCGAGTTTTTTTCTCCCTGTATCTGAAGAACAGGCTTTAATTTGAGAAGTGTTCCAAGAGCTGCTGCTGCCGGTGTTATCCTGCCACCTTTTTTTAAGATATGTCAGTGTATCCACCATGATATATATAGAAGAATCGAATTTTGCAGCCTCCAGTATATCTTTTATCTCTTTAGCACTTTTTTTCCTGCCTCTGCAAGGTTTTTTGCATCGATCACCGATTGTCTCATCGTTACGGATATACGCTGGTTGTTTACGACTTCAACCTTTCCATCATAGTCCTGTGAAAGCATATATGCAGTCTCACATGAACTTGAAAGTCCTGATGACATCGGGATATATACAACCTCATCATATTCCTTTAAAAAGCTCATCCCATTTATCTGTCACATCTCCGACAAGCGGCATGGATGTTTTATGTCTCCTCCTGCCTGAAGCTTCTCATAAAACTGTTCCTGAGACAGATCAATATCTTCATAGAACATTTCTTCATTTATATAGAACGGCATTGGAAGGACAACTACTCCCATTTCCTTCGCCTGTGTCTGTGTGATCCCGCTATTGGAATCGGTCATAATAATAACCTTACTCATCTATTCACACTCCGATATTCTTTATATAACTGCATTTTTCCAGTTATAAGCATTCTCAACCAGCTAATTATACCATAGCAGACTTTGTTTGAAAAGAATTTTTTAAACCTTACAATGTGAACAACAACAGAGCTGCATGATGGCATCCATCATATACAGCTCTGCTACATATATTCCTATATATTTTTTTATTATTTCAGTAACAAGGCTTTCAAAATCCTTTGCAACCCTGTCGGCTGTTTCCTGTACTTCTTTATGTGAAAGCTTCTCATTTGTGACACCGGCAGCCATATTTGTGATACATGATATACCACAGATTTCCATGCCCATGTGCCTTGCTGCAAGAGCTTCACATGCAGTGCTCATACCTACCGCATCTGCACCCCTGGTTCTTATCATCCGTATCTCAGCCGGTGTCTCATATGCCGGGCCTGTCAGCTGTGCATATACACCCTCCTGTAGTTTGATACCCAGCTTATCTGCCTGCTCCTTTATGACTGATTTCATCCTAAGACTGTATACCTCACTCATGTCAGGAAATCTTACTCCGAGTTCCTCAATATTCTGTCCGATAAGAGGACTTGGAACACCTGTTGTGATATGGTCAGTGATAAGCATGAAATCTCCTGCCTTATAGCTTAGGTTTACACCTCCTGCTGCATTTGTAAGTATGAGCTTTTTTGCTCCCATAAGTCCCATAAGCCGTGTTGGCAGTACAACATCTGTCATAGGATACCCCTCATAATAATGCACTCTGCCCTGCATTGCCACTACAGGTACATCACCTATATATCCGAACACATATCTGCCTTTGTGCCCTGCTACTGTTGACACCGGAAAGCCTTCAATATCAGTATACTCGATCATACACTCCGTTTTAATATGCTCCGCATAATTTCCCAGACCTGATCCAAGTATTAATGCCACCTCCGGCACAAAATCTGTTTTCTGCCTTACACTTGCAAGGCGTGTCATTAATTTTTCATATACATTGTCCATGCTTTTTTCTCCTATCTGTCTACTTTATCATTTATTACACTTTTAAGCATCTCATACTGTCTGCTGCTTATATAGATTTTATTTCCTTTTTTAGTTATCATTTCTTCTGAAACAAACCTTTTAACCGCACGGCTTATTCCAAAATGCCCAGATTTTTGTCGAATTTCTCAATTTCCTCTCCGTAGCCTGTCACATTTCTGCGGTGTCCCCACAGTGCATCGAAATCGACCAGATTCACAAAGCACAACCCTTTAAAATCCTTCTCACAAATATCAATTGTCTGCTCCATTCCATGAACCGAGCTCTTTGAGCGGAATGCCTCTGTAATACCCTCTCCGCAGAAAATATCATTGATTTTGCCGACTGAAATGACATCCAGTCCACTGTCCTTTAATGCATTTAATGCAGTAAGACCGGTAGGCTTAAGCGCATAGTCGTGCCTGTTTGAGGTTCGCACGAACTCACCCTTTTTCTTTCCCACATATGGCCTAGCAATGACGCGCCCTACTCTCCACTCGTCCTTGAGTGTTATTTTTCTGGCTATCTCACAGCAGCGGTAGAGATTCTGTAAATCAAAGGTCTCCTCATTGCCGCAAATCTGAAGCACCGAATCCGCTGATGTATATACAATCATCGAACCGTTCTTTATCTCTTCCTCTCCGAGCTCCTCGATTATCTCAGTGCCGCTGGCGCTCTTGTTGCCTATAACCTTTTTTCCGCACTGCTCCTCAAGCTCAGCTATGAGCTCCGGTGGAAATCCGTGCTCTGTGAAGGTCTTAAACGGCTTTTCGGTTTTTATGCCCATCATCTCCCAGTGGCCTGTCATCGTGTCCTTGCCGTTGCTCGCCTCTGCCAGCCGCGTAAATCTGCCGATTGGCTCAGCAGCCGGCTGCATCTGACCGCCACAATGCAGATTGAGCATTCCAAGCCTTGTAAGATTTGGGATGTCGAGAGTCTGCATCCTCTCAAGTATATGTCCAAAGGTGTCCACATCCTTATCTCCGAATCTTTCAGAATCCGGCATTGCGCCGATTCCCAGAGAATCTAGGACTATCACAAAAATTCTGTTATATTTCTTCATGGTGTCATACCTCCATTTTCCGGTCCGTAAATTTGTGCTGCGGTTAAATATTAAATCTCCATAAGCCTCACGGCACTATACCAGTCTGAAAATCCGCTCCTTCACGGCATCATCCGCAAATGCCACATCCAATGCATTTTTCATCATAAGCGGCAGCTCCTCCTCGCGTATGCCATAGGTTTTTTCTATGAACTCAAGCTCCTTAGATAAAGTTGTGTTGCTTACAGTGCGGTTGTCTGTGTTTATTGTGACCTTTAATCCCGCATCCAAAAACTCCCTGATGGGATATTCGTCTGCAGAAGCCACCGCCTTTGTCTGCAGATTGCTTATCGGACAAAGCTCGATGCCTATGCTCTTTGCCGAAAGCTGCCTTTCAAGTTCTCCGTGGCCTCTCATGGCTATTCCATGGCCTATCCTGGCCGCGCCGGCCTCCACTGCATCTATGATATTCTGTGCATTTCCACACTCTCCCGCATGAATTGTAAAAGGCAGCCCAAGCTGCTTTGCATATTTGAAAAGCTCCATGAAGCCGGACATAGGGTAAGGCACCTCAGCACCTGCAAGGTCTGCCGCGCACACACCCGCGCCTAAAAATTCCCTTGCGGTGTGCAGCATGCGTCTGTTTTGTTCCTCGCTGTGATGCCTCATGGCGCACACAATAAGCCCATATTCTATGCCAAAATCCTTTTTACCTCTCTCAAGTCCCTTAAGTGCAGCCTCTATCACACGCGCTCGCAGCTCATCCTCTCATTCTCTGAAAGTAGCGGTGCAAAACGGATTTCCGCGTATACGACGTTTTCCCGGTGCATGCCCTTAAGCACATCATAGGCGGCTCCCTCAAGCCCCATAACATGGCGGAATGCACACTGAAGCGGTCTTATACTCCATCGCATCATCACAGATCTGTTTTATCTCATCCCATGTAGATCCCTGTAACAATAAAGTGTGATCTACATGCTTTAATATTTCTTTTGTCTCCATTTTTTATCCTTCCTTAATCATATTTTAAAATTTACTATTTTGCCTTATCTTCTTTTATCAGGTTTCGGATAGCCTCAACAGCTGCCTGAATTGCCATATCTGTATCGTGGACTACAGGATTTTCCAGCCCTAGCTTTTCTCTCTCCTGATTTGCCACTACAAAGGAAGCAGGATCCAGCTCTTACCCGAAGCTTTCCTGCAGCAATAAAAAGTGCTGCCGACTCCATCTCCGATGCAAGGCATCCCATCATTTTCCATGCCTCCCATTTACTTAAAAGTTCATATCCTACAGGCATTTTTTCAGGCTCATGCTGCCCGTAAAAAGCATCCTTACACTCCACAACCCCTGCATGATAGGGGAAGCCTTTTTGTTTTTGCCGCCGATACCAGTGCGTTTGTCACCTCAAGATCTGCCACAGCCGGGTACTCTATAGGTGCGTACTCCTTGCTTGTGCCCTCCATGCGAATAGCTCCTGTAGCAATCACTACATCGCCGCTCTTTACTTCTGTCTGCATACCTCCGCATGTACCGATCCTTACAAAGGTGTCCGCACCACACCTGCACAGCTCCTCCATTGCGATCGAAGCTGACGGTCCGCCTATTCCTGTTGATGTAACACTCACCTTTACACCATCTAAGGTTCCTGTATATGTAATATACTCTCTGTTATCTGCTATTAGTACTGGATCATCAAAATACTGTGCTATCTTCACACATCTTTTGGGATCTCCCGGCATGATAACATAGCGTCCTACCTCCCCTTGTGCTACCTGTATATGATACTGTCTGCTCTCGTCCTCTGAATAATTCTTCATTATATATCTCCTTCCCTTTATATGATCAGGTTTTTATCTTTGTCCCTTATCGTAAGGAATCCCCTCTGCCTTTGGTGCCCTTGAATTCTTAGATACAAATATCAGCACTACGAGTGAAATAATATATGGAAGCATATTGTAAATTATTCTCGGAAGCTTTAATGCAACAAGTACATCAAAGCCTGTATACACATTTGAAAGTGCTCTGAAAAGACCAAATAAAAGTGCTGCAAGTCCGATATTTACCGGTTTCCACTGACCGAAGATCATAACTGCCAATGCAAAGGAAACCAAATCCTGCAACTCCGTTTTCAAATTTCCACTCACTCACACCTGCTGTTATATATACAAGTCCTCCTAGTCCACCGAGCGCACCTGAAATAAGTACACCCGCATAACGCATTTTATATACATTGATCCCTACTGAATCTGCAGCCTGTGGATGCTCACCACATGCTAAAAGACGGAGTCCGAATTTAGTCTTGTATAAAACTACATATGATAAAATAAGTAAAATCAGTGCAATAAGCATAAACCAGTTAAATTCAAGCCTCCGATATTTACGAGAAATGCTTTTTTTTGCCTGCTTATAAGCAACCGTTGATGATACATTGTCAATACTCTCTGCCATATTGATAGCTCTTACGATAACTACGGCGGCTGCTGGTCCGAGCAGATTAAGAGCTGTACCTACAAGTGTCTGATCTGCATTGAAATTGATCGCAGCCACTCCCAAAAATAGTGAAAATATCATCCCTGCTGCCACACTCGCCAGAATGACAAGCAATATGACAAAGGGTGCTGCTGTACTGTCCGGGAGATATTTCATCATGAGTGCCCCACCGAGCGCACCTATCACCATGATTCCCTCAAGCCCAATATTGATGACACCACTGTGCTCTGAAAAACATCCTCCCAATGCCACAAGTGCAAGAACTGAAGCAAAAATAAGTGTATATTGAGTAATAATAACATTATCTTTCTCCTCCTTTCAATTCCTTTGCAGCCCGTTTTTTCTCATCCTGCATATCAAGGCAGCGATTGAGCCAGCGCTTAAAGAAGAATACAAAACCACAAAGATAAATGATAAATGCTGAAATCAAGTCTGAAATCTGTGTACAATACATTGTTTTATCCACATATGAGCCCCCACTCGTGATATGCTGGATAAAATATGATGCAAAGATCGTTCCTATAGGATCAAGTCCACCGAGGAATGCCGCTGTTATCCTGTTAAATCCCATGCCCGGTACACTAGTCTGCTGTACCATCCATGTCTCTATACCGCTTAAGTAGAAAACTGCTGCTCCCATACCGGCAAGTCCACCTGAGATCATCATTGTCAGGATGATATTTTTTTCTTTCATTCCGCAATATTTTGCTGCATTTTTTGTTCATTCCTGTTGCCTTAAGCTCGTATCCAAATTTGGTCTTTCCGAGAATTACCCAGACTGTTATAGCCATGAGTATCGAAAGCGGAAGTCCTATCGTTACAAATTCATTGTTTGAAAAAAGCTTATCAAGTCCCAGACTTGGCAGTATAGCACTTTTATTACCGCTCTTTAGATCTACTGTGTATGGTGTTGACTCAGCCTTTACCTTTGTAAGAAGCATATTTACCACATAAAGTGATATCCAGTTTAACATTATACATGAAATAACTTCATTTACATTAAAGTATGCTTTGAGTGCTCCTGAAAGCCCGCCTGCAAGTGCTGCAAAAACGACTGCTGCAATGAGGCACACATACCATGGCATTCCAAAGCCCAGTGCAAAGTAAAGTGCTGCTCCTGCTCCTACTACATATTGTCCTGCCGCCCCGATATTGAAAAGTCCAACCTTGTAAGCAAACAGTACCGACAGTGAACACATGAGCAATGCTGATGTTTTTACCATTGTTGTTCCAAAGTATTTCATTACAGCGGCCTTACTCGGATAATACAGATAGTTTTTAAGTATTGCTGCTATCGCACCTGCTGCCCCACTTGATTTATTATCAAAAGAACTATGTATCCGATTATAATTTCCGATCACTATGCAAAGCAATGATGCAATAATCGTCTGAACAGCACTTTTTCTTAAAATACCTTCTCTTTTCTTTTGTTACATTATTCATAGCCGTTTGTCTCCTTTCTTTTCGAACCGGCCATGTAGAGCCCCAACTCTTCAACCGTTACTTTTTTAGGATCAAATTCTCCGACTATCTCCCCCTCATACATTACAAGTATCCTGTCGGAAACGTTCATTACCTCATCCAGCTCGAGGCTTTACCAAAAAGTACTCTTTTCCCTCGTCCCTTGCTGCTACAAGCTGCTTATGTACACGCTCTATAGCACCTACATCAAGCCCTCGTGTCGGCTGTACTGCTATAAGAAGCTCTGGATCTTTGTCAATTTCCCTTGCTATTATCGCCTTTTTGCTGATTTCCTCCTGACATGGATCTTGTCTTTGTGATAGCTCCCCTGCCCTGAACGGATATCATACTCTTCAATAAGACGATCAGCATAGCTTCTTATCTCTTTCCTTTTCAAAAGCCCATTTTATTTGTAAACTGCGGCTCAAAGTATCTCTGCAACACGATATTATCTTCTAATGAATAATCCAGAACAAGCCCGTGCTTATGGCGGTCCTCCGAGGATATGGCTCATTCCCGATATGAGTCTTTCACGGATTGAAACATTTGTTATGTCTTTTTCCGTTCATTATCACCTGTCCTCTCTTTACAGGTTCAAGTCCAGTTAATCCGTACACGAATTCCGTCTGTCCATTTCCATCGATTCCTGCTATACATACGATCTCGCCTCTTTTTACCTGAAGAGAAACATTATTTACAGCATTATTTTTGTGTCTTTTGATGCCACCGTCATATTTTTTTACATCCAGCACAACATTTCCTACATTTGCAGGTTTTTTGTCCACGATGAAGTTTACATCTCTTCCTACCATCATTGCAGAAAGCTTTTCCGGTGTCGTATCCTTTATATCTACAGTTCCTATATATTTTCCCTTTCTAAGTACACTGCACCGGTCTGCAACCTGCATTATTTCAGCCAGCTTATGTGTGATAAAAAGTATGCTCTTTCCCTCTGCTGCAAGATTTTTCATTATCTGCATCAGTTCCTGTATCTCCTGAGGTGTAAGTACAGCTGTCGGCTCGTCAAAGATCAATATCTCATTGTCTCTGTAAAGCATTTTAAGAATCTCTGTCCTCTGCTGCATACCTACAGTTATGTCCTCGATTTTTTGCGTCCGGCTCTACTGCCAGACCATATTTTTCTGAAAGCGCCATTACCTTTTTCTGGCTCCTGCTTTCTGTAAAATCCATTTTTAGTTGTCTCTACACCGAGTATGATATTGTCAAGGACACTAAAACATTCTACGAGTTTGAAATGCTGATGTACCATTCCAATGCCCAGGTCATTTGCATCGTTTGGATCATTTATCACTACTTTTTGCCATCTTTACGTATCTCGCCTTCTTCTGGCTGGTATAGTCCAAATAGAACACTCATAAGAGTAGATTTTCCTGCCCGTTTTCCCCAGCAGGGCAATGTATCTCGCCCTTTTTTAAGCTGCAAAGTTATATTATCATTCGCTATGATCCCCTGGGAATTTTTTCGTGATCCCCAACATCTCGATTGCGTATCCGCTCATCTTTCCTCCTCCGTTTTCCCAGCAAAAAAGGGGAAGCCTCCATATCATTTTACGGCACTTCCCTCTTTCCACCCCAAAAACTCTCTTTAACGGTTGTTATTTAATGCTGCCGTAATCATTTACTGTAATTGTTGTTTTTGGCATTGCTGTAATGTCGCTGCTTACTGTGATCTCTCCGCTATACATTTTCTTTACAAGCTCTTTATAGTCATCTTGTGTAAAGCCATCCCCCCACTGTGTTGTATCCATAGGAAGCTGTACGAAGTTCTCCTCAGGGTTGTCAGATACAAGACCGAGGTTGTCGATCTTTCCTACATAGTCTTTCCAATTTCCGGCTTTGATAGCTGTAAGAACAGTCTCAACTGTAGGAGCCAGTCCCTTCATGGCAGATGTAATTGTAAGACCCTCTGCGAAAGTATCGATAATCCCGGACTGATCAGAATCTACACCAATAACTTTACCACCCGTCTTAACAGCTGCCTCTGCCGCTGATGTGTAGATACCTCCACCACATTGCAAATACTGTTTCGACACCTTTTCCGCCATACCATGTGTCCATATAAGCTGTGATATCAGCATCACCATAGAATTGTCCACCACATACATACTCAACTGATACCTCATTGGTTATGCCTAATTCATTTGCTGCCTCATCAGCCCCTGAACATATCCGTATCCAAATCGTGTAACTGCCGGAACTGACATTCCTCCCAGAAAACCAAGATGCCTATATCCAAGTTTTACTGCAGCATATCCTGCCATGTACCCTGAAAGTTCTTCCTGATATGTACAGCAGTATACATTATCCTTATTGTAGTAATCTGTTACATCATAATCATCAGTATTGTAAGTATATCCCTCGCCTACACCTTTTTTTTCGCATATATCTCCTTTACTCACATCAAGTGCTACAAATTTTACATCCGGGTAAATAGATGACTGGTCTACCAGTGCTGCCGCAAACATATATCCCGGCAGCACGATCACATTTGCTCCGTCTGCGATCGCCTGATCTACACTGGAGTTACGCGCCTCATCTGAATCACTCTCAGGCTTGTAATAATTGAACTCTACATCGTTACCCGATGCCCATGCCTTACGTGTTTCGTAAGTTGTCTGATTAAAACTCTGATCCGTTATGTCTCCTGAGTCAGTGATCATCGCCACCTGCATTAAGCTTCCATCATCCTGTCCGGCTCCTTTTTTTCTGTTGCAGAGTTATCATTTTTACCTCCGCGTGCTCCAAGTGACATTACCATAGCCCCCGCCATAATTGCTGATAATAATTTTTTTCTTCATATTTTTTCCTCCCATTGTTTTCTTGGATTTAATGATGAGAGTATGGCATACAGAGATATTTTTGCACAGGACTCAAGTCTCTTTTTTTGGGGTGCTCTCGTCAATTCGTTGAAAACAGCCAATTTTTACAATTTATTTTCATGTACTTTTACATGGATTTTACCTTACAAAAAGGGACTTCGGTCCTTTTTTGCATTTGGGGCCGATTTTACTTTTAAAGATAGTTATACAACATTCTTCTATTTACATAAAACGAGCAGGAAACCAATAAATGGCTCCTGCCCGCTTTTTTTATATATCATTACTTTCAGACTTAAAAGTCCTTTAGGCTTTAATTCATGGTTTCAATACCATATACTGCCGCATATTTATCCTTAAAATATTTAAGCGGCTCCGCCGAAATTTCTTTATGGCATACATTTTCTATTACCTCAGCCGGAGTTCTTGTGCTTCCATATTTGTGAATTTTATCATTGAGCCATTTTGTTATCTCTTTTATACGGCCTTCTGATAATATTTTGTCTATATCTCCCATCTCCTGTTCTATTTCTTCAAGGAACATCCCATCATATATACTTCCTAGCAGATATGTCGGGAAATATCCAAACGAACCGTCCGACCAGTGCATATCCTGTAATATTCCTTCTGCATCATTTTCAGGTGTGATTCCTAAGTATTCCTGCATTTTTTCATTCCACAGTTTCGGAAGCTCTGCTGCTTTAACTCCATCCCTGAATATGGCTTTTTCTATCTCATATCGTATTATAATATGGAGACAATATGTGACTTCATCTGCATCAGTTCTTATAAAACTGTTTCTGACATGATTTATTTCTTTATAAAATTCATCTAAGCTTATATTTTTATATACCGGAAGAAGGTCTTGTATTTTTATCATATATAGGCACCCAGAAGTTTTTGTTTCTACCCAGTATATTCTCATAGAAACGCGACTGGCTCTCATGCACTCCCATATAGCAGCAGCTTCCTGCAACAGTTCCATCATAATCAGGATTTACATTCTGCTCAAATATTGCATGTCCTCCCTCATGAATTGCTGAAAACATTGAATTTATAGCTTCATGCTCAAAATAATGATTCGTCACACGTACATCCTTTGATGTAAAATTCATTGTAAATGGATGCTCCGTTTCTCCCGTTGTTCCTCTCTTAAAATCGAATCCTATATATTCTAACAATAAATCCTGTACTCTTCTTTGTGCGTCAATATCATATTTTCCGGCAAATTTGCTTTCATCCGGCTGTTCTGCATTTGTTATCTTTTCACAAGCGGGATAAGCTCTTCTTTTAGTTCGGCAAAAAATACGATCTATTGTCTTACTGTCCATTCCTTTTTCGTATTGATCCAACAGATAATCGTATACTTCCATATCAGGACGTCTGTATGCAGCCATCTGCTTTGTCAGTTCGATCATTTTTTTCGAGATGTGGCTCAAAAATTGAGTAATCCGATGCATTTTTGCCATCTCCCATGCCTGTTCCGATTCATTCTGCTCTGTAACATATTTTTCGTAAAAATCTGACGGAACTTTTCTGTCAAGCTCCATTTCTGTTTTCATTTTATCTACAACAAACTTCCATTTATCATTTAATTTTCCATATTCCTGAGGCTTTGAGAGTTCATTCAGCATCTCCATAAGTTCATCTGACGTAGACAGTTTAAATACTTCTGTGGAAAAATATGTTGCTGCCTGCGCCTGACCTTTAAATCCTCCTCAGGCATAACAGTCCGCATATCCCAGAATATCGTGTCTGCTGCCCTTTCCAATATATTTATCTGTTCCAGATATTTTTTCAAATTTTTCTAATACTGCTGTCATTCTTTTCTCCTTACTGCTTATAATATCTTTTATACTGATTTAATCATGTCTTTCATCAGTATTTGCATAGCACTCACAAAATCTTGCAGAAAACGATGGTTTCCGGTCTGCAGCATATAAATGTGCTGTGCTTCCAAATTCATTTATCCTAAAGCCTGCTATCCCGGGTCTTCTTTCCTCCGTGTATATACTTGTGATTGACGAAGGGAGTGCACAAAATCCATGCCATAAGATCATAGGTGATACGTTGATAAGATGACTTAATAATACACATTCCACTCCAAAATGACAGAAAAATACTATTGTATCATTATTGGGCTTTACAGCTTTATAATGCATTCCTTCTCTTTCATAACCATGTTTCTTTAAGACATCATCTAGTCCATGACAGACTATATCGTATTTTTCCTTTACATTGCCTGCTCTCATTATATCTGTGTCTGCCCATCCAAAACTATCATAATTTTGTCTGTCTTTTTCCATATCTGCCGGAAGCCAGTCCCAGCAGATCGTCTTTCCATCCTGGATGTCCGGTCTTTTTATCTGGGCATCAAATTCCCTGAGCCAGTCATATGTTTCTGCCTGCCTGTCCATCTTTTTTAATGTACATCCTGCTGTATCCTGTGCTCTGCCAAGCGGTGATACATAAAATGCTTTTACGTTGATCTTTGACAAATAATCTGCCGCCAGTTCGGCCTCTTTCCAGCCTGTATCTGTAAGCGAATCTATATCATAATCTGGATCTGCGTGTCTTACAATTAAAATTCTCATTATACTCTCTCCTGAAATGCTTCTAAATATACGTTTTCATATCATTCCTATTATATAGTAAGTTTGGTATATTCGCAATCCGCACTTTTGTGCTACTTGCTCATATCCGGACATTCGTCAAATAAAAAATCAGAGGCAAGCAAGCCGGATCCATCTACATACATCGTAGACCCGGCTGGCTTACACCAGCCTCCGTATATTCGCAATCCGCACTTTTTGTGCTACTTGCTCATATCCGGACATTCGTCAAATAAAAAATCAGAGGCAAGCAAGCCGGATCCATCTACATACATCGTAGACCGGCTGGCTTACACCAGCCTCCGTATATTCGCAATCCGCACTTCCGTGCTACTTGCTCATATCCGGACATTCGTCAAATAAAAAATCAGAGGCAAGCAAGCTTGCCTCTGATTTTTATTTTCCTCATTGTCTACGATTACATCATTCCCATTCCGGCGCCGGCACCGGCCGGCATTGCCGGAGTGTCCTCTTTGATCGTAGCTACTGCTGACTCTGTTGTGAGAAGTGTTGAAGCTACTGATGTTGCATTCTGTAATGCACTTCTTGTTACCTTTACAGGATCAAGGATTCCGCTCTCAACCATGTCTACATACTCTTCTGTAGCTGCATTGAAGCCTGTTCCAGGAGCTGACTCTTTTACTTTGTTGATAATAACTGCTCCTTCAAGTCCTGCGTTTGCAGAGATGTAGTAAAGTGGAGCCTCGAGTGCTTTCAGGATTACCTTAGCACCGGTCTTCTCATCTCCCTCTAATGTATTTGCAAGCTCTGCGACTTTCTTAGATGCGTGGATGTATGCAGATCCACCACCTGCGATGATTCCTTCCTCTACTGCTGCTCTTGTAGCGTTTAAGGCATCTTCCATACGAAGTTCTGCTTCCTGCATCTCTGTCTCTGTTGCTGCACCAACACGGATAACAGCGACACCACCTGCCATCTTTGCAAGTCTTTCCTGAAGTTTCTCTTTATCGAACTCAGATGTTGTCTCATCTATCTGTCCACGGATCTGGCTTACTCTTCCTGCGATAGCATCCTTATCTCCGGCACCATCAACTATCACTGTGTTTTCTTTCTGGACTTTAACAGATTTTTGCACGTCCAAGCATATCAAGAGTAGTATCCTTAAGTTCAAGACCAAGATCAGAGCTAATCACCTGACCACCTGTAAGGATTGCAATATCCTCTAGCATTGCTTTTCTTCTGTCACCATATCCAGGAGCCTTAACTGCTACCACGTTGAATGTTCCACGGAGTTTATTTACAATAAGTGTTGTAAGAGCCTCTCCCTCAACATCTTCTGCGATGATGAGAAGTCTTGCTCCAGCCTGAACGATCTTCTCAAGTAATGGGAGTATTTCCTGAATGTTTGAAATCTTCTTGTCTGTGATAAGGATATATGGATCATCAAGTACTGCTTCCATCTTATCCATATCTGTACACATATATGCTGAAAGATATCCACGGTCAAACTGCATACCTTCTACAAGGTCAAGCTCTGTCTGCATTGTCTTTGACTCTTCAATTGTGATCACACCATCGTTTGTAACCTTCTCCATAGCGTCTGCTACGAGATTACCGACTTCCTCATCACCTGCAGAAATAGCCGCAACCTTAGCAATCTGCTCTTTTCCTTTAACTTTCTGGCTCATCTCTTTGAGTGCCTCTACCGCTTTGTCAGTTGCTTTCTTCATACCACGGCGGAGGATGATCGGATTAGCTCCTGCTTCCAGATTCTTCATACCTTCCTGAATCATTGCCTGTGCCAGAACCGTTGCTGTTGTTGTACCATCACCGGCAACGTCATTTGTTTTTGTGGCAACTTCTTTAACAAGCTGTGCTCCCATGTTCTCGAAAGCATCCTCAAGCTCTACTTCTTTTTGCGATCGTAACACCATCGTTTGTGATAAGCGGTGCGCCGTATGCTTTGTCAAGTACTACGTTTCTTCCTTTTTGGTCCAAGTGTAACCCTTACTGTATTTGCTAATTTGTCAACGCCTGCGCCTAATGCTGCTCTGGCTTCTGATCCGTATTTAATTTCTTTTGCCATGATTTATTCGACCTTTCTTTTTTATTCTTTAATTGCTATATGATCTGATTTATTTTATTCAACTACTGCAAGGATATCATTCTGTCTTACGATAATGTATTCCTGACCGTCAAGTTTAACTTCTGTTCCTGCATATTTAGAATATATAACCTTCTGACCTTCTTTTTAACCTGCATTTTTACTTCTTTTCCATCTACTGTTCCGCCAGGTCCTACTGCTATAACCTCAGCCTCCTGTGGTTTCTCCTGTGCTGAACTTGTAAGGATAATTCCTGATTTTGTTGTCTCTTCTGCTTCTAACTGTTTTAATACTACTCTGTCTGATAATGGAACTAATTTCATTATATGCCTCCTTTTTTTATCTTTGTTAGCACTCATTTCTTTCGAGTGCTAATTTTCTTTCTGTAAATAAAATATCACTATTGAATTTTAATGTCAACAGTGATATTTCATTTTTATATTTATTTTATATAATGATGTTTGCATTTATGACTGGCATCCACCGCATAAATCCAAATTACCTGGGAATGCCATAACCACATCTGCCTTATTAAGGCTTGTACCATGATATTTTATCTATATCCGTGTCGGCATCAATATCATAGATGAAAACTATATAAGTCCATAATGAATGAGTGCATTTTTTACCCCATCCTTCATTATATCTGTCGTAACATAATCTGCTATCTCTTTCACCGGTGGTGTCGCATTCCCCATTGCAATCCCGCATCCTACGCTCTGCAGCATCTCTATGTCATTTACACTGTCTCCCATCGCAAAAGTTTCTTCAACCGGAATATCCAGATGGCTGCAAAGCCATTTTATGCCGGTTGCCTTTGACGTTCCTCTAGGTACAAATTCAACAACATTTTCTTCATGCTCAAGGATAAGAAAATCATCTGAAAATTCTTTTCACACGCTCATAATCAGTTCCGTCTATTATATCTGCCGAGAACTTGTTTACTCTTATGTCTCCCTCATATCCTCTTATTATATGCGCATGCTCTCCGAGTGACTCAAACAGATAATCTACATATGGATCATCCTCAAATCCTTCATCATCGATCCAGTAATCCGTAGAACCTTCCAATACAACAGGCATCCTGCACTCGGATAACACTCTTATTATCTTTTTCTACCATATCGCAGCTTAAATCTTTTTCGTAGATAACTTTATCATCCATTTCTATATAGTTTCCACAGGCTGCGATCATCCCATCAAAACCCATATTTAATAATTTATCAGAATTGACACTTGCTCTGGCACGGCCTGTACATAAGAATGCTCTATGTCCATTTGCATTTAACGCTGCAATGGCTTCTATTGTACTGTCCGGGATGTTCATCCTTTCATCCCACAGTGTACCATCAATGTCAAAAATACAGTCTTACTCATCATCTCTCCGTTTCATTTACTTATTTAAGCTTCCCGCATACATAATTATAAATGCTGTACCAGCAAAATAAAATACAGGGATTTCAAATTTATGTTACTATAATACCACAAAAAAGACATCCTGTTCCATAATCATATAGAATAGAATGTCTTTTTTTATATTTCAAATTATTATATAAGATTTTTTATGCCTTCTGTCAGCCTCTTCGCTACCTTTACATTGTTCATTGTGTAAAGATGGATTCCCTCGACATCATTTGCAAGAAGTTCTATTATCTGGCTCTGGCAGTATGACATTCCTGCATCAAAAGAGCCTCTTTATCATCACCATATCTATGTACGATCTTTTTAAACTTCTCTGGGAATTTTGCCCCCACATATCAACCATTCTCTTGATCTGCGCTGCATTTATACAAGGCATAATTCCCGGAACGATAGGAACCTCTATGCCTGCAAGCCGGCAGTCATCCACGTACTTAAAAAATGTGTCATTATCAAAGAAAAGCTGTGATAGAAGTATATCTGTTCCTGCATCAACTTTTTTCTTTAAATTCTGTATGTCATCATTTCTTCCCGCCGATTCTGGATGAACATCAGGATAGCGTGCTCCTGCTATGCAGAATCTGTCTCCTGTTGTTTTTCTTACATATTTTACAAGGTCACTCGCATGTAAAAATCTGATTTTGCCGGAACATTTGGATTTCTATCCCCACGTAATGCCAGACTATTTTCTATGCCTTCTGCTCCAAGAACCTTTAAAAATCATCTATTTCATTTTTTGTCGTAGCAAAGACATGTAAGATGGACTACCGGCTCAACATGGTATTCATTTTTAATCTTCTTTGCAATTTCGATAGTTTTGTTATTGTTGGAGCTTCCGCCGGCTCCAAATGTAACGCTTATATATTCAGGATTGCACTCACATAGTATGCCAAGCATTTCATCTATATTTTTAAAATCCTCTTCTTTTTCGGTGGAAAAATCTCAAAAGAAAGAGACTGTTTTTTTTTCATTATGTATCTGTGAAACTTTCATATTATCCTCCATGTAAACCACACACGCATTAAATATTTACCCTCTGCCTGTGCCTGCCAGATTATGTATTGCCTTGTCTTTTTAAGCAACAACCATATTATATGGTATGTATTTACTGTTGTAAATTATTTTTTTCCTTATCGTCAGCCATAGATTTTATCTATATCAAAGTAGATATATAACTCATATTTCTATCTGTTATATTTTCATTTTATGATATATTTGTACTGCCTGTTTGTATTGAATTTTTCATCAATATAAGATATACTATCCATATCTTTCAATTCTTTTTATTTTTATAGTATTGCATGGATGATATCAGTCCTGACCTAAAAACTCTTCTGGATTTTATTGACGGAAATAAACCCGAAGACGCATTCACAAAAAAGAGCTGTCTGTCGCTGTTGAAGATGCCCCGGCACAGTAAGAAATGGAGGGTACAGTATATGAACTTGCAACTAGCTTATCTTGATAAACTTAATGAGGGCAAAAACTTGGAGAAAAAATCGGAAAAGAGATTGGAAAAGAAATTGGTATAGAAATTAATCAAAAGAAAATGCAAAGCGTATGATTGCTGCCAATAAGATTTCATTAGAAGACATTTCATTTTATACAGGTCTCCTCTTGAAGAAGTAAAAAAAACTACAATATGAATTATCAGACC
>VOFC01002472.1_pt1 | contig 21461 bp, 25 predicted proteins | sample 5384161 | NCBI WGS metagenome assembly VOFC01 (sample SAMN12384722, study PRJNA508395) | human gut metagenome | isolation source: healthy gut B | host: Homo sapiens
TCTTTTTCAAAGGTCAGCATTTCCTGCACCTCCCATTCAGCTGCAAATCAGTTCCCTGATTAAAATTTCAATCTGTGCCGTTAATGTTCATCAACCCCACCCAACGCATTAGGGTCACAGGCTTTCAGTTCTTCCGTGACACCCGCAGTCTCCATCATGTGAGGCAACATGGTGTCCAGCGCTCCTGCGCTGTCCGGGTCAATCTCTAACAGGTGTGGATAAAGCTTCTCGCTCATCAGCAGTTGGTTGTAGAGAATAGGACGATGTTTGTTCCTTCAGGTAAGAGTTTTCGCATCCTGCGTACTTGCCGATAAAGTTTCCGGCTGTTCAGAGAGTTTTTAGGTTGGGTATATCATAATCTCCACAACGAATTTGCTTCGTGATGATTGAGCTGCTGCGCCCCGGCTTTCCGCTTCAAGTAGTTCTGATGAAGCCTGTCCTGCGTTCCTCACGCTTGCGGATTTCTTCCTTCGGCGGAGCTCCACTCCAGTTCTCCGGTTTCATGGTAAGAAACTCCGTCTTTGTCAAAATGACGTTGTTCTCAAACTTCGGATCGACAAAGGGCTTGATGTCTTTTTCGGTGCCCCAGCGGGCCGACCCGTATTCCTCATCCCGCCGAAATTTCTTTGCGTTCTTGCTTTTGAAGTAGATCAGCAGGCGAAAGCCCACCGCGCCCACAATGCCGATGAGCCAGTCAAAGGGGGCAAGCCCCGGCGCAAAGTCGGCAAAGGCCGGGCCGATGCTCTGCCCCAGGCCCATGAGCTTGTGAGCAAAGTCTGCTCCAGGGGCCAGGCGGTAGGCCGTCCCCAGCTTTAGGCAGGCCCACAGAATAAACAGGTACGGGATATTGGGTATCACATACTTTTTGACGCTATCTGTCCTCATGCACCGCCTCCCTTGCACGTTCTTTCTTGTGGGACGGCTGGCGGGCCAGTTCAGCGGCAGCCCGTTTGAGCTGTTCCCGGATGGGAACACGCTGGGACTTGGAACGCTTCAACACGCGCCGGGAATATTCCGAAAAGCAAGCGGTGATGGCGTCGGCCTGCCCGCTCTTGAAGAACAACAGGTATTTGTCCGGCCCGGTCTTATAAAAGGCATAGTCCACATTCCAGCGCCGGGCCACCCGATCAAAGTCCTTTGGGGACTCCACCTCGATGCTGTTCGTGGCGGCCCCGTGGCCCATAAGCTGGCGCACCGTCTGTTTTCCGTGGGGTGTCTGGCGGGCCCGGTACGTTTTCTTGATCTTCCGGCCCACCGCCAGACACGCCTGGGCCAGCACCCGGCCCGTGAGCTTTGTCGCCTTGATCGAAACTGCTATGGTACGTCTGGAAACGTCCTCGTCAATCAGCCGTATCCCTCCTTTCCATGAAAAAAGCACCTCTGGACAAAGTGTCCAGAAGTGCCGTTATCGTTCCTCGTGTTCCTTTGCGGCAATCTTCCGATAGCCCTCCAGGGAGGAACCGTCAATAATTTCTTTGTAGGCCGCCATCTGCTCCCGCACCGTGAGCTGCGGAAAGGCAAAGACTTTGTGCTCGTCGGGAATGTCCTCGATCCCGTGGTAGTGCTCGATGAATTGACCGCCGTTGTTCAGCACATAGCCTCCAGGGGCAAAGTGGCCGTCCTCTTCAAGCCGAATATCCCGCCCGTATGCCTCATAGTCAAAATAATTCAGCAGGTGCTCCGGCACGTCAATGGCCTCCATGTCCTCCACATAGATGCGGCCCAGGGTTTCATCGTCCTCCACACCGGGGTAAAACTCATAGCAATCCAGGTTTTGCACCAGATTGATGAGATCGGCCACGCTGGAAGTATGTTCGCCGCTGTCAATGACGGCCTCAAATTTCTCCAGTTCGCCCTGATCCAGCTCGGAGAGCAGACAGGCCAGATGATTGAGCTCGTCCAGGTTTTCATATTCCGTGAGATAGTCGTAAAGCCCCAGCACATCACCGTCAAAGCTGGTTATGAAAAATTCCTCATAACGTACCCCATCCACACCGATCCGCTTCAAAAGGGCCTGCACCTCCTCGGTGGTAGTAGGAAATTTCAAGGTTTCGCCAACCAGCTCGCCCTCGTTGTACTTTCCCAGGTTGGTGATGTAGGCTTCAAACAGGGACGCCATATCAGCGGCGGCCCTGGCCCTTGACGGTCAGGATGCCCTCAAGGGTAGTCGCGGTAATCCCCAGGCGCTGGGCCACGGCAATATCATTTTTCATGGCCTCGGTCACGGAATGGCCGCACACCACCAACACACGGGAGCGCCGGAGCAGATCGCGGCCCATGTCGATGCCGTTCTTGTGCTCCTCCGGCACCGCGTCATTGAGGAACAACGGCAGATAGAGCATAGGGCAGATGGGGGAATAGCCCGCATCATAGACCACGCGGCAGTAATGCGCCGCCTGCTCCATATCCACCGCAGGATCACCGCGCCACGCAGCGGTGATATAAGCAAGGGATCGTTTCATCTTCAACACCTCCGATATTTAATAGGTAGTTCAACCCTATCCCCCCGCCCTTTCCCATTCATGGGAAAGGGCGGCTCTGGAGGATATACCCCCGCCGCCTTGCCGGAAATAGCACAGCCGGGCCAGGCCGTCAAGGGCAAGCCGCCGCAAGCGGCGGGCGTTCCGCCCCTTGACTGCCCGTTCCCGGCTGCGCTGCAAAATATCCGGCGACGGGGGATATATCACCACAGAGCCCATCCCAAGCGCGGGGCGCTTACCTCTGGACAAAGTGTCCAGAAGCGGGGCCCGGTTACTTCTCCAAGTCCTTTTTCTTGTCCGGCTTCGCCAGTTCGGGCGGCTGTTTCTCTTTCCACTCGTCCAGCAGGGCCATGATCTGCTCCTTCATTTTGGCAGGAGTGACCTCCTTGCCGAAATACTTAGACAGTTCAGCAGTCGAAATAATCACACCGCGATCCTCCTTTTTCTCTTCACTCAAAATCCCGTCAATCACATCGCCGTTGAGCTTGCCCTCCTTGTCCAGCTCGTGGAGCCGCTTCGCCTGGGCCACCGAGGGGGAGGACTGCTCCCCGTCAATGGAAACAGCAATCAGCCGCTGGTTTTCCGGCCTGATATACGAGATCTCCACCGCAGGCATAAAGCCCATCTGCTTTGTGTCCACCTTGTCCAGAAGCTCCGGCACCAGGGAGTTGAGCCGGATATACCGCATGACCTTTTTATAGTTCATGTCGTGTTCCTTACCCACGATCTCCACCGAGAGCTTACCCAGGGCCTCGGCCTCTTTCTCCGTTTTCGGGCGGGCCCCCTGGCGTTTGATAGCCTCCACCTCCAAATCCAGCAGCTTTGCCAGTTCGCTGGGGAGAGGCTCGCCCCGCTGTTTGTTGCTGTTCCGCATTTCCCGGACGGCTTCAAGGTCGGTCATTTCCCGGACAATACAGGGCATTTCCTCCAGCCCGGCCCGTGCACCGCCATGATGGCGGCGGTGGCCCGCAATAATCTCATAGCCCTTGCCGTCCTTTTCCGGGCGGACGGTGGCGGGGGTCATAATGCCGTGTTCCTTGATCGTCCCCACCAGATCGTCCATCGCCTTATCGTCCTGCACCTTGTAGGGGTGCTCCCGGAACGTATGGAACGGATGAAGCTCCGCCATTTTCAGATAGACGATTTTTCCCTCTTCCACCGGGCGGGGCGGCACGTCAGGCGTGGGCGGCAGATTGATCTCCGGCGGCGGGACTGCCGCCTCCTTGACGGGAGCGGCCTTGCCCGGCTTTACCGCCTTAGCGGATTTAGACGCAGGCGCACCGCCGGAGCCCGTTTCCTTGCCCTTGTCAGCTTTCTTACCTCTGGACACTTTGTCCCGAACAGCGGGCGGGGCCTCCTCACGGGCCGCCTTGTCAACCTTAGACGGGCGGCCTGTGCGGGGCTCCGCCGCTTTCTCCTTTTTCCCCGCAGACACCGCAGCCTGCTCTTTCGGGGGACGGCCCCGGCGCTTTTTCGGCTGATCCGCCTCCGGCGCTTTTTCCTCCGGGATAGGAGCCTCTTTACCATCCTTATCAGTAGCCGGAGCCTTTAATTTGTCTACGGCTCCATGCGCCGCTGCCTGTCGCTGGGACATAAGCTCGTTGATCTTGTCAAAATCAACCACTACTTCCCCAAGTGCAGAGCGGGCCGGATTGTCCTCACCCATACCGGGAATAACAGACTGTTCCGCCTGGAGCGCCGGGCCCGTACCAGGCGCGGCGGGCTCTTGCGTTTTCCCCGGCGCGTTGGTTTCCTGAACCGGGGGCTCCTGGATTGGCGGAGCCTCTTTCACAGGAGCGTCACCGGGACGATCCGGGCCAGGGGGCTCCGGGCCGGTTTTGAGTTTGTCATCTGCCATTCACTAACCTCCTTCAATTTTGGTGTATTGCACAAAAATGAGCGTTGATTTTCTATCGAAAAATTTTCCTCCTTTCCAAGTCCACCACGCAAAAAAGCCGCCCAGATTTTACCCGGACGGCTTTCAGCGTAATGTGATAGACTTTTATTTTATTTTTTCGGATTGCAGGCTCCGAAAAGCCTTATATTTGCAGTTTTCCTATTTTATATGGCCCTTAACCGCACACGGCGTAAAAAGAAAACGGGCAATCGGAGCCGAATGCCTGTATGCCGTTCAGTGAGATGTCGCACCAAGACTCTGCGTGACCATCGCGTCGAAGCCGCCGCGGTAGAGCGTACACAGCCGGTCGAACTGCGCCTGGATATCATAGCGCATATCGTTCGACAGCCACTCGACGATCTGGCCATAGCATTCGCACTGCCAGAAACGGATCAGGATATCCTGATCCTCCTTGCTGATCGGCAGATCGCCGTAGGCGGCCGCCGCGTAGGCCTCGACCGTGTGGCGGCAGATCTGCATCAGATAGAACGCGACGGTGTCGTGGCTGATCGAGCGGTACATATGCATAACGGCCCGCCGGTTTTCCGTCATGAACTGGACGGCGGCATGCAGGCAGGCTGCCGGGGATTCCGGATTGGCGTATTCCCGCACAATGTTGTCCGCTCGTTCGGTGATGATCTCGGTCGCAAGGGAGGGGATGTCTGCAAAGTGGTAATAGAACGTGTTGCGGTTGATCCCACAGTCCTCCACGATGGCCTTGACGGTGACCCGACTGAGCGGACGCTCATTCAGGAGCTTCAGAAACGAGTTTTTGATGGCTTGCTTGGTGTAAGCGGACATATCAGACCTCCTGCGCCGCAATGCGAAACTGCGTATGAAAACACGCGTTAAGATACTATTAAGATACCAGACGGGACGCGGAAAGTCAATCGGCCGCGCTGCCGGCTTTTCGTCTGCCGCCGGATGGCGCCGGATGACAGAACTTCCTTGTCAAGCGGGAAAAACTGTGATAGAATACATAAATATATGGACACACAGGTGGGACAGAAATTTGGACGGATTTGTTTCGTGGCTCAGGCAGCTGCAGTTTGACGGCGTCTGGCAGACGGCGCTGCTGGTAGCGGCGTCGCTGCTGTGCATCACCTTTCATGAGACCTGCCACGGCCTCGCGGCTTACCGCCTCGGCGACCCGACGGCCAAACGCGCCGGGCGGCTGACGCTCAATCCGCTGCGGCACGTCGATATCGGCGGCCTGTTGATGATGGCGCTGTTCCGCTTCGGCTGGGCGAAGCCTGTGCCGGTCGATATGCGCAACTTCAAACACCCGAAGCGCGACATGGCCCTGACCGCCGCGGCAGGCCCGGTATCCAACGTGCTGCTGGCGTATCTGGCCGTGCTGCTGCGCGGCCTGTGCTCCGTATGGTACTACGTCTCCGGCTCTATGGCTGTGTATGCGCTGGCCCTGTTTTTCTACTATGTAGAGATCATCTCGGCCGGTCTTGCCGTTTTTAACGTTTTCCGATTCCGCCGCTCGACGGCTCGAAGGTGTTGTTTTCCTGCCTGTCAGACCGGGCGTATGACTGGCTGATGCGCTATGAGCGCTACGGCATGGCGCTTCTGATTCCTGCTGCTGACCGGCGTTCTGGATGTGCCGTTGGAATTTCTGCGCGACGGACTTCTGAACGGACTGGAAGCCATCGGCACCTGGCCGGTGCAGCTGCTGCTTGCGCTGCGCTGAGTTTACTTTGGGAGTTCTTACTGCATGGATGAACCGCGATACCACCTTGGCAGCGTCGTACACGCGAAAGGAGAGACGCTGGAGGATTTTGACGGCCCTCTGGACGTCATCCTCCTGCTGCTGAGCAAAAATAAAATAGAGATCCAGGATATCCAGATCTCCGCCATTCTGGAGCAGTATCTGGCCTATCTGGATGAAATGAAGCGGATGGATATGGAAATCGCCAGCGAGTTCATCGCCATGGCGTCCTACCTCATGTACATCAAGACACGCATGCTCCTGTCCAAAGCTGAGCAGGAAGAAGCGCAGAGCGAGATGGACAAGCTCGTCGAATCCCTGCAGAAGCGGCAGCGGCAGGACGCCTATCAGCAGATCCAGAAGGCCGCAAAGCAGCTGGGCGCGCGCAATGAGCTGGGCCTCGGCCTCTTTACCAAGGGCCCGGAACCCTATCAGCGGGACCAGACCTACCGCTACCGGCATGACCGCGCCGACCTCACCGCGGCCCTCGCCGCCATGCAGGACCGGACGGAGCGGCGTCTGCCGCCGCCGGTGAGCAACTTTGCCGGCATCGTCGGCACGGAGCCCTATCCCGTCACCCAGAAGGCCAAACAGGTCATCAGCCGCCTGATCTCCCACGGCGTGATGCGCTTTCTCGCCCTGTTCAATGGCAGCCGCAGCCGCTCGGAGATCGTGGCGACCTTCCTCGCCGTGCTGGAGCTGTGCCGCCTGCGGTCCGTATCCGTGGGCGAGGACGAGAACGGCGAACCGTCGGTCACGTATCTGAAAACGCCGGATGCGGACGTGCAGACGGATATTTCCTGACAGGAGGCAAACCTTGGAGCAGAACGATTTACAGCGGGCCCTGATGGCCGTCCTGTTCGCCGCGGGCGAGCCGGTCGATGCCAAGCGCCTGAGCCAGACGCTCGAGCACGACGAAGATGAGATCCACGCGGCCTGCAAGGCCCTGATGGACGAGCTGAGCTATACCCGCAGCGGCATCCGCATCGTGCGGCTGGAAAACGCCTATCAGATGTGCTCGTCGCCCGAAATGGCGGAATATGTGACAAAAACGCTTGAGACACGCAAGCCGCCGAAGCTCTCGCCCTCGCAGCTCGAGACGCTTACGGTCATCGCCTACTATCAGCCCGCGACAAAAGCTTACGTCGAGACGATCCGCGGCGTCGACAGCGCCTACTGCGTCAGTGCGCTCGTGACCAAAAAGCTCATCCGCGAGTGCGGCAGGCTCAACGTGCCCGGCCGCCCCATCGTCTATGAGACGACGCCGGACTTCCTGCGCGTGTTCGGTCTGGAATCCCTCGCGGACCTGCCGCAGATCGAGAAGGTCGATCTCCACGTCGACCCGTCGCAGATCGACCCGATCGAGCAGAAGCCGGATGCGCCGCAGACGGAAGACCAGCTGCCTGCGCAGCAGGAGATCCCGCTATGACCTGGACGTGGTGGATGACGCTGGCCGTGATCCTGGCTGTGCTGCTGCTGATCGGCTGCATCCCTGTGGGCGTTGACGCCGCCTACGGCGAGGGCGGTGTCCGGCTGGCGGTGAAGATCTGGCTGTTTCGCCTGCAGCTCCTGCCGCAGAAGCCCAAAAAGAAGAAAAAACCGGCCAAAAAGGCTGCTCCAAAGCAAAAAAAGCCCGCGCCGGAGAAACCGGCAGGGGAGAAAAAGCCCAACCCGCTGCTCTCCGGCGGCGTGGACGGCATTCTGGAGCTGCTGGACCTCGGCGTCCAGACGCTCGGCGATCTGCGCCGCAAGCTCCGTGTGGAGGAGCTGACGCTCCATGTCTGCATCGGCGGCAGCGATGATCCGGCGGCGGCCGCCATGCGCTACGGCCGGGCCTGGGCCGCAATCGGCGCGATCACGCCCGCGCTGGACCGGCTCTTCGTCATAAAAAACGTGACATTCAGCCCGCGCTCGACTATAATGAGACCAGTATGAAAGTCGACGCGCGCCTGATCACCACGATCACCATCGGGCGTTCCCTCGCGCTGGCGCTGCATGCCGGCGTGCGGTTCCTGAAGATATTGAATCAACGAAAAAAGGCGGTGTAACTCCATGAATCATCCTCTGTCTGATATGATGACCAACTCCATGAGCAAGATCCGGGATATGATCGACGTCAATACCGTCGTCGGCGATCCCATCACGACGCCCGGCGGCGTGACCATCATCCCCGTGACGAAGGTCTCCATCGGCTATGGCGGCGGCGGCAGCGATTTCGCCATGAAAAACATGCCCGCGAACCGCGACAATCCCTTCGGCGGCGGCGCCGGCGCCGGGATCAAGATCACGCCGGTGGCGTTTCTGGTCATCCGCGGCGAAAACGTGCGGATGCTCCCGGTCGCGGAGCCCGCGTCCACGTCGGTCGACCGGCTGATCGAGCTGCTGCCCGACCTGCTGGAAAAGGGCGAGGCCTATTTTGCCGAAAAGAAAGCCGCGAAAGAGGCGGAAAAAGCAGCCGAAGAGGCATAAAACCCACGCACCCTGCAAAAGCTTATGCCAGGGTGATGGATATGCTCGATTCGTATAAGCACAGACTACGCAAAGCGGCGGCGGCATTCTGCGCCGCCGCCTTTTTGCTTGGCAGCGTCCCGGCCGCGCGGGCGCGCGTCCGTCTGTCCGCCTCCGCAGGTCAGCGCCGCGTGCGCGGCTTTGATCGATGGGCGGACGGGACAGACGCTCTATGAAAAGGACGCGGACCGCCGCGCCCTCATCGCAAGCACCACGAAGATCATGACGGGTCTGCTTGTCTGTGAGGCAGGGAGACGGACCGGCGCGTGACGGTCCCGTCGCTTGCCGTGGGACTGGAGGGCTCCAGCATGTATCTGAAGCAGGGCGAGACGCTGACGCGGCGGGATCTGCTCTACGGCATGATGCTGCATTCCGGCAACGACGCAGCGCTGACGCTCGCCATCAGCGTATCCGGCAGCGAACAGGCCTTCGTCCGGCAGATGAACCTGCGCGCGCAGGCGCTCGGCCTGCGGCAGACGCATTTCGCCAATCCCCATGGGCTCGACAGCGGGGAGAATTACTCGTCCGCGCGCGACCTTGCCGCGCGCGCGCAGGCAGCACTGCAGAACCAGCAGTTCCGCACGGTGGTCGGCACGAAGACGATCGCCTGCGCGGGCCGGACGCTTACCAATCACAACAAGCTGCTTTGGCGCTATGACGGCTGTATCGGCGTCAAGACCGGTTATACCCGCCATGCGGGCCGCATTCTCGTCAGCGCCGCGGAACGGGGTGAGAGCCAGCTCATCGCCGTCACGCTGGCCGACCCGGAACGACTGGCGCGACCATGCAGCGCTGCTGGACTACGGCTTTGCCGTTCTGGCGGCCCAGACGCCCGTCTATCCGCAGAACAGGAGGATCGTATGGAAGAACGACTGCAAAAAATTCTGGCGCGCTGCGCCGGCGTCTCCCGCCGCAAGGCTGAGGAGCTGATCGCGGACGGCCGCGTCCGCGTCAACGGCAACACCGCCCGCCTCGGCGAGCAGGCAGACGGGGGAAGAGGACGTCATCGAGCTCGACGGCGTCCGTGTCCGGACGCGGCAGGAGCCGGAAAAGATCTACCGCATGCTCTGCAAGCCGCGCGGCTTCGTGACCACCATGCACGACGAAAAGGGCCGCCGCTCCGTCGCCGAGCTGGTCGCGGACCTGCCGGAGCGCGTCTATCCCGTCGGTCGGCTCGACTGCAATTCCGAGGGATTGCTGCTCCTGACCAACGACGGCGAACTGGCCAACGCGCTGATGCACCCCAAAAAGCAAGTCGATAAGACCTATCTCGTCTGGGTCAGCAGCTACATAGCCGGCAGCGAGCGCTCGCTCGCGCAGCCGATCGGGATCGACGGCCGTATGACCAGCCCCGCCGAGGTGCAGCTGATCAAAGCCGACGGACCCGTCGCGCTGCTTCGCATCACGATCCACGAGGGCCGCAACCGGCAGATCCGCCGCCTGTGCGAACGCGCGGGCCTGACCGTTACGCGCCTGCGCCGCATCCAGGAGGGCCCGCTGCAGCTCGGCGATCTCAGACCCGGCCAGTCCCGCCCGCTCACGCAGACGGAGCTGGAGCGTTTATTTAAAGAAATTCAAAAGTAACCCTTGACAAACCGGAAACTTCTTTTGTGTATGATATCAGGGCTGTCCGGGGTTTGACACGGCCAGCCGATATCATGGAGTGGTATCGAAGCGGTCATAACGAGCACGACTGGAAATCGTGTGACGGTCAAAAGCCGTCCGAGGGTTCGTTGACAACTCAATGATTGCAAATGTCTATAAATTATAGCTCTAAAAAGCTGAACTTTTCGAACATAAAAAAAACAGCAATATAAAGTCGGCCAAAATCGGAACGGAACCAAAACAGATTGACAATGACAAATGTCGTATAATAAAAGCACGAGGTGATGCAAGATGTTGGATGAAAAAGATTTGCAGGCTATTGCACAGATCATGGATTCTAAAAATCAAAAGAATCCGAACATCGGACCGCGCAAGCCATCTGTGAATCGAACATCGGACCATGCAAGCCATCCGTGAATCCGAACAGCGGACCGCGCAGGCTATCCGTGAATCTGAACAGCGTACCATGCAGGGCGCTTCAACCCTGATGGAATCTTACTTCGAGCCGAAATTCAAGCTTCTGTTTGAGAATCAGCAGACTATGATGGAAAACCTTACCCCGAAGAGCCGCGTCGACGAGCTGGAAGAGGAGGTCGCGTTCCTCCGCTCCATGATCCGTCAACACAGCCGGGAGATCGAAGCGCTTAAGCACGCGTGATCTGCAGAATTTGATATACACAAAAGCCGCCCATCCGGGCGGCTTTTTGCTCTTAAAAACCACGACCAGCAGCATTTTGAACTGCTCCTGGCCGAATACGGCGTGAGGGTGGCGTGCGGGCATGACGATGGACTCGCCCTCGTGCAGTTCATACCGGACGCCGTCGATGGTGATGCGGCCCATGCCATCGAGACAGGTCACGAAGGCGTCGCCGCCGGACTCGTGCGTGCTGATCTCCTCACCCTTATCGAAGGAGAAAAGCGTCACGCTCAGCGCGGCGTTCTGCGCGAGCGTCTTGCTCACGACCTGCCCCTTCTGATAGGCCACCTGCTCCTTCAGCGTCAGCACCGCCGCCTGCTCCATGTGCTTAATCCCAGTCATATTCACTACCTCCTGTTCAAAGCATCCTTATCTTACCCTGTCCGCCGGAAAAAAATATGTTTGATTTCCAAAAGAAACAGAAAGAAGGTGTGTGAGCAGATGCGGCACCTGGGAGTCATTCTGCCGCTTCCCGGAACGGCAGGTATCCGATAAACTTCCTGACTGCGGGCGTCAGGTGGGAGGGTTGACGGCGAGGCCGTCGGGCGGTAGTAGGGGTTTGCCAGCGGGCGGATCTCAAGCCGCTAGGGGATGCGCCGCAGGATCATATCCGGCAGGATGCCGACGCCCATCCCACGCTCGACCATGGCCATGATGGCAAAATCCTCCCACGTTGTAAACCGGACGTCTGGCTGCACGTGCGCGCGCTCGAGCAGGTCGGAGACCTCGGCCTTTCCGCCGTGCTCCAGCAGCAAAAACGGCAGCCCGTTCAGCGCCTCGATCGGAACGCTCTCACGCGCCGCAAGCGGATGGCCGACCGGCAGAACCACCTGATATTCATCCTGCTTGAGCAGGATGGTGTCGAATCGCGTCAGCAGGCGCAGAAAGCCGCAGTCCCCCCGTCCTTCGTCGATCCACTGCTCCACCTCGTCATAATCGCCGAGCAGCATCTCATATTCAATGCCGGGATAGTCCCGCTGCAGTGCGGAGAAGATATTCGGCAGCCAGTGGATCGCCACGCTGGCGAACGTCCCGATGCGGACGACGCCCGTCTCGATCCCGTTCATCCGGCAGATCTGCCCCTCAAGTTCAGCGTGGTCGTTCAGGACCTTCCGCAGAAACGGCAGCACCTGTTCTCCGGCCGAGGTCAGGCAGACGCCGCGCTTGCTCTCCGCTCGAGAAGCGTCATGTCCCATACCTGCTCCAGATCCGCGACCATTTTGCTACGGAGGATTGCGCATAGTTGAGCGCCTGCGCCGCGCGGGTAAAGCTGCCCGTCTCCACGGTTTTGACGAGGGCGAGATATTTGAGCAACGGATTTTCCATACTCTATCTATTTCAATCTTCGATTTCATCGATCTGTGATATTCGCTTTTCATATTTAACCGCATCCACTATAGTAATGCAAGAAACATTCGGGAGCGAGGGAATATGAAACACAGATCATCAGAACTGGATATGCTGACTATCCTAATTGTAAAATTTCTATGAATTAAGCTCATATGCTTAACTTGCAGCTATTGTTCTATACATATTAGTTTAAGTCAAGCTGGTTTGCAGGAAAATATTAAATAAATTTGCTTAGAATTATCTTGGCGAAATTAAACATATCTGCTATACTCGTTATCAAAGACAACTGACACAGGAGATGGGACGTATGTGGGGCAGCTCTCGCTTCAATCCCAGAAGAATATCAGCTCGGAGCCGATATTGATGAAGTTACGAACGTCTATACCATTGGTGCCACCGCTTTTGCTCTCTTTGGTGAGTATAACCGCACACGGGAAAAGTGGCAGCTCAGCGACAAGCTCTTTGAGATCGCCACAAGAGCTGTGAGTGATGATCGTGCCAACCGACAGCAAACAATCAGACAATTCACAGCAGAATGGGAGGCGGCACAATAATGAAAGCTATCGCATTTTGCGGACTTGCGTGTTGCGTTTGTCCGAAAATAAAGGCTGTGTAGGTTGCCAAGACGGAGGATGTGAAAGCCACGGCTGGTGCAAAAACTATAACTGTTGCAAAGAAAAAGGGCTGAACGGCTGTTGGGAATGTTCTGAATTTCCTTGCACCGGATGTATGCTCGATAAGCCCCGTATTCGTGCTTTTGCAGAATTTGCAAGAAGATACGGTGTAGAGGAACTTGAAAAATGCCTCCTTAGAAACAAGGAAAAAGGCGTTGTGTATCACTATGAAGGACAGCTTGTTGGCTACTATGACAAATGCCAAACCGAGGAAGAAATCATTGAAATGATTAAGACCGGTAAATGACACGCCGACAAACGTGAAGCCAAAATAAAATGATGAATTGGCTTTCAGATTGGAGAAATTTTTGATTTGCTCCTCGTTTCATGGTGTTTCAGAGAATACGGAGAATTACAGTAAAAAAGCCCGCAAATTCGTTCTGAGAAAAACGAATTTGCGAGCTTTGAGACTTTGGTATTATTCTATACCCGGATAGTGGTGGTATCAATTTGGTATCAACGAGCGATTTTCGCTGATTTTTTCAAATTAGAGAGCCGAAAACCCTTGTAATATCAAGGCTTTTTCGACTACCGGGCAGCCACTTTGGGTCACCCCACTCGCCAAGTGGAAACGCAGTCTAAACTTTTTGTATAGACCGTTTGATTCCGTTTGGCTTTATTTGATATCAATTATCCCAATCCTATGGGGCATCCGACTTTCTGCTATCAAAAAGCTATCAGGGGATGCTATCAATAGCGGAAATTTGCTGTGTAAGATATTTACATTATATCATGTATGTTGAAGAATTGGCAATATGGTTAGAATGGGAATTCGTCACCCTCGTCCTCTAGTTCAGGAGTATGCTGCGTTGGAGATGGTGTTTCGGACAAAATAGCAATAAGATCTATAACGCGCTGATATAGCTCATCAAACGTTAGAATTTGTACTCCACTTAAGCTATTGCGAAAGCTCTCAAAAGCTGCAATTTGTGTCGAATTCATGGACGCAAGTTTGCCTATTATAACAACGCATTTAGGAGATAACACCTCAAATTGAGAAGCACTTTGGTGACATAGGGTATAGTAGGATTTTTTGTGAGATTATCACGGTAATTCAAAACCTGATTTACTGCACCGCTCAATTCGTGACTAAAGCTATAAGTGCCGCGATACGAGTTTCCAATTATCTCTGTACAAGGGGTTTTGATTTCAATCAGCGCTACATTTTGTGATAGTCGATTTTGATATATGAAGTCACACAAATTACCGCCACTATTGTCTACACCCTTGCCTCCAACATAGGCTTTATCAGAAAAAATTGTGCAAGGGCACGCAAATATTTGCGCCAGAACCCACTGGTTTTCCTTGAAAACAGTAGTTTGCCAGAACTCTTCGCTATTGTTATCGAGGTTGTCTGCCATGAGTGTGGCAACCCGTTGAAGTTTTTCAATATTCAGTGTTGTCGTTAGATGCTGCAAATTATCGTCCTGCAACTCCATAAGACTCTTCTTCAGAGACTCAAGAGATTCGGTTTTGAGTAATCAGCCTTAGCAGTGTTTTGACGAGATCAAAATTTTCCTCATTTCCAATCATTCGAGCTGCTGAAGGATCATTTTGAATTATAGACAAGAATTGACGGAAAGCATTATCAACTCGAGTATAAGTAGCTGTTCCATACGGTATGTCTTTCATATTGCCGTATAACGCATATAGCTGTGCTAGCCCATGGTATAATTCATAGGTTTCACTGGTGTCCAACTGAAATTCCATCCAGTCGCCAGCTTTAACAGAACCGCGTGAGACTTTGGAAGATACATCACCGCTGTCGGTAGGGAAAACATCATCCTTTTTTTCGCTTTTTCTCGTATAGAAGTTTTCCCGAAACGGATTTCTGCGGTTCTTTCTCATTCTTCACAAGGCTTGGAATAAATTTGAATCTAAGCATATCCGTTTGATGTAATACAACAGGAGATGCGTTTGCTGTTGAAGAAGAAGTAGAGACAACATCAACTGTGGTTGCTGTCATATCACGCATATGGGGCGTTTGCAAAGGAACTCTCACACTTTTCTGCTCTCCTTTCAAACCTATGGGATTTGCTTAATACTATGAAGCTTAACTGTTGTCGTGCCTAGGAAATGATAAACACCTCTGACAGCCTATCAAATATGGCATTCTCTAATTTTGTTTTCAGGATGCGAATATTGTCATATCGTTCGGCGTTTTTATGAACCAATCCAAAATATCTGTTTTTTCAATTTCCTCTTTTTCATCAGCTTTAAGGACGGACAGAATAGATTCATACCAATTATGAACAATGGTCTGTTTCTGTTCTGTAGAAAGCTCTTCATATGCAATGCAACATCCTATCCTTGAAAACATAGCTGGGCCTAGGATTTTTTGATTTCTTCCTCGCTACCGAAATTGCAAGTTAGTAGAAAAATGGCTTGTCCTAAGTTTACATCGTAATTTGTATCAACATAGCGCCCCTCGTCAAACAGTTCATAGAAAGCATTATAAAAGGCTGGATTAACTTTATCAAACTCATCAATTAAAATAACATTTGACTCTCTTGCCATCATGTCCCTTGCAAAACTACCTTTTGAATGTTCAGCACCAAATACATAATTGTATGCTTCTGTAGTCTGCATCATTGAGAACTGGATTCTTAAAAGCTCACCGCCCATTGTTTTACTTATACTCTTAGCACTCTCGGTTTTGCCGACTCCTGAGGGGCCATATAACATTAAAACAACTGGCTTGTTATTTGCCTTTGCAATCAGGCGATACATACCACTGATGATCTGCTTCTTACAATTACTTTGTCCTAAAATATCCTTTTCAATATTTGAATAGACTTCCTTTAGCTTTTCTCTTGACAAATCCGGATACTGGGTTCCTAAATATTCTATATCATCACCATAGGCAGAGCGTAAGGAATCTCTAACTTTTCTTGGTGGGTTGTGAACAAACAAGGTTCCAATGTCATGATTGAGTGTAACCACATTAACAAAATTAGAGAGAACATGTTCTAAAACGGAACCATAATCATCAGCTCTGACAACGCAATTATCTACATCAATATTGCGACTAAGCGCAGATTCTCTTACGCCAGATTCATTTGGACGCAATCGCGCATTATAGTGCTGAATAAGTTCCATAAATGGAATGGTAACTTGTTCTTTGCTCGTCTCCGTTGCTACCAATTCCTCAAAATCCTTTTTAGAACCATAGAATATTACAATTCTATCAGTCATCTGCTTCAACTCCTGCAAGTAAGACATCGAATACATCTAAAGTTGGACTGGTGGCAGCGGCTTCTTCAGCATCCGCATTGGGTTCGTAAGATGGATTATCCTTTGGAATTAAAGAAACTTTCATTCCCAGTTCTTTGTTGACATTAAGATTCTCTAGAGAAGTTCTACCAACTTTTTATAGCATAAATGCTCAAGTCCATTTTTAGCAAATCACTAATGGTATAACTGTTTCGGAAAGAGTTAATGTTGAACCGTAATATTACACGGCTCCTTCCTTTTGTTCCAACAAATTCATAATATCCTTTGGCGTGCCTAAGGGCATTGTCGAGTTTATCGACAGCAATATTGAATTCACCAGCAGGGATGGAGCTTCCGCTTTTTAACATACTTAAATATGGAGATACCATTACCATGTATGACAACGAGACCTCTACTGCACTAATTTTATATCCTTTAAATTGTTTAATGGTGCCTTTGGGAAGCCGTGAATTCGTTCCCCCTTGGCTGACATCCTCGATTGTTTTCAGAAAGTCCGTTAAAATCGTGTTCTTAACGATATTTTTTTACCATCTTGCTGCTATTGAAAGATAGCCCAGCAGATACATCTGCAGAAGCTCCAGCCTCCCAGCCTAACAACGCCTTAAAAAAATTCCACTAATTCCAACTTTTCCGTTGGCTTGAACGCTTTTGCGCTTCCTGTGCATCCCTTGATTTCAATAATTCAGTCGTATTTTCAAGTTCTCCACCAGCTACGATTTGAACATAATCGGTAACCGAGTCTTCGTCAAAGTACACTATTTTACAGATCTTTTCCATTACCTCACCGCTTTTCAATATGTAAGTTTAATCCACAATCATCAATCCATCAGTAAATGCTGACGGGTAGGATAACCTCATAATGACTTTTGAAAAAAACAATTACGTACGCGTATGCAATTCCTTCTCCAAAACGATCATGCATCAGATTTCTCCCGTCAGGGCAGAAATTTACATCATCAGGCAAAGAATGTAAATATGGCAATTCGATTGTTGCGGAACACTCCGGGAAGTGTGCCTCGATCGCTACAACCTGCCCCACACCAAACGTTGTATGGTGAACAATAGCACCGGCAGGAATGAGGGGTGCTTCATCTGCATTTTGTGCTACGTCTCCATTTGTGATCTCAGTCACCTTGTCGGAAACCGTTGCATCAATGTACTGCTTCCATGCAGGTGCCTCCAGTATATCCCGCCTTGACTCGCATTTAAGGATTAAATCTCTAAGCTGTTCAGGATTTGCCTTTTCTGCCTCAAACATTGCGACAAAATACTTCTGGAATTGTGCCAATGTCAAAGGTACGATGTCCAGACGTTGCTTTACATCTCCCTTTGCATACCAAATGCCATGTCGAAATGTTTCGGCAGTGTTAGTGTCAATACGCACTGCAATAAACATTCCGTAGACAGGCTTAGCATATTTCAGAACTGCATCCGAAACATGACGGCGAACGGGCTCACCCTCCATAGCTTCTTGACGAGAGGACGTAGACATAGTGACTTCCGTTAGAATAGTGAAATCATTAAACTCGCAGTACAGATCACCCTTGCCGCCGCCCGCTGCTGAAACTGGCATAAAATCAGAATCCAATTTGAAACCACGGACTTCATAAGGCTTATTAACCATGTGATCAATGGCTAAAAGCAGCTCGCCAAAGTGTCCACTCAAGGTAGGCAGGAGTTTCGTCCTTAGGTACCTCAATGGCGTTATCTTCGTCATATACCAGCTTGCCCCCGCCTCTAATCAGCAGAGTCATGTAGTCTCTGATTTCCTGCCACTGGTTGCACTGATCATTTGCATATTGGATTTCATCTGTTTGAGCAAGAATATTCTCAAGCCGCTGCCGCGCGCGATATTAATTTCTGCGGCAGTGCTTAGTGGGAGATCAGAAATATCAAACAAGATATGCCGCTCTCGCATTTGTTTAATCAGATCGTCAAGCAAAGACTTGGCAATATCTGCGTTATCAGTAGGCAGAGGAGCACCGTTGCAGAGTGTTTTATACTGCTCCATTATCGGCACGGCACTCGCAGTTGCTTTTGCAAGTTTTTCTGCCAACACATGCTTTGTCGGGACAATAATAAGCCCTCTGCCTTTTCTTTGGAAAATTCAGAAATACGGAGATACCGCATATTCATATCGCTATAATCTAAGAAATTATCAGGCTTTTTGTCGTAATTTTCGCCTCTGGCTGCAATTTCTTTCTTATCAAAAGAGCACTTGGCAGGGGCAGCAGCTCTTCGTTGACGCAGATCAAGAATCCTATCAACAACCTCATCCACATTATAGCTGGGATTAGTGGTATGTCCCCCCACAGTGCGAATTCGATTCTGCTCAATTCAGAAGAACCGGTTCGCTGCTCAAGTTCCAGCATGACTGCCAGGAGCCATCTTAACGGAGAAAAATAGTGCATACCATCAGGCATTGGATATTGTTCAACGCTCATTGAACGAAGAAAGCACTCTTGCACTGCGGGATCTGTGTCTGCTTTCAGGAAGGTTCTGCCAAATGGCGTGATTTCATCAAGCGGTCCTAACTCTTCCTGCTCGCCATCTTTTTTTCTTGAGCTGGGGATAAATAAACCCGTTTCTGGAAAACATCAAGCGCCACTTTCGTGCGTGACTTCCGGACTCATCTTTACCATTTTCATTTTGGATGATTCCTTTTTTCATCCAAAAGACGCATAAAGCCTATTTCGTTATCTCTTCCACGGAGATTCCCGACATAGGGTGAGTTTGCAAATATGGCGAAACCATCTTGAATACGATTTGGATTGCGCAACCCCGTATTACCGACAAGCCAAATTTCTATCTTCGTGCTCATGCTGCACCCCCCAATCAATACCCAACAAAAAGGTATTCCTGCACTGAATTCCTATGTGTTTTGGCATCACTCTGATTTCCGAAAGAATACTTGTAATCTACCGGAACAACTTCAACATGTTTCTTGTACTTTGCCATGATTGCCACCATTTCATCTTGCGTGGGAAGACTATTTGAAGAATAGGAGACGATTAAAACACTGTTTGCAAATTTTTGAATAGTCGGTCAAACGCATCTGCTGCGCCTTTCCTTGTTGAAAATGGGGTTGGATAGGATTTGAATTTCTTCGTCTGCGTATGCTCCTGAATTTCTACGCCTTTCCAATCTCGGGCAAGCCCCTCCACAAAATGATACCGGCGCACATACTCATTATCGGAGAGCGGTGAATAGTATGGGGGGTCTATATACACCAAATCAGCCTGTTCAATGCGGAGATCCATTGCATCACCATTTCGTGACTTATTCGGCTTTCCATTATCAAAGACGGCTTTATTTACTGCATCAACTGCTTCAAGAAATTGCTGGGAGAGTGCCTTTTGCAAATCTTTTCGTCCATCATTATAACGGTTTCCAGTGTATGTAAAGATACCGCGAGGACGCTTTTTGGTACAGGCGCGAATCAATGCTGTCATTGCAATCGCGCGCTTGTATTGGTCGTGTATTCCTGCAATATTGGTGCGAAGGGTATCAATGAGATCATTCTCATCGTCCGTATAGTACAAATCCTTAAATGTGCTTGCAACAAAATGATCGGATTCCTTGTGCGTAACCAGCAGACTCTTTGCCTCATTGAGCGGCAGGGTAACATTATTGTTCTCGAGCATTGCTTTTGTAAAAGTTGCCGACATAGACATATAATCATTGCTGATTACCGTTTTGCCTTGCGCCTTGAACATATACCCGACAATGCCAGAACCAGAGAATAAATCCACTACTGTTTCGGCTTGGAACTGAGAAGCAACCGACCATATCTCAGACAGTAGTTTGCTCTTTGAGCCCATAAACCGTGTAGGAGGATATGAAGAAACCTGTTCCGGTAAAGGCTTAGGGGGCAAGTTTGATAAGAAAGTGCTGCTTTGGTGGAACGGTTACAATCACGTCCTCGCCTTTTCGTGTACTTCCGTTGCAGGAAATGTGACGCTTCGTTTGGATAACATCAATTTTGAACGGAGCATATAATTCATGCACAAGAGGATGGTTTGAGTTTGTCAGGATGACGTGACAGCCTTTTTCGTGCAAACGCATGACCTGTTTTGCAAGTTCAACATGATCTTCTTCATAGAATTGTTCTTTAGTGTATCTCTTAAAATCCGAATACTCGGAAATCGGGAGATATGGAGGATCTAAGAAAATGAAATCACCCGGCTGAGCATAATGCTCCAGAACAAGGAAATAGTCTCCACAGACAATATCAGCTTTCCGCAAAGCCTGTGACGCCGCATGAAGCGCTTCGGTGTCACATATTTTTGGATTCTTGTACTTTCCGTATGGTACATTAAACTGTCCTTTTTTGTTGACACGATAAAGTCCATTGTAGCATGTCCGGTTGAGATAAATCGTCCTTGCGGCAGCTTCTGCCTTGGGCAAAGTCTCCCAATCTAAACTGCGTACAGAATAAAACATTTCACTTGTATTTTGGTATTTTTCAAGGTAGCTGATCACGTCGTCCACGTGGTCTGCCACTTGGCGATACATATTGATTAGCTCAGGGTTACTATCTGCAATGACAGCATTTTCGGGCTGCAATGCAAAAAACAAGGCACCACCACCGAAAAAAAGGTTCAATGTAACGTCCATAGGAAGAAGGAACCTTTGGAAGCAGTTCTCCCAGCATTTGAGTCTTGCCGCCCGCCCACTTGAGAATCGGTTTGGCGGCTATTGTAGAAATCTGTGCTGCTGTATTACTTTGCATTTTGCCGCCTCCTCTCAGGCTTTGACCTCGGGTGTAAGTTCCATTATATCACCAATATCGCATTGCAAAGCGGTACAAATCTTCACAAGAACATCGGTTGTAACATTTTCATTTTACCGAGCTTTCATTGATGCATGGCTGATGCCTGCTGCTGCGCAAAGGTCCTTTTTCTTCATATCCTTATCAATTAGCAGCTTCCATAATTTCTTGTAACTTACAGCCATGTCCTTCACTCCAACAGTAAATTGAATTCATATTTTAATGAGTAAAAATCAGCTTTCGCTGAACTTGTTATCAGTATATCATACTTTGGATCAGGGAACAAGTACGTAATTACCAATATTTCTTGCTCACAAGCAATGTCCATAGGAGCTTGGCTGCTCCTATGGACATTAGCAGATAAATCACTTGCTTCCGGTTCTACCTCGTCCTTTCAGTCCATTCTTCTTGGCAAGCTCACTTGCTGCCTGTCGGCGCGTATCCGAATACGGTGAGGTCAGGCGAACGGCAAACCGCTTACGGTCGATTTCAAAGGTCAGCCCGCCCTGTTCGTCATCGTCGGTCTGC
>VOFC01005681.1_pt1 | contig 21443 bp, 32 predicted proteins | sample 5384161 | NCBI WGS metagenome assembly VOFC01 (sample SAMN12384722, study PRJNA508395) | human gut metagenome | isolation source: healthy gut B | host: Homo sapiens
ATATTCCCACTGCTGCCTCCTGTAGGAGTCTGGGCCGTATCTCAGTCCCAATGTGGCCGGTCAACCTCTCAGTCCGGCTACTGATCGTCGCCTTGGTGGGCCGTTACCTCACCAACTAGCTAATCAGACGCGAGGCCATCTTTCAGCGATAAATCTTTGACATTTCGACCATGCGATCAAAATGTGTCATGCGGTATTAGCAGTCGTTTCCAACTGTTGTCCCCCTCTGAAAGGCAGGTTCCTCACGCGTTACTCACCCGTCCGCCACTGTCCTCACCTTCCCTTGGCCGAAACCTCGTTCCAGAGATTCTCGTTCGACTTGCATGTGTTAAGCACGCCGCCAGCGTTCGTCCTGAGCCAGGATCAAACTCTCTATAAATCGTATCAACACAGCGTCTCCGCTGAGCTAATCATTTTACAGAGCTATTTTCCATAGCTTCATAAACTCTGCTCAAACGCCGGGTAATTGACTAAACCCCAGCGTCGAGCTTTTCAGTCGCGCATCTTCATGCGCTCCCGTCTGGTGCTTTGTTCGTTCATTGTTTAATTTATCAAGACCGGCGCACCGGGGCCAGCAGGCGCTCCCCTGTCGGCTGATGCCACCGCCGATGAGGATCACCTCCGAGCCAGGGCGTTGACGATGTTGGTCACTCCCGCCCCCAGATAGTCACAGTAGCGGTCCACCACGGCGTTGGCGGTCTCGTCTCCCCCGGTCCGCCGCGTCAAACACGGTCTTTCCGGTGATCCTCCGCCAGCCCCGCCAGCAGGGACTCCGGATGCTCGCGCCGCCGCCTGCCGGGCCTGACGGATCAGGGGCCGTGGCGGAGGAATACGCCTCCCAGCAGCCCCGGCGGCCGCAGGTGCAGGCTCGCCGTCCATGACCAGCAGGGTGTGGCCCAGCTCGGCCCCGGCCCCCGCATCCCGTCATAGATTTTCCGCCGATGATGATGCCGCCGCCTACGCCTGCCCAGGGTAACAACGAGCACCACGAGCGGCACCGTTGGCCACCTTACGGCAAGAGCCGCGCAGGGAAGCGTCGTTGCTGAGCGGCTCCAGCATCCTCCAGCATCCGGGAACGTGATCCCATCCCAGGTTATAGGCCGCTCCACCACGCCCGCGGCAGAGTTGCAGGTGCCCGGTGAACCGACGCCCATGCTGCGGCAGTCGCCAACGGACGCCCGGCCTTGGCCCAGGACCTGCCCACGGCGTCGCCCATGTCCCCACCACCTCCGCCGCCGGGCGGCTGGCCAGGTAGGAACACTGACCCGGGATACGATGGCGTGGCCGTCGTCCACCACGCCCACGGCAATGTTTGTGCCGCCCAGATCGATTCCAATGCGAATATATGATGTTCTCCCATCCCAGGTGTTCCGTTTATTACCGCCAGGTCCGCTTCCTGACCTCCTGCCCCGGGGACCAGATCCTTGATGGCACCGGCGCTTATGCTGCTCCAGGGCCAGCATGGGGCCGGTCTCGGCCCTGCTGATGCCCAGCTTGTGGCAGCCTTTCATGGCCTTGGCTGAGGATAATGGCGTTGACACCCTTTGCTCTGCAGGTCCGGTCGCACGGCGATCAGCAGCAGGTCCACGGTGTCGTTCCTGTGGAAGGCCTTGAGAACGTCGATCCAGCCGGTGGGCATGAGGCGGCCCCGGTGCTTCTGCAGGGCGGAGGCCAAGCTTGGAGCACCTACGCCGAAGGCCACCATGCGGTCGTTTTCATCCATGACGAAGCAGGTGGTGTTGGGATTGATGAGGGGCGCGAACTTGGCGGAGTACTTTTTGATCTGGCGGTCAGAGAGATCCACAGTGCCGTACAGCGGCGCGTAGGCCAGGTTGACCAGCTCGAAAAACGGCTTGAGCAGGGGCAGATAGGACAGGCGGTTCCTGGCCTCGTGAATGTGCAGGCGGTGGCGCTTGAGAACGAAGTCGGAGATCTTCTCCCAGCGCTGTATGGTGGCCTCGTCCTCGGGACGGTGATAAGCTCCTCGATCCAGTCCACGTCCTTCTCATAGCCCAGGGCGGCCATGTGGTCGATGTAGTAGGGATAGTTGTAGTATGTGAAAAAGCAGCTGCGGCGGTCAAAGCCCTCCACCAGCATACCCTCGCGGTCCATGTCGGTGAAGCCGAGGGGACCGTGAACGGGGTGCAGTCCAGCTCCTTCGCCCAGGCCTCCACCGTGCGGAACAGGGCGGAGGGAGACCTCCGGGTCGTCGATGAAGTCCACCTGAGTAAAGCGCAGGCGGTTGGTCACCCCACTTCTCGTTGGCCTTATAATTCCATGGGATATTCCACAAACCGGCGCAGCTGCGCGGCAGTGGTCACCTCTACAATAGATACCATGTTTTCTCCTCCCTTCTTTGCGGAGCACGTAACAGTTTACCGCCTTTTCCCGCCGATTGCAACCGTATTGCCGTCCGCGCGCGGGATTTTCGGAAAAAATCCCCGCCGGGGGCAAAAAAGGATTCCATATTGTGAAAAAATTTGCTATAATGGCCTTGAACACCCGCCGGTGAGGGCACGTCCCGGCTTATCACGGATAGGAGGAATCATTATGATCAGACTCGGTATCATCGGCTGCGGCAAGATCGCGCAGGTGCGCCATCTGCCGGAATATGCCGCCAACCCCCATGTGGAGCTGGCGGGCTACTACGATTTGAACACCCAGCGGGCCCAGGAGATGGCCGCCCAATACGGCGGCAAGGTCTACGAATCCTATTTTGACCTGCTCAACGACCCCAGCATCGACGCCGTGTCCATCTGCGTGGAAAACCGCAGCCATGCGGAGATCACCACCACCTACGCCCTGTACGCCGGGAAGCACGTTCTGTGCGAAAAGCCCATGGCCGTGACCCTGGCAGAGTGCGAGTCCATGGTGGCCGCCGCCGAGCGCAACGGCAAGCACCTGATGATCGGCCACAACATGCGCTTTGACCCGGTGCACCGCAAGGCCAAGGAGCTGCTGGACGGCGGCATCATCGGCGACATCATCACCTTCCGGGCCACCATGGGCAACGCCGGCCCGGAGAACTGGTCCATGGAGGCCGGGAGCAACTGGTTCTTCGACAAGCAGAAGGCCGCCATGGGCGCTCTGTCGGATCTGGGCATCCACAAAGGTGGACCTGCTGCAATACCTTACCGGTCAGAAGGTCATCGAGACCACTGCCAAGGTCATGACCCTGAACAAGCACACCGCCACCGGCGCGCCCATCACCGTGGACGACAACGCCCTGTGCATCCTGCGCATGAGCGGCGGCGCCGTGGGCACCCTGGCCGCCAGCTGGACGGTGTACGGCCAGGAGTGCCAGTCCACCTGCCTGTACGGCACCAAGGGCATCATGCTGATCTATAACAACAACAATCCTGCCGCTCCCATCGAGGTCCGGAATCTGGACGGCACCAGCACCACCTACAACATCCCGCCGGAGACCAATTCCGGCGTCATCGACGAGTTTGTGGACGCCCTGGAGCATGACCGGGAGCCGGAGGTGTCCGGCAGAGAGGCCCTGTCCACCATGCGGGCCATCTTCGGCAGCATCAAGTCCTCCGTCAACGACAGCTATGTGCCGCACCGTTAACCCCGGGCTTCGATTTTTTGATTCACTGCAAAACAGGGAACGGGACGGTTTACCACCAGCATGTTGTAAATACTTCAGCAGGTGATAGTCGTCCTTGTCCAGCTTGATGCTGGTGAGCAACCGGTCGTTTTCCTCCAGCGGCTCCTTGGAGATCAGGGTTTTCAGGGCGATGGGAGCAAAGAACGGGGTGCTGCCGATGCCGGACAGCAGGCCCACAGCAGGGAGTAATGGTTGTGCATGGGGTTGAGCATGCAGATGTAGAGTTTTTCCGCCTCGTTGATCTGGTTGTTGAGCACCATGTGCGTAATCGTATCGTAGGGCTTCATCTCGCCGGTGAACAGATGCTGGCACCGGTCCGGCTCCCGGAAGTCGTCCACCCCCACATACAGCATCACATCGATGCCGTCGCCGGAGGCGGCAGGGGGAGAAGCACAGCAGCGACCGCACCAGCTGCCGCACCCGGCCGTCGTAATAGTACATATACGCCCGGGGGCTGGTTGAAGTAGAAGTTCTTGGGCAGCACGGACTGAGCGTGGAACACAGGGGGCTGGTAATCGATGAAGCATTTCAGATCGATATCCAGAGCCCGGGCAATGTCATACAGAGTCTCCACGTCGATGGTAATGGTGCCGTTTTCATACTTGGACACCGTGGCCTTGCTTTTGTTGATCATGGCCGAGAACTGCTCGATGGTATAGCCCCGGCTTTTGCGGTATTTTTTGATCCGCTGGACCCACATGGTAGGAAAAGGAACCCATTCCGTGCACCTCCTTGTGTTTCTGCCTGAATTGTACCAAACATTTGGTAGGGAAGTCAACGAAAAGTTTCTGAATGAGAAACATTTTTCGGTTCCATATCGCAGTCATAGGGCGGACAGGTCCAGACAGCGGCCCCAGCAGGGCGGCCTCCTCCGGGTCGTGGGTGACGCACAGCAGGGACGCCCCCGGCGTGTGGCGGCGGATATAGGCCGCGGTGTCCCCGGCGGCACTGCTCATCCAGTCCCTTGAAGGCCTCGTCCAGCAGCAGAAGCTGCGGCCCGGCACACGGCCCGGGCGATGGCCACCCGGCGGCGCATCCCGCCGGACAGCTGCGACACCGGCCGCCGGGCACTGCCGGCCAGGCCCAGCTCCTCCAGATGCCGGAGGATCTCCGGCAGGGTCCGGCCTGTTGCCAGGCGGACGTTGGCCACGGCGGAAAAGACGCCGCACAGCCGGTCCTCCTGGAACACATAGCCAAGCCTCTCCGGAACACCGGTGACGGAGCCGCTTTCCGGCCGCTCCAGCCCGGCCACGCACCGCAGCAAGGGTGGTTTGCCCAGGCCCGGGGGCCCATCAGGCACACCGTCTCCCCCTGCCGCACCGTCAGGCTCACGTCCCGCAGCACCGGGCCGCGGCCGAAGTCCTTTGAAACATGGGAAATCACCAGGTCCATTTTTACCGTCCCTCCCACGCGGCGAAGCCCGCCGCAGCAACCACAGCACCAGCTTCTCAAAGCCCACGCTGCACACCACGATCACCACCGTCCAGGCCAGCAGGTCCGTCATCTGGAAATACACCTTGGCCTCGCAGCCGCTCGCCGATGGAACCGCCCACCACGCCGATGACCTCGGCGGCCACGCCGGACTTCCACGACATACCCAATGCCACGCTGCACCCCGGACAGCAGGAAGGGCTTCACCTGGGGAACGTAGATATACCCCAGCCGCCGGGAAAAGGGCACCCGGTACAGCCGGGCCATCTCCCGCAGCGCCGGGTCGGCGCTGCGGATGCCCTGGAGCGTGTTGGAGTAGATCGCCGGAAACACCATGAGAAACGAGATGAACACCGCCAGCTGCCGGGTGCTCATCCAGATCAGGCAGATGATGATGAACGACGCCACCGGCACGGTCTTGATGGCCGTGACATAGGGGCCACAGCAGTATCTCCAGCACCCGCCGCCGTCCCGCCGCCACCGCCAGCAGCACCCCAGAATCAGGCCTCAGGCCGAAGCCCCGCTGATGCGCAGCAGGCTGAAGGCCACCGTGGGGAAGAAGCCCGGCTCCCGCCATACCGACCACAGGCGGCAGGCCACCAGCCACGGCGACGGCAGCAGCAGGTCCAGTCCCACCGCCATGGCCGCCCCCTGCCACGCCAGCAGCGCCAGGGCCACCGCTATGCACTTTTGAAGGGCCGGTCTCTGCATGGCGTCCTCCCATTGGGTTTGTTCGTTTCCCTGCGGCGGGGCACATGGGCCCCGCCCTACAAGTGGGTGTCGAAGAATGGACGCGCCAATCTGCGGACCGGCGGGCGATGATAGCTTTAAGGCGGGCTTAGTTCCCCATCCAGTAGAAGTCGTCCCCGGGGAGCTTGCCGCCCACGGACTCGGGATTCTGGTCAAAGAGCACCTGCAGATAGCCGGAGGCGGCGGTTTCATGTCGCCCCCGGTGATGCAGACGATGTTGCAGTCGGGAATGGCCTTTTCGGCCACGGCGGCCTTGACAATGCCGTATTTTTCTCCACCAGGACGGAGGCCTCGGCGGGTTGGTCATTGACAAAGGCGGCGGAGGCGGCGTACTCCTCCATGAACCGGGCCACCGCCTGGGGGTGCTGGTCCAGAAACTCGCTGCGCACCAGCAGCACGGCGGTAATCAGCTGGCTGTCGCCGCCCAGGGCGTTCCACTGCTCCGTCAGGTCCAGGGCCACCTGCAGGCCCTCCACCTGGCCCATGGCCACCACCACAAAGGGCTGGGGCAGCATGGCCACGGCGCTGTCCTGGGCCGCCATCTGGGCCACGATCTCCGTGGGCTCGCTTCTTCCCACTCCACGTTGACGTCCCGGCCCAGCTCCAGGCCGTTCTGGGCCAGCAGGTACGTCAGAGCATACTCGGGAGTCGCCTTGCCGGTGGCGTAAATGGTCTTGCCGGCCAGGCTCTTGATATCGGTGACAGTCTCGCCGCCCTTTTTTCCACGATATACAGCACGCCAAGGGTGCTGACGGCCAGCATCTTCACCTGTCCCTCGGTCTTGTTATACAGCACGGAGCCCAGGTTGGCGGGCACGGCCAGATGTCCAGCCCCCTTCAGGAACAGGGGATTCAGCTCGTTGGCGCTGGCAGCCATCCGGAAGTCGATGGCGTTGGCGGTTTTCTGGTTTTCCGCATCGTCCAGCAGCTTCACCAGGCCCATGGACGTGGGGCCCTTCAGGCCGCCCACCCGGATGGTGACGGCCTCCTCCTGGGGGGTCGGGGGTCTGGGGCTGCTTGGCGCAGCCGGAAGCAGCGCAGCGGTCATCAGCACCGCCAGCAGCAGGGATACAAATTTTTCATTCGGTTCTCCCTTCCCGTGAAATGACGTTGGAATATTGGGTCTTGGCGCTGACGCCGGGCAGGCGCCCGATTTTGCCGGACAGCGCGGCGATCTTGTCCTGGGGCGCGTCCAGCACCACCGAGATGATGTTTACGCCCCGCTCCCGGTACGGCAGGCCCATGCGCCCGATGATATAGCCGCCGTATTCGTGCAGCAGCGCGTTCAGCGCCGCCGCCGAGGATTCCTGCTCCACGATGATGCCGATCAATGCCACTCTTGTTTCCATATTCCGTCACCTCCTCCGAAAAACAAAAGAGCCGCGCCCTGCGGCACGGCCCCCACCCGGGAAGCGTTCCCCGGGCGGTGTCATCTGTGGCGTAGCTTCCGTCGCAATCGCAATTTTGACGTCAGGAACTCACCTCTATTTTTATGATGGCCGCCGCCGGTTGTCAAGGCCGGTTTTTTCTTGCCAAAAGCAAATACATATTGTATAATAATGTCGATAAATTACAGTTTGGGTGATTTCATGGAGAAAATTCGAAACCCCGGGTACTTTTTGACGGGCTTTACCCCTTCGGCGGGGAAACCGTGAATCCGGCCCTGGAGGCAGTGAAGCGGGTGCGATGCCCGGAGGCGGAGCTGCGCATTCTGGAGGTGCCCACGGTGTTCGGCGATTCCGCCCGGCTGGTGACGGCGGAAATGGATGCGTTCCGGCCGGACGTGGTGCTGTGCGTGGGCCAGGCGGCGGGCCGCAGCGCCGTGACGCCGGAGCGGGTGGCCATCAATGTGGACGACGCCCGGATCCCGGACAACGCCGGCAGCAGCCGGTAGATGCACCCATCGTCCCTGGCGGACCGGCAGCGTATTTCGCCACGGCGCCGATGAAGGACATGGTCCGGGCCATCCGGGAGGCCGGGGTGCCGTCGGGCTGTCCAACAGCGCGGGGACCTATGTGTGCAACCACCTGCTGTACTGCGTACTGCACCATGCAGGTCCGGGAGTCCGGGCGGGTTCATCCATGTGCCCTGCATCCCGGAGCAGACGGCGGGCACGGACCGCCCGTCCCTGCCCCTGGCGCAGCTGGTGCCGCCCTGGAGGCGGCGGTTGCGGCCTGCTGTAAGGATAACCGGTTTCCCCAGTGAAACATGAGACTCCGCCGGGGAAAATGCTGCTCCACGGATAAATAAACAGTTAAAGTGCTCTATTTTTCGGCAAATTTAGGCACAACACCGCATTGACAAACAAATTGGGGCCGTTTTATAATGGAATCATCCGAAAGGAGTTGAATCCTATGAACGAGATCTACGTCATCGGCCACCACAACCCCGATACCGATTCCATCGTGTCCGCCATGGCCTACGCAGCCCTGCGCAACGCCTTGGGCGACCGGAACTATGTGGCTGCCCACATGGACCACATCAGCGACCAGACCCAGCGGATGCTGGACCGCTTCGGCTTCCAGCCGCCCCGGACGGTGCAGAACGTCCGCACCCAGGTGGAGGACCTGGACTACGATACCCCCCCGGCTCTGAACGCCACCAGTCACCATGGACCGGGCGTGGCACATCATGCGGGAGCAGAAGATCTCCGCCATCCCCGTCATCAACGAGGACGGCACCCTGTACGGCACTCTGTCCGCCGGCGACATCGCCACCTACAGCATGACCACCATCGCCAACCCCGGGTGGAGGCGGTGCCCCTGTTCAACCTGCTCAGCGTCATCGAGGGCCGTCTGCTCAACGACAGCGGCGACCCTGATCGACACCGTGTCCGGCAATGTGGTCATCGCTCTGCCCCAGAGCTGCGAGAACCTGCTGTTCTAACGATCCGGACAACATCGTCATCTGCGGCAACCAGCCGGATATGATCCGCCGGGCCCTGGACATCGGCGTCAGCTGCCTGATCCTGTGCCAGACGGAGGTGGACCCGGACCTGCTGGAAAACGCCGGGCGCACCTGCGTCATCACCACTCCCTATGAGGCCAGCCGGGTTCCCGGCTGATCTATCAGGCCAGTCCCATCTCCCGGCCCTGCCACAATGAAAAAGATCGTGTGCTTCCACCTGTCGGACTATATCGACGACGTCCGGGAGGTGGTGCTGAAGAGCCGCTACCGCTGCTACCCCGTGCTGGACGAGAATGAAAAAGTCGTAGGCACCCTGTCCCGGTACCACCTGCTGCGTCCCCGGCGCAAGCGCGTGGTGCTGGTGGACCACAACGAGTTTGCCCAGTCTGTGCCCGGCCTGGACCAGGCGGGATTCTGGAGATCATCGACCACCACCGCCTGGCGGATATCCAGACCAGCCAGCCCATCCGGGTCCGCAACGAGCCCGTGGGCAGCACTGCCACCATCATCGCCGGTATGTATCAGGAACACGGCGTCATGCCCTCGGCCAATATGGCGCGGTCTGCTGGCGGCGGCCATTCTGGCCGACACCGTTATGTTCAAGTCGCCCACCTGCACCAAGCGGGATATCTCCATGGCCGAGCGCCTGGCCCGCATCGGCGGCGTCAACATAAAGGAGCTGGGCCGCCAGCTGTTTCTACCGCCAGAGGCAAAGTCCGTGGAGGAGCTGGTGAGCAGCGACTTCAAGGAGTTCCACATCGGCGAGCAGAACCTGGGCGTGGGCCAGGTCACCTGCCTGACTCCATGGAGATGCTGCGCAAGGAGGAGTTCCTGGCGGTGATGCGCCGCCTCCAGGAGGAGATGAAATGGTGATCCCTCACCGGACTGCTGGAGGGAGCACCACTACGACATGGTCCGCCGATCCTGACAATGCTCACCGACGTTGCTGCTGGGGGAGGGCAACGCAGCTGCTGTATTTTTCCCCATGCTGTGAGGCGGGATTTATCGGCAAATTTTTGAAAAAAAGGTGTTGACCCCCCGGTGTCTGTGGTATATTAAGTCTTGCCTGTCGGGGAGACGACATGGCGGCATAGCTCAGTTGGCTAGAGCATTCGGTTCATACCCGGAGTGTCACTGGTTCGAATCCAGTCGCCGCTACCATCGACCGGTGAGACGCCGGGAGCGTCTCGCCGGTCATCCCCTCAACAAAGACGGCCCGTTGGTCAAGTGGTTAAGACACGGCCCTTTCACGGCTGTAACATGGGTTCGAGTCCCGTACGGGTCACCACATCGGCAATCCGGAGGGGTTGCCGAATAAATGGAGGCAGCTCAGCTGGTTAGAGCGCCTGCTTCACACGCAGGAGGTCACTGGTTCGAGTCCAGCAGTCTCCAAAACAGCACCTGATTTCTTACGAAATCAGGAGCTTTCAGCATGTAAAAAGGACCCCTGCTTTCATGCGGCGAAAGCAGGGGGTCCTGACATGCTGAATCAAAAACCTCCGGCAGCCGGAGGTTTTGATTTACTGCTTCTTTTCCCGCAGGGCCAGGGCGCGTTTGGCCACCACCGGGTCGGAGTCGTAATGGACATATCCCCCCCGGACCCGCTGGATGGCGTCGTTGCCCTTTCCGGCCAGGACGATGACCGCCCCCGCCGGGGCCTCCAGAATGGCCTGCTCCACGGCCCGGGTGCGGTCTAACTGGATGGTGACCCGGGCGGGGCCGCCCTGGGCCGCCGCGTGGGGCCAGGCGGCCCGCGATGTCGGCGGGATCGTCGAAATCCGGGTTATCGGTGGTGAAGAAGATCCGGTCGGCGTATTTGCCGCACATCTCGCCCATGCCCTGGATCCGCTGGGGCGAGCGGCCCCGGCGATGCCGGTGACCACGGTGATGGGCGCGCCGGGATAATCCCGCTTCAGGTCCGTCAGCAGGGGCCTGGGAGCTGGCCCGGTTGTGCATACAGTCCACCAGCACATGGACGCCGCCGCCCTCGTACCGGTTCATGCGGCCCGGAACCACCAGGCTGTCCAGGGCTGCTGCCATCCGGTCATGACCGGCCCCCAGCAGGCGGCCCACGCCGATGGCAGCCAGGGCGTTTTCGATATTGAAATCCCCGTCCATGGCCAGATGGTAGTGGTGCAGCGTCTGGCTGCCCCGCTCCTGAACGGCGAACCGGAAGCCGTGCTCCAGTTTCTCCACCTGTCGGACGGTCAGATCGCAGTCGTCCCGGTCCATGCCCACCAGCATGACCGCCCGACAGCACCGCCGGGCGGTGTCGTACACCCGGTCAAACTGCGCCGTCTCCCGGCAGATCACGGCCCGGCCGCTGTTTTCCAGCAGATGCAGCTTGCATTGCAGATACTCCTCCATAGAGGCGTGCTCCTTGGGGGAGATGTGGTCTCGCTGAAATTCAGGAACACGCCGATATCGAAATGCTCGCCATAGACCCGCTCCACCTGGTACGCCTGACTGGATACCTCGGCGGTCATATACGGCAGGCCATGGTCCCGGGCCTGGGCAAACAGCCATTGCAAATCCAGAGACTCCGGCGTGGTCAGGTGTATGTCCACATCCGGACCGCCTACAGGGCGCCCGGCGGAGGAGCTGAGGCCCGTGGGACGGCCCGCCAGGGCGTTGGTGACGGCCTGGATCATATAGGAGGTGGTGGTTTTCCCCTTGGTGCCGGTGACGCCGATAAGGGTCAGGCCGTCGGAGGATTGTCGTAAAACCACCGGGCCGCCAGGCTCTGCGCCTTGCGCACGTCCGACACCCGGACGCAGGGGATATCCACCCCGGGAAAGTCTGTCTCCGCCAGGGCGCACACGGCCCCTGCCCGGGCCATGGCAGATACTCCGGCTTGAAGCCGTAGCCCTTTGCAGATAAACAGGTCGCCGTCCCGGGCCCGGCGGGAATCGTTGCAGATACCGGTGACGGCCGCGTCCGGGCCGCCGGGGCCGCCAGCAGATCATACTGCCGGAGCAGGTCCTCCAGATTGCGGGTTTGTTTCATAGGTGTTCCTTCTTTCGGGGGCTTATTTCATATTGAGCTTCCAATCGGAAATGCCGTAAAACGGGTTGGAGGCGGTGGGGAGATGGGGGGAGGACGCCGCGCCGGCCGGCAGCAGAACGGAATAGCTCTTGAAGCACACGGGGACCATGGGGGCCTGGTCCAGAGTTTTTTGCACAGGGCCGTCATGGCGGCGGCACGCCCCGGCCTCCGCCGCGCACAAGCCCGCCAGCAGGGCGTCCCGTCGGGGTCGGCATAGCCGCCGAAGTTCAGGGACGCATAGCTTTGCAGCAGGGGGCGCAGATCCCAGTCGGCGGTGAGCTTCACCTGGCACAGGCACAGGTCGAAGTCCCCCTGCTCCAGGGCCTGGACATACTTTCGTCATAGGGCAGTGAGCGCACGGTGACCTGCAGATCGTACCGGGACAGCCCCGCCGCGATGGTCTGCGGGCAGGGACACCCGGAAGCTGTTCTCCTGGTTCACCAGCAGCGTCAGGCCCGGGTCTTGCCGGTGTGCAGGCCCTGCCGCCTCCAGAGCGGAGGCATAGCCATCCTGGAATAGGCGGCCTCCAGGTCCCTGGGATACAGGCCGCTGGCCGGAGACACCGGGAACTGGGCCGCCAGACCGTGGCCCAGCAGATAGGCGCTGACACAGCTGGCCCGGTCCACGCCCAGGTCACGGCCCGGCGGACGGCGGGTCGTCAAAGGGGGCCCGGCGGGTATTCAGGCACAGGTACTGCATGATGGATGTGGCGGCGTCGGTATAATCACCGCTGCCGTATAGACATTGGAGGTGTCGGCTCCGGTCAGGTCGTGCAGAACAGCAGCTGGATCTCCCGGGCATAGAAGGCGTAGGCCATGGAGTCGGTGTTCTTGCAGGCGGTCAGCTCAATGCGGTCAGGGGCAGCGCCTTCCCCTGCCACCAGGAGGCGTTTTTCGCCAGGTGGGCGCCGCCCTCACCGCTGTAGGCATAGGGGCCCGGTGCCGATGGGGAAGGTACTGCTCTCGGTGCCGGACTTCACGATGGGGATATCCAGCCGGGACACAAGCTGCGGTTATCCGTCGTCAGACTGATGCGGACGGCTCCGCCGCTGACCCAGATGTCGGACACCTCCGCCAGCCGCCCGCTGTAACGGGCGGAGGTCTGGGCCCGGCGCAGGGTGTTCACCACGTCCCGTGCGGTGACGGCTGGTGCCGTCGCTGAAGGCGAGGCGGCCCGCAGGGTGATGGTATAGGTATAGCGGGAGGCGTCGTAGGTATACGATTCCGCCAGGGGCGGGCTGGGCCTCAAATTGCCCGTCCAGGGGCAAACAGCCCCTCGTACAGCAGAGCTCCCCAGGGTCAGCATGGGCCCCGTCGGGGCAGGTGATGGGGTCCGCCGTCTCCCCCCCCTTCAGATAGGGCAGGGCGAAGGAGGTGAGCTTCACGTCCTCCTTCTTGTTCTCCACGTTGTAATAGTCCGTCAGGGTGCCGAAAATGTCTTCCGGTGTTGTCCGACCAGTCGCACCCGGTCAGCACCGTCAGGCACAGGGCCAGAAGCGCCGCGAATATGCGCTTTTTCATGGAATACCTCGATTTCACAGGCAGATCATGGCGATCTGAGCCCCCGGGCCTGGCCCATCCGCCGGTGGGACCAATACAGGTCGGGCGGCAGGCGGTGCAGTCCCGGGGACACGTCGATTTGCCGCACCCCGGCCTTTTCCAGCCACCGGGCGTTGACGCCCCTTCAGGGTTCCACGTGCCACTTGGGCCCCCGGCGGTGATATACGGCCCGCCTCTGCCTCCCAGGGCGGCCTCCAGAGCCTGGGGGCGTCTGCGTCCGTTTCAAAGCAGCAGGGGCCGATGGCCGGGCCAATAGCGGCCCGCAAGGGCAGGGATCGTTGCGGCCAACGCGCTCCGACGGCTTCACCCGCTTGGGCTGGCGCGGCTGACCGTTGCCGGGCACAATCGGCTTGCCCTCGACGGGGCGAACCGCTGCCTGCACACGTTCCGGCGTGCGCTCAATGCGCAGCTGATACATGCGGCGCACCGTGTCTTCGCGAATCAGGTGATTCAGCTCGTCGAACATGTAGCCCGCTTCAATCTGGTACTCGGTGACGGGGTTCTTGCCGCTGTACGCGCGGAAGCCGATGCCGTCGCGCAGACGATCCATTGCGTCAATGTGATCCATCCAGCGCACATCCACCGCGCGCAGCAGCACAACGCGCTCCACTTCGCGCATGTCCAGCCCGATTTCCGCCAGCGCCGTCTCGCGCTCCTCGTAGAACGCCTTCGCGTCGTCCTTGAGCGCCTGCGCCAGCGCGTCGCGGTCACCGGAGCGGACGACATCCTCCAATTCGGCAATCTTGCCGTGGTGGATGCACAGGTTTTCCAGATAATTCGTCAGCTGCGGAATATCCCAATCCGTGCCGTCGTCAGACGCGCAGTGGCGGGAGAGCGCGGCATCAATCAGCTTGTACGCCATGCCGATGATGTTCTCGCGGACGTTCTCGCCCATCAGCACGCGGCGGCGCTGACCGTAGATAATCTCGCGCTGGCGGTTCATCACGTTGTCGTATTCCAGAACGTGCTTGCGGATCTCGAAGTTGCGGCCCTCAATGCGCTTCTGCGCGGATTCAATCTGCTTGGTGAGCATTCCCGCCTGAAGCGGCTCGTCGTCCTTGAGCCCCAGACGCTCGACCATCGGCATGATGCGGTCGCCGCCGAAGAGACGCATCAGGTCGTCCTCCAGCGAAATGAAGAACTGGGTCGAACCGGGGTCGCCCTGACGGCCTGCACGGCCGCGCAGCTGATTGTCAATGCGGCGGGATTCATGGCGCTCCGTGCCGATAATGTGCAGACCGCCGGTTTGCAGCACGCGGTCATGCGCTTCGTCGGTGGTGCGCTTGAAGTCCTTGTAGAGGGACTGGTACTTTTCGCGCGCGACGAGAATTTCATCGGACACATCCTCGGCGTGACCGGTCGCGGCTTCAATGATTTCCTCGTCATAGCCGTCCTGACGCATGGCGCGGCGGGCGAGAAACTCCGGGTTGCCGCCCAGCAGAATGTCCGTGCCGCGGCCAGCCATGTTGGTGGCGATGGTAACAGCGCCCCAGTGGCCTGCCTGTGCGACGATTTCGGCTTCCTTGGCGTGGTTCTTGGCGTTCAGCACCTCATGCTGGATGCCGCGGCGCTGGAGCATGGCGGAGAGCATTTCGCTCGTTTCAACCGTGACCGTGCCGACCAGCACGGGCTGACCGTTGGCGTGCACCTGCGCAATCGCGTCCACAACGGCGTTGAACTTCGCCTTCTTCGTCTTGTAGACCATGTCGTCCAAGTCCTTGCGGATGTTGGGCTTGTTGGTCGGAATCTGCACGACGTCCAGCGAGTAGATGTTCTGGAACTCGTCCTCTTCCGTCTTCGCCGTACCCGTCATGCCGGAGAGCTTGTGGTACATGCGGAAATAGTTCTGGAAGGTGATGGTCGCCAGTGTGCGGCTTTCGCGCTCAATGGTCACATGCTCCTTGGCTTCAATCGCCTGATGCAGACCCTCGGAGTAGCGGCGGCCAATCATCAGGCGGCCCGTGAATTCGTCAACGATGATAACCTGATCGTCCTTGACGACGTAGTCCACGTCGCGCTTCATCAGGAAGTTGGCGCGCAGGGCGCAGCTGACGTGGTGGTTCAGCTCGGCATTTTCCGCGTCGTTGATGTTGGTGATGCCGAACGCGGCTTCGACGCGCTGGGCGCCCTCGTCGGTCAGGCTGATGGCCTTTTTCTTCTCTTCAATCTCGAAGTGAACGTCACGCTTGAGCGTGCGGACGACCGCGTCCACCTTCGCGTAGAGGTCGGTGGATTTGTCGCCCGCGCCGGAGATAATCAGCGGGGTGCGCGCTTCGTCAATCAGGATGGAGTCCACTTCGTCGACGATGGCGAAGTTGTGGCCGCGCTGCACCAGCTCGCTTTGGCGGATGACCATGTTGTCGCGCAGGTAGTCGAAGCCCAGCTCGTTGTTCGTGCCGTAGGTGATGTCGCAGGCATAGGCGGCGCGGCGTTCGGCACTGTCCAGATCGTGGACAATCAGGCCGACGCTCAGCCCCATGAAGCGGTGGACTTTGCCCATCCACTCGCTGTCGCGGCGCGCCAGATAGTCGTTGACGGTCACGACGTGAACGCCCTTGCCGGACAGTGCGTTCAGGTACGCGGGCAGGGTGGACACCAGCGTTTTGCCCTCGCATCCTCAAATCGACGTCCGGGTGGAGCTTCCGGAGGAGGTCTTCCTGGTGCCCATGGACCCGCTGCTGATCCAGCAGGTGATGACGAACCTTCTGGAAAACGCCGCCGTCCACGGCGTCACCACCACCCAGGTAACGGTATCCTTTGGAAAAAAGCGCGGCCGGTGGGCCCGGTTCACCGTGTGCGACAATGGCCGGGGCATCCCGGAGGGACGGCTGCACAACCTGTTCGACGGCACCCAGAGCGCCCAGAAGGGGGACAGCACCCGCAGCATGGGCATCGGCCTGTCTGTGTGCAAAACCGTGGTGGCAGCCCACCGCGGCAAAATAAAAGGAGAAAATAAAAAAGGGGGCGGCGCCCGGTTCACCGTGGACCTACCCCTGGAGGAGGAAGAACATGAAGATCAAGGATAAGTTCTGATCGTGGAGGATGAGCAGAGCATCAGCAACTTCATCTCCATGGTCCTCAACGCCAATGGGTACGATACCATCATTGTGGGCAGCGGTGAAGAAGCGCTGACCATGATCGCCTCCCACTGCCCGGACCTGATTGTCCTGGACCTGGGTCTGCCGGATATGGACGGCATGGAGGTGCTCAAGTCCGTGCGCAAATGGTCCAACCTGCCGGTGGTGGTGGTGTCCGCCCGGAACCATGAGCACGACAAGGTGGACGCCCTGGATTACGGCGCGGACGACTACCTGGTCAAGCCCTTCGGAACCTCCGAGCTGCTGGCCCGCATCCGCACCGCCATCCGCCATACCCGCACCACCCTGGCCAATTCCCAGATCGCCCAGTCCGGCAAATTTACCACCGGCGAGCTGACCATCGACTATGACAAGCATCAGGTGCTGCTTCGGGGCGAAAACGCCAAGCTCACGGTGAATGAATACAAATCGTAGCGCTGCTGGGCAAATACGCCGGCAAGGTGCTGACCTATGACTTTATCATCCGGGAGCTGTGGGGTCCCAAGGCCAAGACCGACAACCAGATCCTGCGGGTGAACATGGCCAATATCCGCCGCAAGATCGAGGACACCCCCGGCCAGCCCCAGTACATCTTCACCGAGGTGGGCGTGGGCTACATGCCGGAAGGCGACTGGACTTTTGAAACACTCAAATACCGGCGGGGGATTCCCTGCCGGAGACTGAGACCGTCCGCATCGTGCTTCATTCTGGAAACATAAAGCCGAGGGAGCCCGGACGATTGGCGAGATATGTAAAATTTTCGCCTGCACCGCAAATTTGTAAAATAGGGGCGCTCCTATCTTTTTTCCGGATATCTTTTTATGGTACAATCAGAATATCCCGAATGTATGCAGTACAACACTGTGCCGGAGAAGGTAGGTCTTATCTTATGGAACACAATGCGATCCTGGACAGTCAAGCTGTCCCTGAGCAGCAACATTCCCCTGTACGCCCAGCTGGTGGGCATCATCAAGCGGGAGATCTCCTCCGGCGCGCTGGCCATCGGCGACCTGCTGCCCTCCGAGGCGGAGCTGTGCCGGGCGCTGGATATCAGCCGAAACACCGCCCGCCAGGCCATCGGCGAGCTGGAGGAGGAGGGACTGGTGGTCCGCAAGCGGGGCAAGGGTACTTTTGTGGCCGACCCCAACACCAACCGCCGGGGCGTGCGCTATTCCTTCACCACCGAAGTCTCCTCTCTGGGCAAGACGCCCTCCTCCACACTGGTGGATTTCGGCGTGGTGATCCCCACCGGGCCATCTGCCAGCGGATGGACCTGCAGGAGGGAACCCCGGTGTATTGCTTCACCCGGGTGCGCAATGTGGACGGGGAGCCGCTGATCCTGGAGACCTCCTACTACCCCCAGTACATCTACCCCAACCTCACCAGGGAATTGGTGCAGACCCACAGCTTTTACAGCCTCCTGTATCATGTGGGCATCACCCCCTTTTCCGCCGAGGACAGCTATGAATCCGTGATCCTGGATGCCCCCCGGGCCAGCCTGCTGGGGGTGGAGCCGGGCAGCTGCGCCTTTTATCACCAGCGCCGCACCCGCACCGAGGACGGCCGCATTTATGAGTATACCCGCAGCTATATCCGGGGCGACCGGGTCCGGCTGGACGTGCATATGCAGAAAAGCGGCATGAGCTTCATGACGGCGTTATCAGAGGAACGACGCTGGCGGGGCTGGAGGCCACCCGGTCGCGGCCTGGCCGATCAGGGCCAGCATATACTGCTTCTGCCGCTTCATGCGGTCCTCGTTGCCGGTGGCATCGCCCCGGCGGGCCTGGATATACAGCCGCGCCTGCTGGCCGGTCAGGGGTCACGTTCTGCCGGGGTACATATTCCAGCCCCGGGAACGTTGGTGAAGGATAGTCGTCCAGCACGTTGACGGTGACGCCGCCCACGGCGTCGTTGAGCCGCCCGATGCCGCCCATGTAAAAGGCGGCGCAGCCGTCGAACTGCAAGCCGTAAAACAGCTGGGACACCGCCTCCCTGGCACAGGCGGCAGCTCTCATACAGGCAAAATGTCCGTTGGAGTAGGACAGGGGCCAGCTGGGTGTGGGCCGCGCCGGAAATTTCGCCGGTGTCATCCGGCACGCCGCCGATATCGCACATGGTATCCCGGGACACGGAAATCAGTGTCATCCGGTTGGCGTCGGTGTCCAGGGCCGCCACCAGGATCACGTCCGCCTGGTTGTCGCTGCCATAGGGCAGGGGGCGGGGCTTGTTGTCCGAGTCCACCCCGATCAGCAGCAGGTTCACCATGTGCTCCTTATAACGGTAATATTTTCCGTCGTGCAGGACGGTGTAGCTGTCCAGCTGCTCCGTGCCGCCGGGGGTGACGGGGGGGCCGAGCCTGTTCCGCAAACTGCTGCGCCCGTGGAGCCAGATGCCCGCCACAATGGTGCACAGCACCGCCGTCACCGCCATGAGGATGATGAAAATCAGCAGCGGCGTGGACAGGCGCTTTTCTTCCCTGCACCGGGGCTTCCTGTTTTCCTGTTCCATAGGGTTCTCCTCATTTAATAACATCATAGGTCTCCGTCAGCACGCCCTGGACCAGGAAGCGTTGCATACGATTCTGCCGGTAGCAGGTGGACAGGGTCAGCACCCGATCCCCTGCCTGAGGAAACAGGTCCCGGCGGTAATTGGCGTTGATGGCCTCCCCAGGGAGGCAAAATAGTCCGCAAACTGCTGGGGGTCAGTAAAATCGTGGCACAGCAGCAGGTGCTCGCTGGAGTGGGGATAGGCGGCGAAGATGGTGTATTCATACACCTTGTCCGGGGTGTAAACGAAATCTTCTGGTTTTTGGCGAAAAACGCCGCATCGGCAAAGTTGTTCACCTGGGCAAACATGGTCTGGGACTGGCGGTTGTGGCCATACAGCACCGTCACCGGGTCCTGGAAGGTGGTGGTGTTGTACCGCTGGGAAAAAAATGCTGCCGCCGGAGTAATAGGACCGATCCACCCCGTGATCGTCGTAAAACAGGTCGTCTGCGGCGCTCTGGACCACGGCATAGTTGATGTTGGTGCCGGGCACCTCGATCCAGGCGTAGATTTCCGGATTGACGTCGTGGAGGCTGTCAAAGTCCACATTGATGGCCATATATTTGCTGTCGTCCTGGGGTCCAGGGGCTCCACCACCTGGCCGGAGCGGACGTCGCTGCCCAGCTTATCGCTGACAGACTTGCCCCGGACATACTGGACGATAAACAGAATGCAGAAAACACACACGATCACCGCAATAACGGCCACCACCGTCAGCAGGATGCGCACAGGACGCTTCATAGGACATTTCTCCTTTGTTCAGAACGGAGAAAAAGGCCCCATAAACGGCACAGCATTTATGGGGCTCCTCTTTATTGGATGGACGTTTTATGCCCGGGCACGGGCCTTTTTGGCGCAGACATAGGCCACGCCGCCGCTGACGGCAATGGCCATCACCACGCTGCCGATGCCCAGGTCGTAACCGGTCTGGGGGGAGGTGGGCGTGGTGCCGGTGTTATCGTCGTGCTTGGGGCTGGGGACGTAGCCGCCGTCGGCAAAGGCAGTGACGGAGAGCATGCAGCCCAGCATCACAATAACCGTCAGCATCGCAAGAATCTTTTTCATGGTAACATAACCCTCCATTACCCTATTTAGTGAGGTCCATTATAATGTCTGCTTGCGGAAAAAGCAAGTACTTTTTTGCCGGATTCGAAAAAATAATTTATTCTTGCGGCAATCGCAGGGCGGTTACACCCCGGACAGATCAAAGGCCGGGGTGTACTCCTCCCGGGCGGAGGTGCGCTCCTGGGTGAAGCCGTCCCGGATGCCGCAGTTTTCCATATATCGCACCGCCGCCCGATACTCCGCCCGGGTGACGTGTCGGGCCAGGGGCCCACGGCTCCGGGCTGGGGGTATACTGGCTCATGAGGGAAAACAGCACCTCCCCGGGGCGGAAGGTCTCCGCCACCCAGTCGATGACCCGGCGGGTATTTTCCAGCTGTCCCGGCAGCACCAGGTGCCGGATCAGCACCCCCCGGACCAGGAGGCCGTCCCGTATTTCCCAGGGCCCCACCTGACGGAGCATCTCCCGGATGGCGGCCCGGGCCGCGGTGGGATAGTCTCCGGCGCCGGACAGCCGCCGGGCCGGCTCCTCCAGGGCGTACTTCATGTCCGGCAGATATACCTGTACCTTCCCCTCCAGCAGGCGGAGCGTCTCCACCCGCTCATAGCCGCCGGTGTTGCACACCACCGGCACCGGCAGGGACGGCTCCAGGGCCTGGGCCACCCAGGGAGCGAAGTGTCCCGGGGTCACCAGGTTGATGTTGTGGGCCCCCTGGCGGATCAGCTCCCGGAATATCTCCCCCAGGCGCTCCACCGTCACGGGCTTTCCCACGCCCTGGGCGGAGATTTCGTGATTCTGACAGAATACGCAGCCCAGGGTGCAGCCGGAGAAGAACACCGTGCCGCTGCCCCGGGTGCCGCTGATCACCGGGCTCCTCCCACATATGGAAGCCCCGCCCGGGCCACCACCGGCCCCGCCGGCATCCGGCAGAAGCCGCTTCCCGCGGTCTCCGTGCGCTCCGCGCCGCACATACGGGGGCAAAGCGTGCACCTCATACCTTGTGAATGTCGAAGTCAGGGCCCAGATCCCCTGCCACCCAGTGGCGGCGGCAGAGGCCGATGTATTTATCATTGGCCCCCAGCACCACCTGCTCGCCCTCCTTCACCACCCGGCCCCGGCTGTCGAACCGGGCGTTGAAGGCGGCCTTCTTGCCGCACCAGCAGACGGTCTTGACCTCCTCCAGCTTGTCGGCCATAGCCAGCAGATAATAGCTGCCCTCGAACAGCTGGCCCCGGAAGTCCACCTTCAGCCCGTAGCACAGCACCGGGATGCCGCAGTCGTCCACCAGGTGCACCAGGTAAAAACACCTCGTCCTTGGTGAGGAACTGGGCCTCGTCGATGATGATGCAGGCGTATTTCTGCAAGTCCTGGTCGGCCATAGCCCGCATTTCGTCAAAAATACACACAGGGATGGGTCAGGCCGATGCGGGAGGTGACCATGTGATCTCCGTCC
>VOFC01005819.1_pt1 | contig 21438 bp, 49 predicted proteins | sample 5384161 | NCBI WGS metagenome assembly VOFC01 (sample SAMN12384722, study PRJNA508395) | human gut metagenome | isolation source: healthy gut B | host: Homo sapiens
TTTCGTTGAAAATTTTTGCTGTGTGGGATGACTACGAAACAGATTATACAATCTTTTCAGTATGTGGCATTGATATTCGTGTCCTTGATGATGAGCTGGCAGAAGCCTTGAAAAAACTTCCAGAAAGAAAGAGAAATACTCTGTTAATGTATTACTTCTTGGAAATGACAGAAAGTGAAATTGCCAACTTACAAAAGATTACGCAAAGCGGTGTATTTAGAAACCGACATCATGCTTTGGAAACTATGAAAAAAATACTAAAGGAGAAGCAGTAAAATGAAGCAAACATTTAAGAAGCCGTCCTACTATTTGCTTTCGCAAGCAATGGACGGGGACGAAAAAAGCGATTGAAAAAATACTGGCATTTTATGAAGCACTTATCAAAATGATTTTAGGGTTTGATATTGCCTTAGAAATCGAAGAAGAATAAGCAGTTTTAGCAGAGCATGGTTTAATGTCCCCCTCTTTCCTGCTCTGCCCTGCTTTTACATGAAAGCAACGCGCTTTCGCCACAGCTCTTTGACAACTGAATAAAGCAGACAGATACGTTTGTGAGATAGCGAGCCACGGGGACTGTACGCCACGACCTTTCAAAAAGAAAGCGAGCGACCCACGCAGTGATCCGAGAGCGACTGTTGGAAAAGTCGTTTTGCCATGACCTATCCTCACAGAATAATGATACGTCCGCATGGTGCGGTTCTGCCCACAAGAATGGGAATAGTTGAGATACTAATGGAGCTTTCCAAAGCCGTCTGCCTGCTTGTAAAAAAAAACAACACACAGTAAAGGGGTGCATAGATTATGAACAATACTGATGTGCCTATCTGGGAAAAATATACGCTGGCGATTGAAGAAGCGTCTAAATACTTCCGCATTGGCGAAAAAAAATTGCGTAAATTAGCCGAAGAAAATATTGACGCTGGCTGGGTTATCGTGAACGGTAATCGTATTCAGATTAAGCGAAAACAATTTGAAAAAAATCATAGATACATTGGACGAAATCTAATGTCATTGAGCCGTAGATATGGTATAATAAAGACATAGCGTATCACGGCTCATTCCATGACGGAAAGGAGCTTTACACTATGTCTAATGTAAAACGAAAAGACAGTAAAAATCGCAATTTGCGTAATGGAGAGAGCCAGCGAAAAGACGGAAGATACGTTTATAAATATACCGATATATACGGAAAGCCACAATTTATCTATTCTTGGAAACTTGTACCGACAGACAAGACACCTGCTGGAAAGCGTGATGATATTTCATTGAGGGAAAAAAGAAGCACAGATAAAAAAGACCTTAACGACAGTATCGACACAGTCGGCGGTAAAATGACAGTCTGCCAGCTTTACGACAGAAAAAGAACAGCCAAAGAAAGAACATCAAAGGGCTACCGAAAAGGGACGACAGTATCTTATGAACGCTCTGAAAAATGACCCATTGGGTATGAGGGCGATTGATACTGTTAAGCAGTCGGACGCTAAAGAATGGGCTATCAGAATGAGTGAAAAAGGATATGCCTATAAAACAATTGATAACTATAAGCGTTCCTTGAAAGCGTCATTTTACATGGCGATACAAGACGACTGTATCAGAAAGAACCCATTTGAATTTAAGCTAAGTGATGTTCTGGAAGATGATACGGAGCAGAAAGTTATCCTTACACCAGAGCAGGAAGAACGCCTGCTTGCCTTTATGGAAAAGGATAAGATTTACAGCAAGTATTATGATGAGGTTGTGCTTCTGTTGGAAACGGGACTTCGTATTTCTGAATTTTGCGGACTGACGACGCATATTGATATGCAGAACAAAATACTCAATATAGACCACCAGTTATTGAAAGACAGCGAAATCGGCTACTATATTGAAACGCCAAAAACCAAAAACGGAAAACGGGAACTTCCATTGACAGAACGGGCTTATCAAGCAATCCAAAGAATACTAAAGAACAGAGGAAAAGCACAACCGCTGATTGTAGGTGGTTACAGCAATTTCCTATTCTTAAACCGTGAGGGCTTACCTAAAGTTGCAGGAAACTATGAGGGTATGGTACGAGGGCTGATTAAGAAATATAACAAGTATCACACGGATAAGTTACCGAACATCACACCACATTCATTCAGGCATACTTATTGTACGAATATGGCAAATAGAGGAATGAACCCTAACACTCTGCAATATCTCATGGGACACGCTAACATAACCATGACACTTGGCTATTATGCACACGGTACATTTCAATCTGCAAAAGCAGAACTGGAAAGACTGGCTTGTTAATATCGGAGCTTATATTTACTACTCATTTACTACTTTTGGTTGCATTTTCATGCTGGTAAATGCCAGCTTATGCAAGGTATCTTCCAAAAAGAAAATACCGATAAAGCCCTAAAATACGGGATATATCGGCATTTACCAACAAGACTGATAGTAGTATTACCTTTTTCCACAGTTTTGTGAATATTTACGCTTACCATTAACCCTGTCAATCTTTCTACACCAACTTGATCAGAGATAAAATTACCTAAAGAATATATAACCATTGTTTTTCCAATAAATTCAATAGGTTCTACTACATGAGGATGACTTCCTATAATAATATCAACACCTAGACTTGATAAATAGTTAGCAATTTCCACTTGAGAATCACTTATTCCTTTTGAATACTCTGTTCCCCAGTGCATAGCTACTATTATAATATCAACTTCATCTTTTACTCTTTCAATATCATTTTTAGCTAACTCCTCACTATAAACATTATTTAAATATTCCTTACCAGTAGGTGTTTCTAACCCATTAGTCCAAGTTGTATAAGAAAAAGAAAGCATATTTAATTCCATTTATCTCTTTAATTACTTTTCTATCTCTATCTTCAAAAGACTTATAACTACCAGCTGTTAATATATTTTGCTGTTTACCCCAATAAAATAAGGAATTTAATACTCCTTGTTCCCCCTTATCCATTGTATGATTAGTAGCAAGAGAAACAAGATTAAATCCTGCATCGATAAAAAGCATCCCTACTTCATAAGGTGAATTAAATCTTGGATAATTTGATAGACCCAATTCTACTCCACCTAAAACAGTTTCTTGATTATAATACTTCAAATCATATTTACTAACAATAGGTTTTATTTTTTTCAAGCATAGGTTCTAAAATCATAACTACCAGTAGAAGTTTTAGCATCCATATAAATAGAACTATGAATAAGGGCATCACCTACCATAATTAGTGATGCTGACATTTCCTTTTAGTATCTTTTTTTCTTCTTGAGTCGTTTTAACAAGTTCTTCCCCTTTAGTTTGATGATTATTTTAAAAAAAAAAGAAAGCAGCAAACAAAATAATCGTTATTGTCCCCAAAATTACTACTATTATTATTCTCTTCTTCTGCTTACTTTTCACAATAATCACCTAAATCTTCTTAACAATTTTGAAATCTATAGTTTTTGCTTGTTTATTAGCTGCTACCACTTTAATTCTTACTTTTTCACCTATAGTGTATCGTACATTACTTCTTTCACCAGTTAAAGTCATTTTCTCTTCATCATAAATAAAGTAATCATCTAATAATCTAAAGTGGTACTAAACCTTCTATTAAATTATTTAATTGAACAAACATACCAAAACTCATAACTGATGATATCATTCCATCATATTCTTCTCCAATATGATTTTCCATATATTCAGCCATCTTCATATCTTCTACTTCTCTTTCACAATCAATAGAAGCACGTTCCATTGCTGAAGAATGATCTGCTACAAATACCAATTTTTCTTCCCAATGATGAATAGTTTGAGAAGACATATCATGATTAAATAAGTATGTTCTTAATAATCTATGAACAGTAGTATCAGGATATCTTCTAATCGGTGAAGTAAAATGTGTATAACAAGGACTCGCTAAGCCATAATGTCCTAAATTTTGTGGTAAATAAACAGCTTTTTTGCATGCTTCTTAATAACAGACTTGATAAAATTGGAAATTCTTTTTTTTATCTTTTAAACTATTCAAGATATGTTGAACAGTAGTTGGTTTATTATCTTTGATATTACCAGTAATATGATAACCTAGATTACTAACAAAGGATAAAAAACTTTGAATTCTTTCTTGTTTAGGATATTCATGTACACGATAAATAAAAGGTAAATTCATATAGAAAATATGACTTGCAACACATTCATTAGCAGCAATCATAAAGTCTTCTATTAAATTTTCTCCAAGACCTCTTTCTCTTAGAATAACATCAGTTGGTTTACAATTTTCATCTACTAAGATTTTAGGTTCATCTACATCAAAATCAATATAACCACGTTTTGTTTTAGCTTTTTTCTTAAAATTTGAGCCAATTCTTCCATACTTCTTAAGTCATCAGCAAATTCTTCATATCCTTCAGGAATAATATTTTTTCGATTATACTGTTAACTTCTTTATAAGTCATTTGTTTTCTTGATTTAATAACACTTTCAAAAATATCATAATCAACCAATTTACCTTTGATTATCATATTCCATAATACAACTTATCGCTAAACGATCAACATTAGGATTTAAAGAACAAATACCATTTGATAATTCGTGTGGTAACATTGGAATTACTCTATCTACAAGATAAACTGACGTTCCTCTATCCATAGCTTCTTTATCAAGAGGACTTCCTTCTTTAACATAGTAAGAAACATCTGCTATATGAACACCTAGTACATAATTACCATTTTCTTTTTATCTATACTAACGGCATCATCAATATCTCTTGTATCATCACCATCAATAGTAAAGATTACTTTATCACGTAAATCTCTTCTTCCTTTCATATATCATCATCTGATACTTCCATTGGTAAAGACTTCACTTCTTCTACTACATCTTCTGGGAAGCTACTATTTATATGATACTTTTCTACAATAGATAAAATATCAACACCCGGATCATTTTTATGTCCAATAATTCTTAAAACTTTTCCTTCAGCCTGATGATTACTAATTCTTTTAATAATTTCTACTACAACTTTATGTCCATCAACAGCATTTAAAAAGAGTTTTCTTTACTTATTAGTATTTCTAAATTAACTTTATCTTCATCTAATTTTACTTTTCCAATATTTTTATAAAATTAATCTCTCCAAAAAGTTATTAGTTTCATGTTTCAATACTCTTATAATTCTACCCTCTAAGCGACCTAAATCTTTTTAGAAGTTAATTCTAGAATAACATAATCCCCATGAAGAGCACCATTCATATTGTCAGCACTAATATAAACATCTTCAGTTAAGGAATCAACATCTACAAAGCCAAAACCTTTTTTTATTAGAATGTAAATATCCTTTTTAATAAATGGCTATCTTCAAATAACATATATTTATCTTTGTTAGTATGATAAATACTTGTTTCTATTTCCATCTCATTTAAAACTGATAATAGTTCTTCTAAATTACTAGTACCTAATTCTTCTTCTAACTCAAAAACAGTTAAGCTTTTGCCTTTTTCTTTTAATATTTTTAATATTCTTTCTTTCATCTCTACCTCACTATAAGTTTATTTTACCACACTAATACTAAATTAAAATATTATTTTTGAGTATCAACTCTCATTTCAAATAAAATATTTTTAATTCCATTGCACGCTCAAAGTCAAGTTCCTTAGCAGCTTTCATCATTTCTGTTTCTATTCTTTCAATTTCTGTTTAATTTTTTTTCTTGTTTAGTTAATTTTTTTAGTTTTCTTCTTATTAGATTTATCTACATTACTTACTACTTCTCTTATTTCTTTAACAATAGTCTTGGAGTTATATTATGTTCTTTATTATATTTATCTTGGATAGTTCTTCTTCTAGCAGTCTCATCAATAGCTTTTTTGCATACTATCAGTTATTTGTCAGCATACATAATAACATGTCCATCTTTATTTCTTGCACAACGACCTATTGTTTGAATTAAACTTCGTTCACTTCGTAAGAAACCTTCTTTATCAGCATCTAATATAGCTATTAAAGATACTTCAGGAATATCAAATTCCTTCTCTTAAAGGTTTATTCCTACTACTACATCATACTTACCAGTTCTTAAATCATGAATAATTTGTAAACGTTCCAAAGTCTTTATTTCTGTATGTAAATAGGCCACTTTAATATCAACATCTTTTAAATAATTAGTAAGTTCTTCTGCCATTCTAATTGTTAAAGTTGTAATTTTTCTCATTTTTTTTTTCTTTTTGTTCTTATTTCTTCTATTAAGTTATCAATTTGTCCTTCTGAGCCTCTTACTTCAATAATTGGGTCAAGTAATCCAGTTGGTCTAATAATTTGTTCAACATAAACTCCATCTGTTTTTAAAAGTTCATAATCACCAGGAGTTGCTGATACATAGATTGCTTGATTTATCTTTTTTCTCAAATTCTTCATATTTTAATGGTCTATTATCTAAAGCACTAGGAAGTCTAAAACCATAATCAACAAGATTCATCTTTCTTGCCCTATCACCATTATACATTCCTCTTACTTGTGGTAAAGTAACATGTGATTCATCTACTATTAATAAATAATCATCATTAAAGAAATCCATTAGTGTTGTTGGTGTTTCTCCTTTTTCTCTACCAGCCATCGGGGCAGAATAATTTTTCTATTCCATGACAGAAACCCGTTTCTTCTAACATTTCTAAATCATAGTTTGTTCTTTGTTCTAATCTTTCAGCTGCTAATAACTTATTTTCTTTCTTTAATTCTTCTAATCGTTCTTTCAACTCACTTTTTTATTCTTTTAATTGCAGCTTTTAGCTTTTCATCACTAACTACGAAGTGACTTGCTGGAAAGATACTTATTGTTTTTTTATTTGTGATAATTGCTCCTGTTAAAGCATCTATTTCACTTATTCTATCTATCTCATTACCAAAGAATTCTATTCTATAACCTGTTTTATCTTGATTAACGGGTATTATCTCTACTATATCTCCTCTTACTCTAAACGTTCCTCGATGAAAATCTAAATCATTTCTTTTTCAAATTGCATTTCTACTAATTTAGCTAAAACTTTATCTCTCTTTCTATTTCATCTCCTATACTAAGAGTTAACATTTTATTTTGATATTCTTCAACTTCTCCAATACCGTATATACAAGATACTGAAGCCACCACAATAGTATCTTTATAAGTTAAAAAGAGATGATGTTGCTTCATGGCGTAATTCATCAATTTCATCATTTATAGATGCGTCTTTTTCAATAAAAGTATCCCTTTGTGGAACATAAGCTTCTGGTTGGTAATAATCATAATATGAAACAAAATAACAAACATGATTATTAGAAACAACTCTTTCATCTCAGCATATAACTGACCTGCTAGTGTTTTATTATGCAAGTATTAAGGTTTGTTTATTAGTTCTTTGTATAACATTTGCCATAGTAAAAGTCTTACCTGTTCCAGTAGCTCCTAATAACACTTGTTCTTTTACTCCTGATTCTATTCCTTTAACTAATTTTTCTATTGCTTGTGGTTGGTCGCCACTTGGTTTAAATTTTGATACTATTTCAAACATATCTTCCCTCCTCATCTTTATTATAAACAGTTAATATATATTTTCTCCCATTTCTTATTAATTATTTATATTATAATTATCAAATATACGTTCGTCAATAGTTTTTTTTAAAAGAGTAGCCCTTTTATAAAGTTCTACTCTTCACTACCCTCTTTCATTCTTTCCTTTATTTCTTTCATTTTTGTCTCATTTGGTTCAAAAATGTTGCCAGTCACAAGAGAATTCATCACTTTGTAATGGCCATATACCTCCACATTCATAACCAACACTAGCAAATACTTTACAAATAGAATCATTAAGAGTAATGATATGTTTATTTTCTTTAGCTTGTTCTTCTCTATCAACTAATAAATCTTTCTCATAATCAGTTAATAAACTATCATCAAATGTTCCATCACTATTTCTTGGTGCATAAGGATTATCTAAAGGATTAATATCTATAGCAAGACCTAAAGCATGATTTGATAAAGTAATTTTGTTAGGAATCTTTCTATAACAGAAACCACTACTATTATTACTAACAACACTATTTCTATCTGAGGTTATACCATCTTTATCCCAAAAAGTCATCTATTAAACGCATAGAATTTATTTGATATTTTAATAAAAACAAATTAGAAAATACCTCTCGTACTTCATCAATTATTACTTTATTAACAATCATTTCACCTACAACTATATCACCATCATAATTATAATGTAACATCTTAATATAAGTTAAATCATCTAGTGATATATCATCATTCTTTTGATAACTTTTTCCATTTATTCTTTGATAAACATCATCATTTTCTTTTATATCTTTATTTTCAAAGATAAATTCTAAAGAGTTAAATTTATCTCCTATCTTTTGCTTTGTTCTAACATATTTACCTCCAGATTATTCTATGTTAATTATTAAGATTAATTGTTATTTTATCAACATCCTTATTAAATTCTCTATAACTTACTCCACAAGTATCAAACAATCTCCTAGAAGCAATACAACCATCAGTATCTTTATATTTATTATCTAAATATATTACTTCTTTTATTCCTGATTGAACTATTGCTTTAGCACACTCATTACATGGAAATAATGAAGCATATAATTTAGAACCTTCTAAATCTCTTTTGTTCCTCTAAAGTTTAATATAGCATTAAGTTCTGCATGACAAACATACATATATTTAGTATCTACTGGTTTACCTTCTTTTTTCCCATGGGAAATATTCATCATCAAAACCATTTGGAGCACCATTATAACCAATAGATAATATTCTATTGTCATTACTTACAATACAAGCTCCTACTTGGGTTGAAGGATCTTTACTTCTTAATGATGATAGTTTTGCAATACTCATAAAATAAGTATCCCATGATATATAATCTTTTCTTTGCATTTTCATTTCTCACTTTCTTTGATATAATTTTTTATTTTTTCCTTTTAAAACAACTCTATAGTTTTTATCTTTTTCCAAATAATAATATAAAGAGTCATCATCTTCTACTATGATATAATCAAAATCATATTTTTGCAAAAACTTTTTATAATTAATTGTACCTTTCTTAACTTTACAAGCCTCATCAAAAATATCTTCTTTTTTTATTATTTTTCTTAATAAATATTTCAGCTCTACTGTCTAAAAATAAGGATGATAACCACTATATTCAAAATAAGAACCATTATTGTAATCTGCATAAAGTTTAATATCTTTACTAGCATATTTATCAAGATAATCAATATATTTCTGATTAGTATTTTTCAAATAGTATTTATTATTGCTTATATTAATACCTAAAACTAATATAATTATTATTATTTCTAAGATATAAAGTTTGATTGGTAATTCTTTAGTATCTGTTTCTTCAAATGGTAAATACATACTAAGATAAGGTAAGACACAAGCATAGAAAATACTTATATTACGAAAATTAGAGAAAGCCATATATATTATTCCAAAGGTGAAAAAAACTTGTCTTATAGTTGGTTTCTTTTTACTAAAAGTCATAAAACTTAAGAGTGTAAATAATGATACCAGAAAGAAATGATTAGGTAAATATAGTGGTTCATTAAATGTTAGATTAGACATTTCTATTATTTCTTTATTAATAATATCAACACCATAGGAAGTTAAAGAATAAAACATATTTTTTATTCCATAAGGATTAAGAAATCCAACTAGAAAAGATATAACTAATATTAATATTAATTTAGATATTCTTTTATCATGTTGTTTATAATATAAATAGAGAAGTTCTACTAGATATGGCATACTAAATATAAATAAACATAACCACATAGAAGCATGACAGTTAATAAGTAATAATGATACTAATGGTAGTAGATAAATAGCTCTACTGTTCTTCTTAAGAAATAGTTCTAATATATAAATAATTATGATAAATAGTAATAAACTATATAGAAAAAGGTCTTGGTACTAAGAAGAATGTTTGTAGTAATATATCAATAACACAAACAGTTATTACTGAATTAAATACTTTATTATCACTTATTAACATACATAATTTGTATAGAAAATACATTATTAGTAAGTTAATACTAAATACCAAAAAGAAATAAACCTGTTCCTCCTAATACTTTATAAACAGAATAAAATGATACTGTTGATAACCATTGTTGCATTACAAATGATAGATTATTATGCATTGATAAAAAATCATAATTAGGAAATCCACTAGTTAGAACTTTTCTACCATAAGATAGTAAAAACCAAATATCACTTTCTTTATTTCTATAAGAATTGAGCATAACTATAATAGGTAAAATAAAGTATAAATAACATAAATATTTGTTTGGTTTATATTTTTTAAACAATTAAATCACCTACTTTTTTCTTATATAAGTAGCTATTTTCTACTTTTAATATTTTTTCATAAGCTTTATTATCTTTTTAAATAATAATAAAGTACTTCGTCATTACTAACTACTAAATAATCAAAAATTATATTTTTCTAAAAATTTATTTGGTTTTATTTTTCCTCTTGTTAGTTTATAATATTCGTTCATTACATCATATTTTTTATTGTTAGCTTTGACAAAGACTTCTACTCTTCCATCCATATAAGGATGATAACCATCAAAGACATAGTAAGAACCATTATCATTATTAGCATAAAGTTTAACATCTTTAGTAGTATTTTTATTGAGATAATCTATTGCTTTTTTGATGAGGATTTTTAAAAGTATAACTTCCCATTAAACAATTAGATATTAGTATAATTAAGATTACGGTAGAAGCTAGAAGAAAATATTTATTATATGTTTCTTTTTATCATCTTCTATTTTACTATTTTCAAAAGGCAAATACTTACTATAAAATGGTAAAGCACAAATACAGAAAAGACTTAAATTTCGAAAGTTTCTTAGAGCCATATAAAATGTTCCAAAGATAAGTAATACTTGATGAATAGAAGCTTTTTTTCTTTTATAGACATATAAATATTTAATCCAAAAAAGTTATCAATAAAGCATAATAAGCTGGAGATAAAACACCAGTAAGAGTAAAAGGGGACATTTCCATTACTATTTCATTTATTGCTTTTTATTCCATAACTAGATAAAGCATACGTCATATTATTGATTCCATAAGGATTAATAAATCCTACTAGAAAGGATATGATTAATAAGACTATTAATTTAACTATTTTTTATCTTTTTTTAAATAAAAAATTCTGCTACAAATGGCATACTAAAAAATAAAGAAACAAAGCCACATAGAAGAGTGTAAGTTGATTAATAGTAATGATAATATAGGAAGTAAATAGATACTTTTTGTTATCTTTATCTCTATATATTTCTAAGATATAAAGAAGTATTATGAATATTAAGAAAGTAAATATCTGTGGTCTTGAAGTTATAAAATAAGTTTGTAAAAAGAATATCAGTAACAGATGCAGTTATAACAGAATTAAATATTTTATTTGAAGATATCTTCATACAAAGCTTATAAAGAAAGTAAAGTATTAAGCAGTTTATAATGAATACTATTAAATATATGCCTATTCCTCCTAAAGCTTTATAAGAAAGATAGTAAACTACATCTGACAACCATTGTTGTACTACTAATGAAAAATCACTATGCATCGATAAAATATTATTATGTGGGAAACCATTTTTTTAATATATATTTTACCATAACTTAGAATGAACCAAATATCTCTTTCTTTAATAATCATTATCATCGTAGAAAGTAGAACTGGAATAAAAAAGTATAAATAAGATAAATATTTACTCTGTTTATACTTCTTAAACATTATTCTTCCTCCTGATATGATTTATCAATATTTATATTCCATAATTCATTTTAGATTATGTTCACCTTTTTTTATCATTCTAGCACATACTATACCACTATAGATTGAATGATCCATATTATTGTAAGAGTGTGTACCATTTCTACCAATACAGTACAAGTTCTCTATCTGATTTAGATAACTTCTTATTTTGTCTATTTCTTTATAACTATCAAAATAAGCTGGATAAAGCTTTCTTTACTCTAATAACTACAGAATCTAATACTTTTCCTTCAAAGAATTTCATTCTACTAAGTTCGTCTTTCGCCATAGAAACTATATTCTTATCTTCCATATTCCAGAAATCATCATTTTCATTACAAAAATACTCAAGTCCCATCCAGATAGTATTTACTGGATCTTTCACCATATATGGTGACCAGTTATTAAATATTTGAATTCTTCCTAACTTTACATTTTTATCTTGAACGTATATCCAATTATCATTTACACTTCCATGAATTGTGTTACTACCTTCTACTTTAAAAGTTGGTACTAAAAGCCCTACAGTTAAAAAAAGTCTCTATAGGGTAAATCATTTGCTAATTTAACTATTCTTTTAGGTACATCATTCATCTCTGAAATTAAATCTTTAATTGGCATAGAACTAACTAAAATATCACATTTACAAGTAATATATTTTTCATCTTTTAAATATACTATGGAAGTTAAATAATTATTATTTTTTTTAATTTTAACTACTTTTTGCATTTTTTTAATAATAGTTCCACCTAGAGTTTCAACTTTTTTAGCCAATGTTTCATATATAACTCACCAGGTCCATACTTAGGATAATAAAATGATTCTATCAAAGATGTTTCTTTATTTTTATTTTCTAGATGAAAAATACGTTTAAAATAATCAATAAATACTTTACTAATAGATATACCTTTTACTCTTTGACTACCCCAACTAGCATCTATTTCACTAGGTGGTCTTCCCCATACTTTCGTGGTATATCCTTCAAAAAAAAGATAGAATATAATTTTTTTACCAAATCTATTAATATAGAAGTTTTCCAAATTGAACTCATCTAATTTATGAACAGTTGATTTTAAATAACTAATTCCACAACTACAAGTAGTAGTAAGTCCTAAATTATTAATTGTTTTAAGATTAAAGTTGACTGGATAATCAAAAAAATTTATGATTATAATAGATTCTACTTACTCTATTTCTAATTAGCATAACACTATCTTCTACTTCAGGATCACTTCCTTCTGATGGAAACTTTTTATCTGTATTTAATATCTTATCATCTAAAGAAGGCATATTTTGTAATGGTAATAGGTCAAACCAAAGTTTTTTAACTTCTTCATTTTTCGTAAAAAAACGATGTCCTCCAATATCTATTCGGTTTTTCTTTATAATTAACTGTTTTACTAATCCCACCTACTTCTTTATTTTCTTCTATAATAGTTACTTCTATTTCTTTTGTCGTTTTTAATATTTCATAAGCACATGAAAGCCCTGCTGGTCCTGCTCCAATTATTACAATTTTCTTCATTTTTATTCTCCCTGTACAATATTTTCTTAACTTAATTCTATCAAAGTGAAGATTAATTGTCACTAAAAGAGCTATCTAAATTAATAGCTCTTGAGTCTTTATTAATAATTAAAATGTATAACCGCCATCGACTCCAATGTTTTGAGAAGTAATATATCTTGCTTCATCAGTACAAAGGAATGCTGTCATATATGCAATGTCGATTGGTTCTTGCGGTTTACCATTTTGGGGTAATATTATTGCAAGCATTCACACTTTTCACGTGTTGCATCTTCACTTCCTGCCATTTGATCTAAAATGTCCTCCCACATACTAGTTCTAATAATTCCAGGGCAAACACAGTTAACATTAACATTATCTTTTGCTGCTTCGCGTCCTAAACTAGCTGTTAGAGCTAATACTGCTGATTTTGTACAACTATAAACACTAAATCCTGCTGAACATGCCTTTGCTGCTATTGATGACATATTTACTATTTTTCCATATTTATTAGGTCTCATAATAGCTAAAGCTTCGCGACAAGAATATACTGTTCCTTTAATATTAACATCTATTGTTTTATCAATATTATCTAAACTTTCTTTATCTAACTCTCCTGTTAAGCATACACCTGCTGAGTTAACTACAATATCAACTGTTCCCCATTCATCAACTATTTTCTTATACATATTTGCTACTTCTTCATACTTAGTAACATCTACTTGATAAGAGATAGCATTAACACCATATTTTCTAATCTCTGTTGCTACTTCTTCACTTCTTTTTTAGTAATAAGTCTGCAACTAAAACATCTGCTCCATTTTTAGCAAATAGTAAGGCACACTCTCTACCTAGACCACTTCCGCCTCCAGTAACAAGTGCTTTTTTCCTTTAAAATTAAATTGCATATTTCTAACCTCCTTATCATTAATAATAACACACTTTAAGGAAGTTACTATTTTTTTAGATTTTAATGTCAAAATGCGTCTAATTTCTTTTTAATCCATATACTTTGATGCGCTCAAAAAGTATTTTCTTTAGTTATTACATTGGTACGACTTCCTTTTTTAATATTACCATGTAAAGATAAGTCATAATTTGTCTCATTAAGTATGATATCACTGTTGTCAAAAGAAATTTGTTTTAAATCTAACTTTTCTATTTTTCCTGATTTAAAAGTTAAATTCATTTCTAGTGCAGTTGGTAATGTTTTACACAAATCTGAAAGTGCTGGTACTACTATGTCAAGTCCGCCATTCTTTTTCATTCCTACAACATACTTATGTGCGTGACCATGAAGAGTTAAAACTGAATTAGTTGCTCTTTTTGGAATAGAATCTATATGATGATACAAATCTATTTTTTTCGTTTTTGATTTCTACTGTACTATTGGCAAAACCACCAATTATAACATCGTGGCGATAATTGTTAACTACTTTTATTAAGGACTTGGCTTCTTTTAAGTAAGCTAAGTAATCATGATTGCCAGCTACAGCAAAAGTTAAAATATTTTTATCATGTGGATATCTTTTTATAAAATGTGAAATTTGCGCATCTATTGTACTATATTGTTTCTTACTTTTTAGAAGGTAAGCAATCAATCATATCACCTGTACACAAAATTATGTGAATACCATTTTTAACACAGTATTCAAATGCTCTATCTACTAGATCAATTCTTTCTAATTCATTTCCAAAGTGTAAATCTGAAATTAGTAGCATCTTAATATCACGTTCTTCTTGCAACGAATAAATAGTATTAGTTGATGATGATAGTTGTAATGAGTCATCATATACCTCTGGTACTTTATATACTATTTGTCCATTGCTGAAATATTTTTTTTGTTTAAGTTAAAGCCTTTATTACTTAAAGCTAGTATCTTATTATATAATTGTTTATTTGAAATACCTAATCTACCAGCAATTGTATTGCAAGTTTCTCTCTTATATAATAAGTTTATTAATTTTTGATAATCTTTCATCTTCTGTTTCTCCTTAGTAGTTATTATAAAATCTGTGAAAAAAAAAGACAAGAATAATCTTATCTTCCATTCCACCACGCTCTAAGGCCTGCTGGAAAACCTATATATTGTCTAGGATTAATACTACTTCTTTCATAAGCTGCATAACTTGCAACCTCCACCTACATTCCAATCACAACTAGTAATTTCTAAATGTAAAGTGTGCTAACCCTGTTGAACAACCTGTATTTCCCATTCTACCAATCATAGTATTTGTGGAAACTTGCATACCTACTCTTATGTTTCCATAACTACCTAAATGGGCATAAGTTGAGTAAATATATCGCCCATTAACTAGGTGTCTAATTTTTTACTATCTTAGCATTACCATTACATCCATAGCGACACCAGTTACCACCAACACAAGAATCACTATATATTTTGAAAATAACACCATCTGCTATCGGATAAACAGGAATTGACCTATCATTAGAATTGGATAAATCAATACCTAAGTGTCCTCCATAGCCACCCCAATTTTGAGTTACATAGCCACTAGTCATTGGTCTAAAGAAACCATTTACAGAAGGGGAATAGGGATATTTCCACCACCGCTACCATTACTACTTCCGCCTTGAGCTCTATCATGACGATATTGGCAAGCATAAATATCTTCATTAGCACCACAACCTAATTTTTTGTAATATGCTAAGTTAGCTTTGGCAGCTTTTAATTGTTCCTGTACTGATGGCATTGATTCTCTTATTGATTTTGTATCAGCATTTATTCTTTCTTTTTCACTTTCTAATTTTACTTTGATTGCTTTTTAATTCTTCTTTTTTACTAGCTAATTCTTTAGTTTTAGCTTGATTTGTCTTAATAAGTTCATCTAATTCATCCATTACTTTTTTGATTATATTCCGTTAATTGTTCGACAACACTTAAACGGTAAACCATTTCAGTAACGCTTTCTGCTCAAAGACATATTCTAAATAAGCATTATTTCCATTACTTATTTGTAAATACTGAAATAGATGTTTACTTTCCTCTGTCTTTTTTTTCTATTTCTGCATTTGATTTATCAATTTCTTCTTCTAACGACTTCATAGAAACTTCTAAATCACTTATTTGTTTTTCATAAGAAGCGATGTTTTTCTTTATCTCTGCTACTTTTGATCGTTCTTAGCAATTTTAGCTTCTTTTTCTTCCAAACTTTTAGTAAAATTATTTACTTCATTTTCAAAATCTTTTATTGTTTTTGCACTAACAGTATATGGTATTAGAATAGTTACTACTAAAAGTAATAAAAAATCATTTTTTCTTTACTTTTCATATTACACCTTTAAATACTTTCGAACAGCAGATGACGAACCTATCATACCTACTAAAACACCAATTACTAAAATTATTCCTGATACTATATAAATAAATGGTTCTGGTTCAACTAATTTGATTATTTCTGTGTATACATAACCATTCAATTGATTATATAAAGCTACATACCCAAAACATACAGCAAGAATTGGCAAAATAGAACCAATAAAACCTAAAAACATTCCTTCTACAATAAATGGAGTTTTTAATAGCAATATTACTGGCGCCTACTAATCGCATAATTGATATTTCTCTTTTTCTTGAGAAGATTGTTAGCTTAATAGTATTAACAATTAGAAAGACTGTTACTAAAATTAATGCTATTACTACCCCATACGCACCCTTTTCAATGATACTAAACATACTAATCATCTTATCAACCCAAGCTTCACCATAATTAACAACACTTACTTGATCTAATTTCTTTATTTTTAAAGCTGTATCTTTTATCTTTTCAACATCTTTTACTTTTTACTTGAAATGTATCTTTTAATGGATTATCATCATCTTTCCAAGTAGACATTACTTCATTAAACACTTCATTTTCTTTACGCATTTCTTCTTTAACAGCATTTTTACTTTGATAAGTTAAACTTTCAACATTATTCATTTTTTCTAGTTTTTGTTGAACATCTTTAACTTGTTCTTCTGTTGTATTATTATTTAAAAATACTACTATTGTCAAATCTTTTTCCATTTCTTTTAGTAAAGTTTTCTACATTGAAAGTTAAAATAATAGCAGCTGCTACAATTAATAAAGTTATTATTATACAAGATATTGACGCTAATGATAGAGAAAAGTTACGAAAAACTGATTTAAAAGCATCTCTAATACTTCTACCTAACATTCTGAAAAATCTCATTCTTCATACTCCCCTTTCTCTACATGTTTTAATAAATGTCCATCTTTTAAGACTATTACTTCTTTTTTCATTTTATTAACAATATCTTTGTCATGAGTTGCCATAATAATGGTTGTTCCACAAGACTTATTAATTTGTTCTAGAACTTGCATTATCTCCATACTCATATCAGGATCCAAGTTTCCTGTTGGTTCATCACAAAGTAAAAGTTTAGGTTCATTTACAATAGCTCTTTGCTATAGCAACACGTTGTTGTTCTCCACCTGATAATTGATCTGGATAATTATGTATCTTATGTTTTAATCCAACTAATTCTATTGCTTTTAGAGTTTTCTTTCTAATTTCGTCACGTCTAGCACCTAGAACTTCCATAGTGAAAGCAACATTTTCATAAACTGTAGACTTAGGTAATAGACGATAATCTTGAAATACAATTCTAGCTTTCTTCTTAGTTTATATACTTTTTTTATTTCTAAGTTTTAAAACATTTAATCCACCAACAATTATTTCTCCTTTTGTTGGTTTTTCTTCGCGATATAACATCTTTATAAATGTACTTTTACCACTTCCACTTCCTCCAATCACAAAGACAAATGAGCCTTTTTTATAGAAAGAGATAAATCATAGATAGCTGTTACACCATTTTTATATTGTTTGGTTACATTTTTAATTCTTATTAATTCCATCTTATCCCACCTTATATTCACTTAATATTTTAGCATAATTCGACTTTTTTTTGATAGTGATAAATATTTCCTAAAGAAAAAAAGTGAAAAAAAGTAAACTTTTTTACACTCTATTTTTTTATTATTATTAATGATTTATCTTTTCTTAGTATTTTATCCATTACTATTTTACTTATTATTAGAATAAAACTGGCATATAAAACTTTAGTATAAGTAAAGTACACTCCTCCTAGTATTACTATTATCATATTGATAAATAATGTGGTATTACTAAGAGGAATCTTAAAGTACTTATAAAATATTTGACTAATAATATTAATTCCTCCGTTACTGAATCCTACTTTATACATAAATCCATTACTTATTCCTAAAGATATACCAATTATTAGACAACTTAGAAGTAAGTCAGAGGTATCTACTGTAATAATTTTAGTAACAGGTGATGTTATTGATACAAAAATGGATAAATAAATGTTGCTAAAAAGACTTGCTATTGTTTGTTCTTTAGATAAGAGTATTGTACTTAAAAAAGACAAATACTACTACCTATAAAAATGATAATTGATGGTGATACTTTTATTAGGTGATTAATAATGATTGCTATTCCATTCATTCCCCCAGTTACTAATTTAATTGGATATAAAAACAGATTAAAAATAATACTAGAAAAAAAAGAGACAGATTATCAATACTCCATAACGATATAGAATATTTTTCATCTATTCTCCTCCAAATACTTGATAAGCATCCGTTACTACAAAGAAAGCATCTGGATCTATTAGATGTATTCCTTCTTTGAATCTATAATACTCTTTAGTTGGTATAACACTCATTAAAACGTTTTGATCTTTGTCTTTATAACCACCTGTTGCTTCAAATTTAGTAACTCCATGTTTCATTTCTCTTAGAATATATTCTTTAACTTCCTTATCTTTTTAGTTATTATATAAAATGCTTTAGCATCACTAATTCCTAGTAATACTCTATCCATTGCCCAAGTAACTAGATATAAAACTATCAAGGCATACATTAATTTATTAAATCCAAAAAGCAAAAGAATCCTAGTAAAACTATTGTTCCATCAGTAAATATCATTGCTTGGCCCATTCCAATTTTTAGTTTTTAGATATAATCATATTTAAAATATCTGTTCCTCCAGTAGAAAATCCAGCTTTAAAAATAAGTCCTGCTCCAACACCTTGAAGGAGTCCTCCAAAAATTGCTACTAAAAGCATTTCACTTTCATTAAAACTAACATATTTAGTTAAGAAACTTGTTAGATTTACAAAAATAGGAAATAAGATTGAACCTAAAATACTTAATTTTGTTTTTTCTTTGCCTAAGAATATATATGATAGAATTAATAAAAAATATATTAGCTATCATTATTACATAAGATTGATTAAATTTAAAGAAATTATTTAAGACGATAGATAAACCACTTACTCCTCCTGCTACTATGTTATTAGGGGAATAAAATAAATTAAATTCAAGAGCTACTAGTAAACAACCAAAGATAAATTGTGTATATCTTTTTATTTTACTATGCTGATAAATATTATTAACAATTGCCTTGGGTTTCATTTTTGCTCCTTTCAAATATGCCTCCATAAATGGAGTTAAGTCACCATCTAAAACTTTAGTTACATTACTTGTTTCATAGGATGTTCTATGATCTTTTACCATTGAATATGGATGCATTACATAACTTCTTATTTGTGAACCAAACTCTATATTCATTTGTTCACCTTTTTCTTTTGCTAGTTCTTGTTCTTTTTTTCTGTTGTTCTAATACATAAAAGCTTAGACTTTAAGACTTGTAGAGCTGTTTCTTTATTCTGAATTTGACTTCTTTCATTCTGACAAGTTACTACTATACCAGTAGGAATATGCGTTACTCTTACAGCACTATCAGTAGTATTTACTCCCTTGACCTCCTGCTCCTGTTGAACGATATACATCTATTCTTATATCCTTTTCATCTATGTTTATATCTATATTTTTATCTATTTCTGGAGTTACATCAACACTTGCAAAGGAGGTATGACGACGATTGGAAGAATCAAATGGAGATAACCTAACTAAACGATGAACACCTTTTTCTTCTTTTTAAATATCCATAAGCATAGCTACCATCTACTTTGAAAGACACACTTTTAATACCAGCTTCTTCTCCTGCTTGATAATTATATAATGTTACTTTTATAGCCTTGTCTTTCACAGTATCTTAGATACATTCTATATAACATTTCTGCCCAATCACAAGCTTCTGTTCCACCAGCTCCTGAATGAATATCAATAGTACAAGAATTAGCATCATATTCACTATCAAATAGTAAATATATTTCAAATTGTTCTACTTCTTCTTTTAATTTATCATAATCTTTTACTAATGTTTCTTCTAACTCATTATCTGGTTCTAGGGATAATAGTTCTATTAAATCTAGAGCATTCTTAGTATCTCCTTTATATGAAATTATATTCTCTAAAATTGCATTTATGTTGCTAAGCTCAGAGAAAACACTTTCTCTCAATTCTTTATTATCCCAGAATCCTTCTTCTAGTTGTTTCTTTTCTAGTTTCTCTTTTTTCTGTTACTTTCTTATCACAGTCAAAGTAACCTCCAAAGTTCTTCTAGTTTATTATTTAGTCTTTCATAATTTCTTTTTAAAAGTTCAGTCAATTCCATAAATTAATCTCTCCTTTTATTCACATTTTAACAAATAATTATTTTTAAAAGCAATTAAATGTATATTTTATAAACTGTTACATATTCTATTACTGGGAAGGGTTCACGAAGTAGTGAAGATTCCCATTAAATATAGATGATACTATTAAGTATCAAAAAACAATGTAATCAAAAGATTAGATTGTTTTTTCTTTTATTTTAGTTTTAGTTGCAGATATTAATGATAACTCACTATCTAATGAAGAAATAACATCTTCTTTTTTTTTATTTTTGATAGTTGATTTTGCAACTTCTCACACTCTTCACGACTATTAGTTTCGTATACATTTTTAGTGATGGTAATAAAATAAAAGGTTCTTTACAAATTCCTACTGTCCTCTTAATGTAGTCAAGTTGAAAATCATGTTTTACTCCATCTATTATTCTTAGTGTTGGCATTAATAGTCCTGTACTTTTATAATATTCATCTTTAGCAAGTTTTTTCAATAAACTTTTACTTGTCTTTCACTTTTTAGAACTATTAATAGAATCATTCTTCTTGATCATATAATAATTCA
>VOFC01003120.1_pt1 | contig 21431 bp, 42 predicted proteins | sample 5384161 | NCBI WGS metagenome assembly VOFC01 (sample SAMN12384722, study PRJNA508395) | human gut metagenome | isolation source: healthy gut B | host: Homo sapiens
GGTCCTGATGCGGGCCCGTGCGGCACTGCCCATGGCGACCCCGGAGACCGCCGACGCCCTGGATGAGACGGACGCGGCGAAACCCACCCCCGGAACAGACGAAAACAACCGACGCATCGTAATTTTATTTTCAGGAAAGAAGGTGGCATTATGCACCGCAGGGCACGCAGCATTCTGCGCGCGGGGAGCAGGGGCTTTCGATGATACTGGTCCTCTGCATCGGCGCGCTGTTTGTGGCGCTGTCGGCAGCGCTGGTCTATGCGGCCTCCGTGCTGACGGCCAATGCCAACCGCCAGCTGCTGGAACAGGAAGCCTACCAGCTGGCAACCAGCTTTTCCGACGTGCTGGAAGGGGAGCTGAACAAGAAGGACAGCAGCTTTGCCAAGTTCGTCAATGAGCAGTTCATGTTCTCCCAAAGCTACGGCAAGGACATCTATGATTTGGAATCCCAGCCCAAGGAGTTCGCCTGGAAACCCGACTGCCAGCCAGCCTGATGACGGGGCCGAGGCCATCACGGTAACACTGCGCCGCCGGGCGGCGACGGTGCCGACAAGCTGAACCAGACGGCGAATAGTGACAATGCCGCGCACACCTGGCGCAATTAAGCCTGGAGGGCGGCGAAACCGTGGAGGCATGGCAATCGTCGATTTACAGCTGGATATTACGGTGACAGTCACGAAAAACGGCGAGAGCTTTTGCCTTCACGCGGACCTATGACCGCACGGTAAAAGTGACAGCAGCAACGACAGGGCAACAATTCCAAAGGTGTACTACACGGTAAATGGCGGAACAACGAAGTATTACCGTGAGGATGCCCTGACATTTGTTGCCGCCGGTCAATGGAGAAATTGGAAATCAAAGACGATAATATCAAAAGCAACCGCCTGACGTTCCACTGCGACACCAGCCAGCAGCCCGATTCCATCACCTACACCCGCGGTGCCAAACAGAGCACCGGCACAACACAGGAGTGACCCGCTATGAAACATACTTTACAAAATCAGCGCGGCGAGACCATTGTGGAAGTGCTGGTGTCGTTCCTGCTGCTTATGCTTTTTACGGCTATGTTTGTCGTCTCGCTGCGGTACGCCCGTGCCATGTCCCAAAAGGCCGAGTCGCTGCGGGGAGACAGCCTATGCCTTCTGCGCCGGGCTGTACCCGGCCAATAACGCGGCCCCCGACTGGAAGGAAGAGAAGGACGGGCTGAAGTTCTCCTTTGGCGATTACGGTGAGTTTACGGTGGATGGCGTCGAGCTGGACAGCGTGGAAACGCACGCGGCTGATGACGAAACCTCACAAATTTTACCGCTATAGCATGAAACCCAAGGAAGAAGGGACGACCTAACCCATGAAGCAGCGTTTGAAAAACCAGAACGGCACAACGCTGGTGGAGCTGATCGTCTGCATGGTGCTGCTGTCGCTCTTTACGCTGGCGGCGGTCACGCTGATACAGCCCAGTGCGCAGGCGTACATGGACATCCAGCAGCAGACGCGCGCAAAATCTGGCCGACGCGCTCATTGAGACAATCCGCGGCGAGGTGCTCGAGGCGAACGGCTATATCCCGCTTCACCGACGGCGCGACGGACCCTAATAATTTGGACAGCGTTTTTTTGTCCAAGGGTAACGACTACAGCAAGGGCACGGCATTGGAATTCAGCGTCTACCCCAACCACATTGAGCTGATCGACAAGGACTGTGTGCCGCCGCTGACAAAGACAGACGGCACAGAACTGCTGACAGCGGAACAGGCCAATGCGCTGAACGGCTACCTGCATGCGCTTTTACCGCGATGAACTGAATGACGCCGGGCACTACGGCAACCCGCAGCACACAAAAGAGGAACAAGGACGCGGATGGCAATGTGACGGGCACGCTGCCCTACGTTGCCTACGGCTACACAACGGCCTATCCCCGGGATGCCTATATGGGGCTGTTCATCAGCGAACTGCATTTCTACGCCCGCAGCTGGACGCAGGACGGCGACGAAACCAAGACCCCGCGCATTACGGCTATGACGGTGGTGCTGACTGTGGCCAAGCGGGACGCCAAAAACCAGATCGTGCCGCTGTGCACCCAAAAGGCCATTGTGCAGCTGCCCGGTGAGCCGGTCATCCTGTATGGACCCGGCACCTGGGACGGCAAGGCATCGTCGGAGTCGTGAGCGGTGTCCCTCCGGGACGATTTTGAAAAGTTTATTACAATCCCGGCGGATGCACTGGACAAATTCAAATGGACTCGTTATACTTTAAAAAACATGAATACCTGTGTGCCGGACAAAAAAATGCAGGAACGTCATGGGCATCAGAGAAGAGCAGAGGATGACTAGGATGGCAACAATTGAAATCAAAATGCTGGGCGGCTTTGAGATCCGTGTGAACGGCAAGCCCGTGCTGGCACAGCTGGCGCAGTCCCGCAAGGCAACGGCGCTGGTGCAGTATCTCGTTTTACGGCGCGGGAGCGCGTCTCCCAAGGTACTGACCGATACCCTGTGGGCAGGGGAGCGGTCCACCAACCGGACATGGCTCTGCGCGCCATCTTGCATCGCTTCCGCCTTATGATCGACGCGGAGGGTCTGGATGAGATGAAGGACTGCATCGTGACCAGCCGCGGCTACTACCAGTGGAACCCCATCTGGACTGCAGCGTGGATGTGTTTGAGGTCAACGACCTGTCGGAGCTGGCCCAAAGGGAGAGCGACGCCGAGAAGCGCAGCCGCATTTATGAACAGGTCGTCAACCTGTACGACGGGCGGCTGCTGCCGCAGTCTGCGTCCGAGCCGTGGGTCGAGGGCGTCAGCGTGCGGCTGCACGGGCAGTACCGCACAGCCATGTTGAGCCTGCTGGAGCTCTGCAAAAAATGGGGCGAAAGCACCCGCATCGTTACGCTGTGTACCCGCGCGCTGGAGCTGGATCCCTACGAGGAGCGCCTTTATCTGGAAAAGATCGTCGCGCTGGAGACGCTGGGCCGCCACGGGAGGCGGAGGATCTGGCACGCCGCGGCAGCGCCATGGGCTGCCTGCATCATGCCATTGAGCCGGGCCGCGCAGGCTCTGCCTACCGCCAGATGCGCCAGGCAGACCGCAATATGGAGAGTGAGGTCTCTAAGCTGATCTCTGCCCTGCCGGATACCGAGAACACGGGGGCCTGTATCTGCGACTTTGAGACGTTCAAGGAAATTTACCGCGTACAGCGCGGCGTGCAGGTCCGCTACGGTCTGCAGGTATTCCCTGGCGATCCTGACCGTGGCTCCCAGCCAGAACACCGATGCTGCCGAGACCGTTCTGATGGTGGAGCAGCTGGGCGATCTGATCCACACGAATCTGCGCCAGTGCGATGTGGCCGCCCGCTACACCGATATGCAGTATGTTGTTATGCTGAGCGGCAGCACCGCCGAGAGCGGCACCGGTCCGCTGGAGGCGCATCAAGGCCGCATTCTACCGCATCCCTGCCCATGGCCGCTACCTGTTGAGCTATAGCCCCTATGTTCCCGAGGCCAAGGCTGACAGCGGGCGCGTCCGCCGCCGCAAAAAAGACGGCGAAGGAGGAAAAATAAGTGAGCCGTTAAGCCGTACAGTGAAAGCTGTGCGGCTTGTTTCATTACCCCTGGCCCCCTCTGCGAGGGTGACTCCCCCCACAGTGTGGGAGATGTCGCGCCAGCGACAGAGGGGGGGGCCCGAAGGGCTCCGCCCGCAGGCGGTGGGGGAGAGAACCTTGCGATAATCCGACATATTTTGGGCTATGGAAAGGTTCTCCCTCCGGCCCTGCGGGGCCACCTCCCTCGCAGAGGGAGGCAAGGGTCTGTTTTTTACACTTTCCACAATCTTTTGCCTAAAAATTTTTTACAAAAAATCCGAAAAACTGTTTAAATTTCCACAACAATGTGGTAAAGTAGTATCAAACAGGCGGGAGTGTTCAAAAATCACTGCGCCGCAATGAAATTCTACGCCGCAGGGCTGTTGGAAGCAGCCCCGGCGCGAAAAGAGGTTTGACGATCCATGGGCTACGCAAGCAAAGACATCCGCAACATTCTGGTGGCCGGCCACGCCGGCTGCGGCAAAACGACGCTGACCGAGGCGCTGCTGTACATGAGCGGCGCGACCGAGCGCATGGGCCGCGTTGAGGACGGCACCACCGCCAGCGACTTCGACCCCGAAGAGATCCGCCGCAAGGCATCGCTGAACTCCAGCATTGTCCCCGGTTGAGTACGAGGGCATCAAAGTACAACCTGATCGACGCACCGGGTCTGTTTGATTTGAGACCGGCGCAGCCGAGGGGGTATCATGGCTGCCGAGAGCGTGCTGATTTGTGTTTCCGGCCGTTCCGGTGTCACCGTTGGCGCAGAGAAAGCCTACCAGATGGCACTGAAAAACAACAAGGCGCGGATGATTTTTGTCACCAAGACCGACCTTGAGAACGCCGACTACTTTAAGATCCTTGAGCAGATGAAGATCAAGTTCGGCCCGAGCGTCTGCCCCTGTGTTGTGCCGGTCCGCCTTGATGACGGCACGGTCGCGTACATCAACCTGTTCAGCCAGAAGGCCTTCAAGTATGAGGGCGGCAAGCAGATGCAGATCGAGGTGCCTGATATCGGCCACCGCTTTGAGGGTCTGATTCAGGCTATGAGCGAGGCCATCGCCGAGACGGACGAGGCCCTGATGGAGAAATTCTTCGAGGGCGAGGCCTTCACCACCGAGGAGATCGTCAGGGCATGGCCGCAGGCGTGCGCAGCGGGCAAATTACCCCTGTGTTCTGCGGCTCTGCCGTCAACGCGCAGGCGCTGGATATGCTGCTCTACAACATGAACGTGCTGCTGCCCGGCGCGGACACCCGCGTCCGCCGTGGGCGAGTCTGGCGGCGAACCGGTGGAGATCACCGCCGACCCCGCTGCGCCGCTGTGCGCCTACGTGTTCAAGACTGTGGCAGATCCCTTCGTCGGCAAGCTGAGCTTTATCAAGGTTCTGTCCGGCAAGCTGACCGCGCGAGCAACGCCGTCAACGCCCGCACCGGCCAGCCGGAGCGCCTGGGCAAGACGCTGACTGTCTGCGGCAAAAAGCAGACCGATACGCCAGAGATCGCCGCCGGTGACATCGGCGCGGTCGCCAAGCTGGCCACCGCCAAAACCGGCGACACCCTGTGTGACCCGGCCCGCGTCGTCGCGCTGCCCGCGCCGGTCTACCCCATCAGCTGCTACCGCATGGCCGTCAAGGTGGCCAAGAAGGGCGACGAGGGGCAAGATCGGCGCGGCGCTGGCCCGCCTCATGGAGGAGGACCCCACCATCCGGTTCGTGGTCGACCCCGAGACGAAGCAGCAGATCATCAGCGGCCTGGGCACCCAGCATCTGGAAGTGGCCCTTGCCAAGCTGAAGAATAAGTTCGGCGTGGAGATCACGCTGGAGACCCCGCGCGTGCCTTACCGTGAGTCCATCCGCAAGAGCTGCAAGGCGCAGGGCCGCCACAGAAGCAGACCGGCGGCCACGGCCAGTTCGGCGACGTCTGGATCAGTTCGAACCTGTCGAGGGCGAGGGCATCGAGTTTGCCGAGAACGTGTTCGGCGGCAGCGTGCCGAAGAACTTCTTCCCCGGCAGTCGAGAAGGGCGTCCGTCAGGCCGCCGAGCACGGCGTGCTGGCCGGTTACCCGATGGTCGGCATGAAGGCCACGCTGCTGGACGGCAGCTACCACCCTGTTGATTCCCGCGAAATGGCGTTCATTATGGCCGCCAAACTCGCGTATAAGGCCGCCATCCCCGAGGCCGGCCCCGTCCTGCTTGAACCCATCGGCGCATTGAAAGCCCACGTCCCCGCCGACAACACCGGCGATATTATGGGCGAGGTCACGAAGCGCCGCGGCCGCGTGCTGGGCATGAACCCCGATGATGACGGCCTGCAGGTCGTCGAGGCCGAGGTCCCCGTGGCCGAGATGCAGGACTTCACAACCTTCCTGCGCCAGTTGACCCAGGGCCGCGGCTACTTCACGTTCGAGTTCGTCCGGTATGAGTGAATGGGTTATACCGCACCGCGCCGGTGGTGGCACCGCAGATATGGCGACACTTTGCGGTGGGGCAATAGACGTTTTTATAACCAAAATTGTTGGCGCGCCAGCTGAGGTCAACATCCTCATAGTAGGCAAAAAACAATTCGTCAAAAACGCCAATTTTATCCAAAATGGATTTTCTGTACAGTGCTGCGCCGCCACAGGCAGAAAAAATACGGCAGGGCTTCTGGTAGCGGCTGGCTTTCAGGCCGTCGCCGCGCTTGCAGGCAAAGCCCAGAATCGTCACATAATCTCCGGCGTCATCGGCCAGTTCCGGCTCGTAATAGCGCAGCATCAGGCTGGATACCGCAAAAATCTTCGGGTCGCTCTCAGCGGTTTTCAGCAGCTCTTCCAACCAGTTCGGTTCGGCAAAGGCATCGTTATTGAACAAGGCCATATACTCGCCTTTGGCCATGGCGATGCCTTGGTTGACAGCATGGGAAAAACCGGTATTCTCGCTGTTTTCGATCAGGTGGTAGCGGGGGTTACCGCAGTAGCTGTGGGCAATTTCGAGGCTTTCATCGGTGGAGCCGTTATCGATCACGATCAGCTCAAAGTCCTGCTCAGTCTGCGCCCAGATGGATTCGATGGAATCCCGCAGCCAGCCAGCACCATTCAGATTGGGGATAATCACGCTTGCTTTCACTGTGCTTCCCTCCTTTTAATAACCCATGCCGCCAAGCAGGATGGGCATGTAAGAAAGGCCAACGATCACACTGTGCGCCGCAATCAGCAGGGCCAGAATGACCAGGTCCCCCACCAGCCGCTTGATCATGCAGGCAGTGGCCAGCTTCTGGCGTTCCTCCCATTTGCTGCCGCAAAGGCTCCAGTAAATCATCATGATAAGGCCCACCACCGGGATGGCAAACAACAGCAGCGTTGCAAGGTAATGCCCAGTGCCCATCTCTTCCTGTTGCTCGCCCTTATAGCACATGAAAAAGGGATCATCTTTCAGCGGAAATTCATCCTCGTCTTCATCATCCCAGTATTGAACCATATCTGGGTCCACATGGATGGTATAGCGCGGGCGGCTGGCTTCTGCTTTGGTGGGGGGCAGCGCACGGCCGCAGCGCGGGCAGACGGTAGTTCCCTTGGGAGCCACCAGACCGCATTGTTTACAAATATGCAATTCCATTTATACGTCCCCTTCCAGGCTCAGACTGCGGTCCAGCGGTGTGGCAAGAATGATCTGGGTGTTGGTGTTGCCCATCTTTTGCAGGTGGGTCAGCAGGTGTTCCAGTGCATCAATGCCGGGGCAGCTGACCTTGACGATAAAGTTATAGCTGCCGGTCACGCGGTAGCACTGCAGGATCTGCGGTTCGCCCTGGATCATTTTAAGGAAATGGTCCCGTTCCGATGCCGCCGTCTGGATGGAAATCAACGCCTGGACTCGGTTATTCTCGCCGGGGTGGTGCAGGCGCACGGTATAGCCGCCGATGATGCCCTCCTGCTCCATGCGGTGGATACGGCTGGACACCGCCGGACTGGTCAGGTTGACCTGTTTGGCGATTTCCTTGACCGGCATGCGGGCGTTGCGCATCATAAGCTGGATGATTTTGCTGTCTAATTCATCCATGTCGAGTCACTTCCTGTCAGTTTTAGTCAATGAGCACAATAAAAATAAAATAAAGCAAATAAACCTTGTATGGCATTACAAAACCGAAAACCCTTTCATTTTCTGTGCATATGCTGAATTATTTTAAGTTATCTGGGCATCATTATAATAAAAGCAAAACAAAATTGCAAGTATTGCATTTGACATTTTAATAATCAAGGTTATAATGTACTTGTAACAAGAAAGAGAAAAACAGAGTATAACCCCTTTAAGTTCCCATTTATTACATTACCATCTTCTGACGGAATCAATATGCTTATCCCTGTACTGCTGTTTATCGTCGGTCTGCTGTTCCTTATTAAAGGCGGTGACTGGTTTGTTGACGGTGCGTTCTGCGCTGGCCCGGCGGTTCCACCTGCCGGAACTGCTCATCGGTGCGACCGTCGTTTCCATCGGTACGACTTTGCCGGAGGTCATGGTCTCCACCATGTCCGCGCTGTCCGGCCATGGTGAGATCGCCTACGGCAACGCCATCGGCTCGGTCATCTGCAACGCGGCGCTCATTGCGGCTATCACCATCGCCGTGCGCCCCGGCAAGGTCGATCCCAAAACGCTGAAAACCCCCGGTCGCCTTCTTCTTTGCGGCGGCGGCCATCTACTGCATTGCGGCCTATGTTTTCATGGGCAGATTCACCCGCGTCATGGGCATCATCATGCTGGCAATGTTTGTGGCGTACATGGCCGGCAACGTATTGCAGATGAAAAACCCCCGCCGGTGAGCAAGAGGCGTCCGAAGAAGAGGAAATGTCCCTGGCCAGGACGCTGATCCTGCTGGTGCTGGGCGCTGTGCTGATCGCCGTGGGCGCAAACCTGCTGGTGGATAACGGCACCCTGATCGCCCAGGCGCTCGGCGTGCCCGAGACGGTCATTGCACTGACCTTTGTCGCGCTGGGTACCTCTGCTGCCCGAACTGGTCACCGCCATCACCTCGCTGGTCAAGGGCTGCAGCGATTTGTCCCTTGGCAACATCGTGGGCGCAAACGTGTTCAATCTGGTGCTGGTCAGCGGTATGTCCGTCACGCTGGCGCCCTTCACCGTGCCGCAGAGCTCTACGCTGTTCGGCATCAATTCCAGCCTTGTGCTGGATCTCCCGGTCATGCTGGCTGTCATGACGATCATGACCCTTCCCGCCCTAGAGCGGCAAGCTGTCCCGTGCACAGGGCATTATTCTGCTGTGCATCTACGCTGCCTTCTGCGCGGTGCAGTTTACGCTGTAAAGAAAAAGGCTTCATCGCTCATGTGGACGTCCCCGCCGACGTGCGCCGCCAACCCGGCGTTCGCCACCCAAAAGACAGAATAAATTTCCATGCCCGGCATACACTTCCGCGAGGTGGTGTGTATGCTGGGCATTTTGGTTTGTTTTTTTGCAGGCGGCGGCAGGGCATATTCTGTATCTGGCGCTGCATCTCGAAAGCGGGTCCTTCCCGCGTCCGCTCCCTGCCGGACAGGGGAGCGCGCGGCCTTTGCCGATTTGCAAAAGGGCGGGGCAGCCGCCGCACAGGCGCGGGATACGCTGATCCGCCACAATCTGCGGCTCGTCGCGCATATCTGCAAAAAATACTACGCCGGGCACAGCGCCCAGGACGATTTGATCTCGATCGGCACCATTGGCCTAATTAAGGCGGTGGACACCTTTGACCCGGACAAGGGCAAGCGCTTTGCCAGCTATGCGAGCAGATGTATTGAGAATGAGCTCCGCATGGATCTGCGGCGGGGCGGCGGACGGGGTGACGCTGTCGCTGCAGGAGCCGCTGGAGGCGGGCGGTCAGCTGACGCTGGCAGACACCCTGCCCGATGAGACTGACATGGAGGCAGACTGCGAGCCGCGCCGACGCCGCCCGGCTGCGTGCGCTGGTGGACGCTCTGCCTGCCCGGGAACGCGCTATTATGCGGCAGCGGTATGGATTTGACGGTGCGCCCAAGACCCAGCAGCAGACGGCGCAGGCGCTGCACATCAGCCGCAGCTATGTTTCCCGGCTGGAAAAGCGCGCACTCGAGTACCTGCGCGGCCGGTGGCCGGCGGAATGACAGGAACGGCGCGAAAGGGGATGAAATCAACTAAAAATGACGGGGGTACACGAAATACCATTTGCGGCAAAGTGCGGCATGATGCGGCAGAACGCGCCACATATATGCCACATTTGTAAACTGTCGAATCTATGACATAAATCGGGAAATACACGAAGCTGCCCGCTAAATGTGCCAGATTGGTAAACTGTTATGAAATAACCCAAAAAACTTGAAAAAATTTTTCGGAAACTCATTGACATTTCGCTGACAAGCGGATACTATAGAAGCGTAGACAATTTTTAAAGCGAGGTATACCAACGTGCATCTGACAAAAGCGAACAACAGATCATGGAAATTTTTTGGCAGGCGGATCACGCGATGGCACAGACGGAAGTCGTGAAAACCTGTGTTGACCGTAAATGGAAGGAACGCTCGATTTTTTCGATGCTGAACAGCCTGATGGAGAAGGGCGTTCTGCGGGAGGTTGGCTTCGTGCGCAGCGGTAAGACCTATGCCCGCACGTTTGAGCCTGCCATGTCCCACGCTGAGTACCTGGCCTCGGTCATTGCAGAGCAGCTGCCCGCGAAGCAGCTGCCCGAGCTGATCGCGGCCCTGATGCAGAAGGTGGAAACGACCCCTGCCATCCAGAAGGAAATGCGTGCCGCCCTGCGTGAAAACGCACAGTAATCAATGATTTGTTCAAAAAGCACCGCCGACCCGTGACCCGGATCGGCGGTGTTCTTTGTTTGGAAGGATGGCTCTGCCGGGGCGAACGTAGTTTGCCCCGGACTGTCCGTATGCGGCAGGGACTTGGCCCCCGGGCGGATACGCCGGCTCCGCCCGCAGGCGGTGGGGGGACAGTGCCATTGCCCGAAATATTTCGAAGAACCTGCGGCTGCCGCGTGTGCCCGGCAGCGGGGCAAACACAGCGCTTTTTTCCTCCCTCCAGCCGCCTTAAAAAGCGGGCAAATTACCCCAGGATGCCGCTGTTTTTGATCGCCTGTACGGCCTCGCCGATCTTCTCAACGGGCATCGTCAGGGCAAAACGGACGTAGCCCTCGCCGCTCGGGCCACTGGGCCTTGATGGGCTCCAGCGGGCCTGTCATAGCGGCAATGGCGGCTTTCTGCTCCGGGATGAACTTGCCGAAATCGATCTGGGTGCGCAGCTTCTTGCATGCGGCAATCACATCGCGGCGGCCCACCAAAAAGCTGATGCGCGCGCCGGTCACGTTGCCGGTGCAAAATCCGGCGTGCCGACGCTTAAATTGTACAGGTGACGCCCTTCGGCTTCCAGCGCGACCTTTTTATCGTTGAGCGCAGCAAAAATCTCCGGGCCGAACAGTTCCAGACGATGGGAAAACTCCATATCCCAAAAACCTCGCTTATTGATGTAGCTTTATACAAAAAACGCACATTTTCTTGTATAAACATCCCCATTATACGCCGCCGCGCCAGCGCTTGCAAGGGGGTTATAAAAGAGGTATAATAAAAATTAAATTTGCGGATCCTCTGCGAGACAGACTCCCCCGCGCAGCGCGGCCGGTGGCCCCGCAGGTCGGCGGGCGGACTGTGCCATTGCCCGAAAATTTGCCGGGGCCGGCATGCCCGGCCCCCGCAGATATTATATGAAAAATCAGGAGAATTATCATTCATGGACAAACGCAATAAAACCGCTCTGGCTTATCTGCTCGTCGGGGTGGCGGCGGCGGGGCGCGCCCTGCTGGCCGTGCCGGAAAATGCCGCCATACAGGAGGTCTCGCTCACCGTGCTGGCCCTGGTGGGCTATCTGCTGCTGGCCTCCAAAACCAGGCTGCCCATCGTGTTCGGTGCGGCGGGGCTGGTGCTGGAAGCTGATCCTCTGCGGCAGCCAGACCGGCGGGGCGTGGGCTGGCTGGCCCCGGCGCTGCGCGCGCGGCAGACCTGTGGCTGTTCTGGGGCGCGGCGCTTGTGCTGGTGCGGCTGGCAGGGCGGCAGCAAAGCAAAATGCCGTACATTGCCGCCGTGCCGCTGGCCGTCTACACCGTCACGCACTTTATGCCGTCGCTGACCTCCGTCGCCGCCGTCAGCTTTGTGGCGTTCAGTGTCGTCATGCTTTGGTTCGCCGCCAGCATGATCCGCGCCTACAACGACGCCCGCGTGAAAAAAAATAAGGCGATTTTGCGCAAATCTGTTCCGCGATAAAGTGACAAATACCGCAAACTGTGTTATACTAAATACGATTATAAAAAATCCAGTCGGAAGGAAGGCTTTTACTATGATCCTTTTAACGTACCCCCTGCGTGGGCGATGAGCTCGACTACGTCAAGCAGGCCATCGACTCTCATATAATCTGCGGCGACGGCGCCTTTACCAAGCAGTGCAACGCCTGGTTGGAGGAGCGTTTCCACGCCCAGAAGGTGCTGCTGACCACCAGTGGCACCACTGCGCTGGACATGGCCATGCTGCTGTGCGACATCCAGCCCGGCGACGAGGTCATTCTGCCCAGCTTCACCTTCTCCAGCACTGCCACGGCGGCTGTGCTGGCCGGGGCCAAAGCTCGTCTTTGTGGACGTGCGCCCCCGACACGATGAACATTGACGAGAAGAAAATCGAGCAGGCCATCACCGACAAGACGCGGGTCATCATCGCCATGCACTATGCGGGTGTGGCCTGCGAGATGGACGCCATCATGGACCTTGCCCGCCGGCACGGCCTGATGGTGGTGGAGGATGCGGCCCAGGGCGTGATGAGCACCTACAAAGGGCCGGGCGCTGGGCACCATCGGCGATTTCGGCTGCTACTCCTTCCACGAGACCAAAAACTACTCCATGGGCGAGGGCGGTGCGCTCATCATCAACAACGAGGATTATAACGAGCGGGCCGAGATTCTGCGGGAAAAGGGCACCAACCGCTCCAAGTTCTTCCGCGGCCAGGTGGACAAGTACACGTGGGTGGATTTCGGCGACAGCTACCTGCCCAGTGAGCTGAATGCAGCCTACCTGTGGGCGCAGCTGCTCCACGCGGACGAGATCAACAACGACCGCATGAACACATGGAACGCCTACCGCGCCGCCTTCCAGCCGCTGGCCGACGCGGGCAGAGTCGAGCTGCCCACCATCCCGGCGGACTGCGTGCACAACGCCCACATGTTCTACCTGAAATGCAGGGATCTGGAGGAGCGCACGGCACTGATCCGCCACCTGAAAAACAACGATATTCTGGCGGTATTCCACTATATCCCGCTGCACTCCGCCCCGGCGGGCGAGAAGTTCGGCCGCTTTGACGGCGCGGACGTCTACACCACCGCCGAGAGCGAGCGCCTGGTCCGCCTGCCGATGTACTACGGCCTGACCGACGCCGACCGCGAGAAGGTCATTGCGAAAGTTTTGGAATTCTATGCACAGTAAACGCCCTGCCCGGCTGGGCGCACACACTCTGCACCGCTGCCGCCGCGCTGGTGTTCCTGCTGGCGTATGAGCTGGTCGTCTACAGGGTGCCGGTGACGGAAATCTTCCTGCCGGTCAGCTCCTGGAGCGACGAGGTCATTTATAGCAAGCAGCTGGCCGCCGCTGTGCGGTACGGCGCACCGCAGGGATACTTCGGCTTCAACGAGTCCGCACGCCGAGGTGGGCACCTACGCGGCCTGGGGCCCGGCGGTTTTTCTGGTCTATGCGCTGCCGGGGCTGCTTTTGCGCGGGCAGAATGCCTTTTTGTGGTGCAACCTGCTGTTCGTCGTGCTGGGCTGGACGTTTTTCGCCCGGGCCGCGCGGCTTGACTGGAAGCGCCAGCTGGTTTGCCGCGGCGCTGGCCGCCATGAACGCGCCGATCCGCTATGTGTTCTCCGCCATGCAGGAGCCGCTGCACTATGCGCTCATGCTGGCGGTGCTGGGCTGCGGCATTCTGGCGCGGCGGGACAAAAAAGCCGCGCCGCATGGGCGGGGCTGTGTGCTGTGCGCCGTGGCCACGCTCGTGCGCCCTTATGAGGCCGTGCTCTGGCTCTACCCGTTGGCGCTGGCCTGGCGCGACCGCCGCCGCGCCGCTGTTTGCGTTGCGGGCGGGGCTGTGTCGCTTGGGCGGCACGCTGGTGTTGATGTCCAAATTTTATGCGCCCTATTTCTTTACCAATGTCGATGTAAGCCCGCTGCAGGAGCTGGCCCGCGGGCAGGTGGTCTCCGCCGTCAGGGACGTGGCACACAAGCTGCTGGACGCCCTGCGCACCGTGGCCGAAATGCTGGCCGACCAGCTGGCAAACCGCAGCGGGGGACAGTACCTGCTGTTTTTCCTGCTGCTGGGCGTGACGCTGGTCTGCCTGATCGTGGATGGCCGCGCCGGGCAGCCCGTGTTCTGGAAGGGCTGCGCCGCCGTGACTGCGGTCATCGTCTTTCTGGCGCTGCTGCTGATGTACCGCCCCGTTGAGGGCTCCCGCCATACGCTTGTACTGGATGTGCTGCTGCTGGCGGCGCTCGCTTGTGGAGGACGCCCGCCCCGCCGCGGGCACGGCAGCCGCCGCGCTGGTGCTGGCCGCGCTCGGCGTGCTGAATCTGGCGGACGGCTTCACCATGCCGCGCTACAGCGCCGAATGGGACGCCGCGGTGCAGCAAATTGAGGCCGCGCTGACCGAGAGCCGGTCCGCTGTGACGAGCGCCGACCCCTGGGACAGCACCGTGGCCTACGCCTTTGGCGACCCCGTACACTGCGGCCTGCTCTACGGCGTGCCGGACGGCATGGGCATCAGTTTGACGAGGCCGCCTACCTGACCGACCCGGCCCATGAGATTCATTCCCGCTACGTCCTGACCGCCGCCGACACCCCCACCGCCGCCCGCTTACAAGCCGACGGCTGGACGGTGCTGTACGAGAGCGACAGGGGCGTGCTGTACGAACGGTAGTGCGCTGCCGTATTTTTTCTTAGGCCCCCTCTGCGAGGGGGGCCCCGCGCAGCGGGTGGGGGGAGAGCCTTGCCGCCAAGTGCCCGTCTGCCGTACACCTGCCGGGTCTATGCAAGCATCGCCCCCCGCACCGTAGGGGCGGATTCCCCATCCGCCCGGGCCGTCTGCCCAAAACAACGAGGTAAACCCATGAACACACCCACTCTCCCGTCCTGACCGGCGCGGCGGTCACGCTGCGCCCCATCACCGACGCCGACACGGACCTTATCGTCAAGTGGCGCAACACGCCGTCTGTCGTGCAGAACTTCATCTTCCGCCAGACCTTCACGCCGGAGATGCACCGCAGCTGGCTGGCGACGAAGGTCGCCACCGGCCAGGTCGTGCAGTATATCATCCTCGACAAAGCCGACGGCAAGCCCGTTGGGTCGGTCTATTACCGCGATATTGACAACCACAACCGCAGTGCCGAGTACGGCATCTTCATCGGTGAGGAAAGCGCCCGCGGCAAGGGCCTTGGCACCGAGACGGCCCGCCTGTTCACCGATTTTGGCTTTGCGGGCTGCATCTGCACCGCATCAGCCTGCGCGTGCTGGCCGAAAAACACCGCCGCCCGCCGCAGCTATGAAAAAGGCCGGTTTTGTGCAGGGAAGGCATCTTCCGCGATATGGAGCTGCTGGACGGAGCCTACCGCGACGTCGTCTTTATGGCCAAGCTGGCGGAGAACTGACGTGAAAACCGATGCAGAAAAATCCGAAACCTGCCTGCAAAAAAAGACCCCCAATGCGTTGCTCTGCGCGTTGGGGGCAGTGCTCCTTGCGGGCTTTTACTTTTTGTGCTACCGCACGCCGCTGAACGAGATCTGGCTGCCCACCACGATGAACAACGACGAGGCGCTCTATAACCGCCAGGTCGTCAGCGTGCTGACCACGGCGGGCCGCAGGGGTACTTCGGCTATCAGGAATCCACCGCGGATATTGGCCGCTACGGTACCTGGGGCCCGCTGCTGATTTGGGCCTACGCGCTGCCGGGTCTGCTGTTCGGTGCCAGCGTAAACGTCGTGCTGTGGTGCAATTTGCTGCTGATTGCCGTGGGCATCGCGGTGTTTGCCCGCTGCGCGCGGCTGAATTACTGGCAGTGCATCGCGCTGTGCGGCGCACTGTTCAGCATCATGATGCCGCTTCGCTCCTGCGTCAGCGGCGCGTCGGGGCCATGCACTACATGCTGGCGCTCCTCATCGTCGGCACGGCGGCGGCCCTGCACCGCAGCGGCAAGTCTGGCTGGCTGATTGCCTGTGCCGCGGCCTGGGCGCGGTGGAAACGATCTTCCGCCCCTACGCGCTGCTGTTCTGGGTGTTCCTGCTCACGGCGGTCTGGCAGACAATAAGCGCCGCCGGCCTGTTTGGGCACGGCGGCGGGCGGGTTCGCGGTTTCGCTGTTCGCCATGGCCAAGCTCGCTGCACCCTATTTCAGCGACGGCGGCATGGACTTTGACGGCATCCGCCTGTTATTGCAGATCCATCCCGTGGCGGCGGTCCGCTATGAGTGCGCCCGCGCCGCAGCCCTGCTGCACGCGGCCTGGCGGGACGATATTCTGCCCACACTCCACGGTGAGACGACCTACATCGGCGGCGGCTGTGTGTGACGTTTTTGGCCGTTGTGCTCGTCGCGGTGGTCTGCCTTGTCTGGGATAAGCACAAAGGATCCGCCCGCTGGTGCTCAAGGGCTGTGCGCTGTTTTGCAGCGCGGTCATTGCGCTGGTGCTGCTGTTCATGTACAACATCGACCCGCGCCACATGATGCTGCTGGCCATCCTGCTGCTGGGGGCCGTCGTTATCGAGGACGCCGTGCCTGCCGCCGTCTGGCTGCCGGTGCTCGTCGTCCTGCTGCTGCCGATGAACTTTCAGCGCGGCAGCCTGCCCGAGAAAAACGCCGAAATGGCCGCCCAGATGCAGACCGTCGAGGCCGCCCTGACCGCCAGCGTGCAGGATGCCGGGGCCGACCCCTGGGACCACACGCTGGCCTACGCCTATGACGACGGGGTGTTCCACGGCTATTCTACGCCGTGCCCGCGGGTATGGGCATTGAATTTGATAAAAACAGCTACCTCTGGGACGAGGAAAACCCGATTTCCTCCCGCTACGTGATGTGCGGCCACGACACCCGCGTTGCCGCCCGCCTGCTGGCCGAGAACTGGCAGCAGGTCGTCTCCACCGAGGATCTGGTGATCTATAAGCGCAGTCGCAGAGGATGTACACAGCTATGCAGAAAATTTCTTATGTGATTCCCTGCTACCGCTCCCAGCACACCGTGGGCGGCGTGGTGGCGGGAGATTGCCGCCACCATGCAGACCCTGCCGCAGTATGACTACGAGGTCATCCTCGTCAATGACTGCTCGCCCGATAACACCATTGGCACCATCCGCAGGCTGGTGGCGGCAGACCCCCATGTACAGGGCGTGGATCTGGCGAAAAACTTCGGCCAACACGCCGCGTTGATGGCGGGCTTCCACAAGTGCAGCGGTGATATCGTCGTCTGCTTGGACGACGACGGCCAGACCCCTGCCGACGAGGTGGGCAAGCTGCTGGAAAGAATTGACGCGGGCTACGACGTTGTCTACGCCAGCTATGACAGGAAACGCCAGGCCGGCTGGCGCAACCTGGGCAGCTGGGCCAACAGCAAGATGACCGAGATCATGCTGGGCAAGCCGCCGGAGCTGGTCGTCAACAGCTACTTTGCCGCCCGCCGTTTTGTGGTGGACGAGATGCTGCGGTATGAGCATTGCTACCCGTATGTGATCGGGCTGGTGCTGCGCTCCACCAAGCGCATCTGCAACGTGCCGGTGCACCACCGCGCCCGCGAGGAAGGCCGCAGCGGTTATACCTTAAGCAAACTGCTGAATCTCTGGATGAACGGCTTTACGTCGTTTTCCGTCAAGCCGCTGCGCATTGCCACCTACTTTGGCACGTTGTTTGCCGTGGCGGGCTTTTCTACTTTATCTATATCATCATCGACCACTTTACCCGCGCGGCGGCCCCCATCGGGTGGGCATCCACCACGGCGCTGCTGCTGTTGTTGGGCGGCATGATTCTGCTGATGCTGGGCATCATCGGTGAGTATGTCGGCCGCATCTATATGTGTGCCAACGCCGCCCCCCAGTACGTCGAGCGCGAGGTCATCCGGCATGAGGAGGACGACGCATGAAGCAGGCAAATGGTTCCTGCTGCTGCATGTGATCCTGGGCATCTATGCGGGCAGCAGCGTGTGCAGCAAGCTGGCCGCGCAGCAGCCGTTTTTGAGCGCGGCGTTTATCGTGCTGTACGGCCTGATGCTGCTGGCGCTGGTCACCTATGCGGTGGGCTGGCAGCAGGTCATCAAGCATCTGCCGCTGACGACGGCCTACGCGAACAAGGCCGTCACCGTGGTGTGGGGCATTCTGCTGGGTCTGGCCGTTTTTGGTGAGGCCGTCACGCCGCGCCAGGTCATCGGTGCGGTCATTATTATATGCGGCATCGTGCTTTTTGTACGGGCCGACAATGAGGGGAGGGCGGCAAATGAGTCAGGCACAGCTGCCCTATGTGCTGCTGTATCTGTGCAGCACGTTCCTCTCCGCGGTCTCGCAGGTGCTTTTGAAGAAGGCCGCGCTGCGGGAGCACAAGTCGGTCTTGGCGGAGTACACCGACTGGCGGGTGATTTTAGGCTATGCCCTCTTTGTGGGCTGCACGCTCTTAACGATGCTGGCCTACAAGGGCGTACCGCTTCAACGTCGGCCTGTACTGGAAGCAACAGGCTATATTTACGTCACGATTTTCGGCGTTACGATCTTCCACGAGAAGATGAACTAAAAAAAAGCTCGCCGCACTGGCGATGATTTTGGTCGGCATCCTTGTATATGCGCTGTAACGAAAAACGTCCTGCCTGCAACATTGCGCAGACAGGACGTTTTTTTTATTTGTGCATTTGAGAATTTCTTTGGTTCTTTCTTTGCAAAGAAAGAACCTACGTACTTTCTATTACAGCCTTTCCGGTACGCGGCGCTCGCGGTGCTGCACCGGGCTTCTGCAAAAACGGTGGCAGCTTGATCCAGCAACAGCGCCAGCAGCAGACCGAACACCACGTCAATGACGCTGTGCTGCTTGAGCAGCATCGTGGAAAGCGTGATGGACATACACAGCACCATGGCAGCCGGACGCATCCAGCGGCGGCGCGGCGCGTCAAAAATACGGCTGCGGTAATAGGCCAGCAGCAGTGTCACGGAGTTGAAAACATGGATGGACGGGCAGACATTCATTGGCGTATCGCTGCGGTAGATCGCGCGCACAAGCCGGGCAAAAATGTCGCTGCCCGGCACGTACTGCGGGCGCAGCGTCCAGACCGTTAGGCACGATGACGTAGAACAAAAGCGCCATCGTCATGCCGGTAAAGAGCGGCAGGCACAGCCGCCAGAAATCCTCCCGCGGGGCCTTGTACAGCAGATAGAACAGCGTGAACGGGATCCACGGGAACCACAAAAGATACGGTACAATGGCATATTTGCAGAAAGGAATCACATCGTCCAAACGGCAGTGGACCCACAGGTCCGGCGTCAGGACGGTGCGTTCCAGCAGCGGAAAAACGTTAAGTCAAAACAAAGCATAGAGCGCCATGAACCAGACCGGATGGCGCGAACACCAGTTACGCATACATTTACACCCTTTCGATGATGTACTATTATACGCCGCACGCGGCGCACAAAAACAAGCGACAATCCGCACAATTCGCAGCTGCGTTTTCGACAGGATATTTGGAGATTTTGTCCCAGCCGCCTTCTGTATACTAATACGAATAGCCGCGCAGGAATAATGCGTTACAGATGTGAAAGAGTTGTAAACAAACAAATGGCGGAGCGGTAGGGGCGGGGCAAAAGGAGCCCGTCACTAAGGGGACGAGTTCCTCGGCTTATACTGTATTTTACTCTCCCAGTACCGCGGGATGGCCGGTCGGGGTGTGCTCGCTCTGGAACTTCAGCGCGGCGGCGATGAAGCCCTTGAACAGGGGTGCGCACGGTTCGGGCGGCTCTTGAACTCGGGGTGGAACTGCGCGCCCAGATGGAAATCGCGGCCCGGGATCTCCACAGCCTCCACAAGGCGTCCGTCCGGGCTGGTACCGGCAATGACCAGACCCTTCTCCTCGAACTCGGCGCGGAACTCGTTGTTGAACTCATAACGGTGGCGGTGGCGCTCGTCGATCTCCGTCGTGCCGTAGCAGTCGGCCATCTTCGTGCCCGGCGTGATGGTGCAGGGGTACTTGCCCAGACGCATCGTGCCGCCCCTTCGTCTCGACACCCTGCTGATCCGGCATCAGGTCAATGACGTTATGATGGCCCTCGGGCGTAAACCCTCGCTGGAATTGGCGTCGGCGTAGCCCAGCACATTGCGGGCGTACTCCATGACCATGATCTGCATACCCAGGCAGATGCCAAAGTAGGGGAACATGGTTCTCCCGCGCGTACTGGGCAGCCTGGATCATGCCCTCGATGCCGCGCTGGCCAAATCCGCCCGGCACGAGGATGCCGTCCACGTCGCCCAGCTCCTCGGCGCAGCAGTTCTGGTCCACCAGGTGCTCACTGTCCACCCACTTGATGTTGACCTTGCTCGTTCTCAAAGCCCGCATGGTACAGGCTCTCCATGACGCTCAAATAGGCGTCGTGCAGCTTGACATACTTGCCGACCAGCGCAATCGTGCAGGTCTTGCTGCGGGTCGCAATGCGGCTGATGAGCGCCTTCCACTCGGTCAGATCGCTCGGCGGGGTCTGCAGGTGCAGCTGGCGGGCCACTACGTTGGTCAGGCCGGCGGTTTCCAGCATCAGGGGGCACTCGTACAGGCTCGGCATCGTCAGGTTCTCAATGACGCAGTCGGGGCGCACGTTGCAGAACATGCTGATCTTGCGCTTGATGTCGTTGCCTACAGGGCCGTCGGCGCGCAGGACGATGATGTTCGGCGCAATGCCCATGCCCTGCAGCTCCTTGCAGGAGTGCTGCGCGGGCTTGGACTTGTATTCGTCGGAGCCGGAGATGTAGGGCACCAGTACGACATGGATATAGCAGCAGTTCTCGGGGCCCTGCTCCAGACCGACCTGACGGATGGCCTCCAAGAAGGGCTGGCTCTCGATATCGCCGGTGGTACCGCCGATCTCGGTGATAACGACATCGGCCTCGGTGCTCTTGGCCAGGTTATAAATGTAGCTCTTGATCTCGTTGGTGATGGGGGGATGATCTGCACGGTCTGGCCCAGATAAGCGCCCTGACGCTCCTTGTTCAGGACGTTCCAGTAGACCTTGCCGGTGGTCAGGTTCGAGTATTTGTTCAGATTTTCGTCGATGAAGCGCTCATAATGGCCGAGGTCGAGGTCTGTCTCAGTGCCGTCGTCCGTCACGAACACCTCGCCGTGCTGCAAGGGGCTCATCGTGCCCGGGTCAGCGTTGACATAGGGGTCCAGCTTCTGGCTGGCCACCTTACTGAATTTGCGGTTCACGCTGCGCAGAAAGCCGCGGCATTTGCCGCCAAAAAGCACAGTCCAGCTTTCCACATCAAAGAACTGCATCACCCCCGGCCTCCCGGTAGGCCACCAGGGGGAGAATATGCGTAGGACGGAATCCCGGAGCAGCACAAGATCCTCCACCTTATAAAACCAAAAATGGGCTGCCGTCCCAAAGCGAACACCACACTCCAGACCTTGGGCAGATCGTTTGCAAGCACAATGTTCTTCTGAGTGCCAAAGATATCGCAGAAGGCAAAGCACTGAGGTAAACGTTATTGTCCTCCACAAAATCAGGATGTCCTGTTGGGTCAATAAGCTCATGGTTTCCCTTTCAAATAAAACGCCTATGCCCTCAGAATGGGAGCTTGAGTCTTTAGGTAGTAATACAGCCAAT
>VOFC01006540.1_pt1 | contig 21428 bp, 31 predicted proteins | sample 5384161 | NCBI WGS metagenome assembly VOFC01 (sample SAMN12384722, study PRJNA508395) | human gut metagenome | isolation source: healthy gut B | host: Homo sapiens
AATGGAGAGAATTAATAAAGGACAAAAAAAATACCAAGTGGAAAAGGCAATAAAGTGTTTGTAGGAGAAATATTAAATAGATAAAGAATATGAATGCCTGCAATAGAAATAGCAATGGTGCAAAATTATTTCAAACATAATACAATAACAGAAACAGATTCTATAGCTAAAGAGCTTATAAATTACGCTTGAAAATAACAAGCTTTGAAGAGTCATCTTAAATGTCATTATGGCTAAACTTATTGATAACTCTGCTGCTTCTATGGAAGGATATATAGGAATTGTACTGATATAATAAAATATCCAAAGTATATGAAAAAGCAGTAAACAATGTACTGGAAGGGTTATTAGCAAAAAACATGGATTGTGTGCATTAAAAAATATCTAAAAAGGGTAACAATAATTATAGAATAGTAACCTTAACTGGAGAAATAATTGCACCGGGGAGCTTTAACAGGAGAAGTATTCAAAAGTAAATTCACAAATATTTTAGGAAGAAACGTGAAATTGAAGAACTTCAAGATAAGATAAAAGCCACAAAAAAAAGAACTATCAAAAGAATTAAATGAAATAGAAGCTTTAAGAATTTCTATTAAAAATTTAGATGAAAATATTTTAAATAATAAAGATGAAATTCATTTTAAAAATATTGAAATAACAAAAAACAGTGGAGAAATAGAATCTTTAAATAATGAGATGGATAGAAGTTATAAATCTGTTAATGTTTCAATGGAGGAAGTAAAAGGCTTAAAGAACAAATTTTAACATTTAACAAAAAAAAGACTTAAAGAAAGAGAAGAAAGTTTAATATTCAAAGGACAAAATGTTGAAAATAAAAGATAAAGAGTTCATAGAACTTCAAGAAAATTAAAATATTTTTAGAAAATCTGTTGATGAAAAACGTGAAAAGTTTACAGAAACCAAAAAGGTGTTAAAAGCTTCATTAGATGAAACATTAAATAATAAAAAGAGGAACTTTTAAGAAAAAAGAGAAATTACACGAAAATACTATAAATTCTAAAGCTATAAAAAGAAGAAGAAAAAATAGTAATTTAAAAAATAGAAGAATTAAAAAAAAAAAGAAATTTTAAAATAAAGAGGATTTTATAAGTTTAGAAAATAAAGAAATTTTAAAAGCTTGAAGATAGTTTTAAAGAAGATGATGTTAAAAGGGAGCTTTAAAAAAAAGCTTAATGAAAAGGAAACTATTGTTCAAGAAGAAAGTATTATTATAAATCAAGAAGAAAAATGAACTTAATAAAAAGAACTTCAAAGAGCAAAAAAAGAAATGGAAAAGGAAAGTTTTTATACAAAACTTAATGAAGAACTTGACTTAACATTAGCAGAAGGAAAAAGAAATAGCAGTTCCTATTGAGAACACAGAAGCTGTTAAAGATGATATAATAAGTTTAAAAGAGAAAAAATAACAGCTTTAGGAACAGTAAATCTTGCCTCTATTGAAGAATTTGAAGAGGTAAAAAGAAAAGTTTGAATTTATGTCAAATCAAGAACAGGATTTAGAAAAAGCTAAAAAACAGAACTTTTAGAAGTTATAAAAGAAATGACAGATAAAATGAAGGTGCTATTTAAAGAAAATTTTGTTATATAATAAAAAACTTTAATGAAACCTTTAAGGAATTATTTAAAGGAGGAAATGCTGAACTTATATTAGGAGAAGGAGATGAACACTTCTAATATTGAGATTAATGTAGAGCCACCAGGAAAAAACTTCAAAATATAAATTTAATGTCTGGTGGCGAAAAAAAAGTATTATCAGCAATTGCCTTAATGTTTGCTATATTAAAGATGAAGCCTACCCCTTTTTTTGTATTTTTAGATGAAAATTGAAGCTGCCCTTGATGATGCAAATGTATATAGGTATGCTGAATTTTTAAAAGAGTTTTCTAAAAAACACTCAATTTATTGTTATTACTCATAGAAGAAAAGGAACTATGGAAGCTAGTGATGTTTTTATATGGAGTTACAATGGAAGAAGGGAATATCTAAAAGTAGTTTCTGTAGATTTAACAGCTAATTAAAAAAAACAGGAGGATAATAATAATGTTTGGAAAATTTTTTTAATAAACTTAAGGATGGGTTATCAAAAACAAGAGATGGTTTACAGATAAAATAAATGAGGTATTAAAACTTGCAATAACTATTGATGATGACTTATATGAAGAGCTTGAAGAGGTTCTTATAATGGCAGATATAGGTATGGATACAACTGTTGAAATAATAGATAGATTAAAAGATAAAATAAGAAAAAGAAAAAATAAATGAAGTAGAAATGGTTTATCCAAACTTTAAAAAAAGTAATAAAGGATATGCTTTTTAGAAGGTGTTGAAGAAGAGGAAGATAATGGAGAAAAAGAAAGTTTTATTAGTAATAGGAGTAAATGGAGTTGGAAAAAACTTCTATAGGAAAACTTGCAAAAGCTAAAAATAAAGAAGAAGGTAAAAAAGTTCTTTTTAGCAGCAGCAGATACTTTTAAATAAAGAAATTTGAAGTATGGAGCCAAAGAGCTAATGTAGAATTAATAAAGCATGAAGAAGGTTCAGACCCGACTGCTGTAGTATTTGATGCTATACAAGGCGCTTATAATCTTTCTAAAATAAACAGAATAATTGATAGAGAATTTTCAGAGGCAAAAAAAGAAACATTGCTTGTTTTAGATGGTACAACAGGACAAAATGCCGTATCTCAAGCCAAACAATTTATGGAGGCATGCCCTATTGATGGCATAATTCTTACAAAACTTGATGGAACTGCTAAGGGTGGAGTTGTTATTTCAATAAAACAGACTCTTAATATTCCAGTAAAATATATAGGTTTGGAGAAGGTATTGAAGATCTTCAAAAATTTGATGCAGAAAGCTTTGCAGAAGCAATTATTTAATAGCTGTTAAGTAAAAATACTTGACAGGTTAAATATTATTTTGTTATTATCTCTTTTGTGGGTAAGGTGATTTGATGGAAGATAGGGTTCAAATTTCGTTGTTAATGGATTTATATGGTCCATTATTAACAGAAAAAGCAAAAAAGATGTTATGGAAATTTTATTATAATGATGATTTATCATTTTCAGAAATTTCTGAATTAAATAATACAAGTCGTCAGGCAACATATGATTTAATAAAAAGATGTTATAAATTATTAAGAACCTATGAAGAAAAATTAAACCTACTTCAAAAGAGTATAAATCGAAAGAAAAGATAAAAATTTTTAATGGATTTTAAAAAAAATATTCTTTAAATGATGAAGAATATGAAAAAATTTTTTAAAGCAATTAGAAGATTTGCAATAATAAGGAGGTTTAATATGGCTTTTGAAGGATTAGCAGATAAGCTTCAAAATACCTTTAAAAAATTAAAAGGTAAAGGAAAATTAAATGAAAAAGATATAAAAGAAGCTATGAGAGAAGTTAAACTTGCATTACTTGAAGCAGATGTTAACTTTAAAATAGTAAAACAGTTTATATCAAGTGTAAGCGAAAAGTGTGTTGGAAGTGAAGTGCTTGAAAGTTTAACTCCTGGTCAGCAGGTTGTTAAAATTGTTAATGATGACTTACTAAATTAATGGGTGAGGAAGCGAAGGAAAAATTAATTATTCAAGCTATGGGACCTACAGTTATTATGCTTGTAGGACTTCAAGGTGCTGGTAAAAACAATATGTGTGGAAAGCTTGCACTCAACTTAGAAAAAAAACAAAAACCCTTTTTAGTTGCTTGTGATATATATAGACCTGCAGCAATTAAACAACTTGAAGTAGTTGGTAAGCAAATAGATATACCAGTTTTTTCAATGGGAGATAAAATTTCTCCAGCTGTTGAAATTGCCAAAAAGCGACTATAAAACAAGGAAGAGAAGATGGTAATAATAATTATTATAGATAGATACTTTGGCTGGTAGTCTTCAAATTGATGAAGATTTAATGCAGGAACTTAAAGATCTTAAGGAAGAAATTAATCCAAATGAAATTCTTACTTTAGTTGTAGATTCTATGACTGGACAAGGATGCTGTAAATGTTGCTCAAACATTTAATGATGATTTAGATGTTACAGGTGTTATACTTACAAAACTTGATGGTGATACAAGAGGTGGTGCTGCTTTTTCAATAAAAAGTATTACTCAAAGCCAATTAAGTTTATTGGTGTAGGTGAAAAAATGAGTGATTTTGAAGTTTTTCATCCTGATAGAATGGCTTCAAGAATACTTGGTATGGGAGATGTTTTGTCTCTTATAGAAAAAGCCCAAGAAGCAATAGATGAAAAGGAAGCTGAAAAATTTCAAAGAAAATGATTAATGCTGAGTTTAACTTTGAAGATTTCTTAACAGCTATGGATCAAATGAAAAAGCTTGGACCTCTAAATAAAAATAATGGAAATGATTCCTGGGGTAGTAATGCTCAACAACAAAGCTCTTGATATGGAAAAAGGCGAAAAGGAACTTGAAAAAGTTAAAGCTATTATTTATTCCATGACAATTAAAGAAAGGGAGAAATCTTCTCACTTGTAATTGGTTCAGCTTCAAGAAAAAAGAGAATTGCCTTGGTGCTGAAGGTACAACAATACAGGAAATTAATAAACTTATTAAAGGTTATGACATGATGAAGAAAAATATGAAGCAAATGAAGTCATTAACAAAAAAAAAAAGTCAAAAAAGGTTTATTTGGAAAGTTACCTTTTTGAGTTAGATATATATGAATTTTTAAAGGAGGTGAAACATAAAAATGGCAGTAAAAATAAGATTAAGAAGAATGGGTGCTAAAAAGGCTCCTTTTTATAGAGTAGTAGTTGCTGATTCTAGAGCTCCAAGAAATGGTAGATTCATAGAAGAAATAGGATACTATAATCCACTTACTGAACCAGTTGAAGTTAAATTCAACGAAGAAAAAGCTACTGAATGGTTAAAAAAAGGTGCTCAACCTACTGATGTAGTTAAGAGACTTTTTTTGATAAAGCAGGCCTTAACAAGTAATTTTTGGAGGTGATTACTATAGGTTAAAGATTTAATCTATAGGCACTACAATGAAAGAATTAGTTGAAATAATAGCTAAAGCCCTTGTTGAAAAACCAGAAGAAGTTGTGTTAATGAATTTATTGATGGTGATGCAGTTATTTTGAATTAAAGGTAGCTGAAGAAGACATGGGAAAAGTTATAGGAAAACAAGGTAGAATAGCAAAAGCTATAAGAACAGTAGTAAAGGCTGCATCTCTTAAGAGTGATAAGAAAGTTGTAGTCAAGATTGTTTAATAAATAGAGTTAGGTGTATTCCTAACTCTATTTGTTCTATTTGTTAGAGCAGGTTAATATATTCTGTGCAAGTTACAAGCAAAATAATATATTTATTCTGCTTTTTTATATATTTGTAATAGAGGTGAAAAAAAATGAATGAATTTTTTTTTACTGTTGGCCAAATAGTTAATACTCACGGAATAAAGGGGGAGAAGTAAAAGGTAATTCCTTATACTGAAGATGTTAATAATTTTAAAAGATATGGACAGTTAAGAATTGATGGTAAAGAGTGGAGAAAAATTCAAGGAGTTAAGTTCCAAAAAGACAGAGTTATCCTTAAGCTTGAAGGCATTGATGATATGAATACAGCAGAATTATATAAGCAAAAATATTTAGAAGTTCCAAGGGCTGAAGAACCAGAATTAGAAGAGGAGAATATTATGCTATAGATTTAGTAGGATGTATGGTAAAGGATACAAATGGTAAAGAATCTTGGTAAGGTATTTGATATATTTCTACTAAAAATAATGATGTATGTTGGATAAAAGAGCCTAAACAATTATTAATTCCAGTTCTTGATGATATTGTATTAGATATAGATTTAGACAATGAAACAATAACAATTGCTCCAGTAGGTGATTGGCAAGATGAAGATTAGTATATTAACACTGTTTCCTGAAATGTTTAATATATTTGACTTTTCTATTATAGGAAGAGCAAAGGGAAAAAGGGAATAGTTGATTTTAAATTGTATAAACATAAGAGATTATACATTAGATAAACATAAAAAAGTTGATGCTTATCCTTATGGAGGAGGAGCAGGAATGGTTATGACTCCTCAGCCAATAGTAGATTCTATAAGAGCCTAAAAAAGAGAATAAGGGAAAGGTTATATTTTAGGACCAAAGGGAAAAAACTTTTTAATCAGTCACTAGCTAGAGAACTTTCAAAGGAAGAAGAATTAATCTTTTATGTGGACATTATGAAGGAATTGATGAAAGAACCTTTAAGCATATTGATATGGAAATATCTTTTAGGTGATTTTGTTCTTACTGGAGGGGAAATGGCTGCAATTCCTGTTATAGATTCAATTTTAAGATTAATTCCTGGTGTATTAGGAAAGGAAGAAAGCTTTCAAGAAGAATCTTACTCTGAAGGGCTTTTTAGAATATCCCTCAATATACAAGACCAGAAAAATTTGAAGGAGAAAGAGTTAAAAGTTCTTCTTTCAGGACATCATGAGAATATAAGAAAATGGAGAAGAAAACAATCTCTTTTAATAACTAAAGAAAAGCGAAGAAGGGATTTATTTGAAAAAAATAACTCTTACAAAGGAAGATAAAAATTTTTCAAAAGGATAAAATAATAAATTTTTTTCTTGCAACGAAATTTTATATATGTTAAAATAAACTTTGTGCTAGTACCGGCGCTCCTCTGTCAAATATTAGCTTTGGCAAGAACGTCAAATTTTAACTACAAGGAGGGAATGCACAAAATGAACGAAATAATAAGAGCTATAGAACAAGAACAAATAAGAACTGATTTACCAAGCTTTAATGTTGGTGATAATGTAAGAGTTCACGTAAAAATTAAAGAAGGTAACAGAGAAAGAGTTCAAGCTTTCGAAGGAACTGTAATTAAGAAACAAAATGGTGGAATAAGAAAACTTTCACTGTAAGAAGAGTTGCTTATGGAACAGGTGTTGAAAGAACATTCCCTCTAAATGCTCCAATTATAGAAAAGATTGAAGTAACTAGAAGAGGTAAAGTAAGAAGAGCTAAGTTATACTACTTAAGAGACAGAGTAGGTAAGGCTACTAAGGTTAAAGAATTATTAAGATAATAATCTTGAAAATAGGGGACTTTAATAGTCCTCTTTTTTTTCTATAGAAAATAGGAGGGAAATATTATGGCAATTAACTGGTTTCAGAGGGCATATGAAAAAAAACTCAAAGAGAGATAAAGGAAAACTTAAAATTAGTAGATGCAGTAATAGAGATTAGAGATGCAAGAATACCAAGAAGCTCAGCTAATCCTGACATAGATAAATTACTTCAAAATAAACCAAGAATAATACTTTTAAATAAAAAAAGATTTAACAGAAAAAAGGCAACTAATGAATGGATAAAATATCTTACTAAAGACAATGTAAAGGTGTTAGAAGTAAACTGTTTACAAGGTGAAGGACTTAAAAATATAAAGCCTGTTTTAATGGAACTTTTTAAAGGAAAAAACATGATAGACTTAAAGCTAAAGGAATGGCTAAAATAGTTACAAGAGTAATGGTTGTAGGAATTCTAATTGTGGAAAGTCAACTCTTATAAATAAGCTTGCAAAAATAATATTGCAAAAACTGGTGACAGACCGGGGTTACAAAAAGTAAACAATGGATTAAAACTTCTCTTGATATAGAACTTTTTAGATACTCAGGAGTTTTATGGCCTAAGTTTGAAGATGAAGAAATAGCTTTAAATTTAGCTTTACAGGAGCTATTAAAGATGAAGTTATGGATACTGAAGAACTTGCATATAGATTAGTTCAAAGGCTTCAAGAATATTATCCAGAAAATTTAAAAGAAAGATATAAAATAGAAGAAATATTTGAAGACCCATTAGACACTTTAAATGCTATAGCAAGAAAAAAGAGGATGCTTAATTCGTGGTGGAGAAATAGATTATAATAGAATATCAGTTATATTATTAGATGAATTTAGAGGGGAAAAATAGGAAAAATAACCCTAGAAAGACCTTAAAGGACTGATTTTTATGGATATAACAAGTTTAAAGTATAAAGAAATAAAAGACTTAGTGGATAAAATAGATTTTTCAAAGGGAAATCCATAATGAAAAAGTTATAAATTTAGCAGAAGAATTATTAAAAGATAGCAGAAAAAATGTAAATTCTTTAGGAAATAAAATAATTAATTCTAGAGAGAAAATTTTAAAAAGAAATTAAAAGAGTTAAAAAGATGTATGAATTTGATAAAGCTTTTAAAGGATACAATCTTGTTTTTGGAGTAGATGAAGTTGGAAGAGGTCCTTTAGCAGGTCCTATTGTAGCTTGTGCAGTTATTTTAGATGAAAATGTTCTTGAGGATGATATGATACTTGGTCTTAATGATTCTAAAAAAGTTCCGACTAAAAAAGAGAAGAACTTGCAAAGATAATAAAAGAAAAAGCAATAGCTTATTATATAGCTGTAAGTTCAAATGAAGAGATAGATGAAAAAGGAATAGCCTATGCTAATAATAAGGTATTTTTAGAGGCATGTACATCTTTAAAATGTAAAAACCAGATTTAGTTTTATCAGATGGATATTTAGTTAAAAATTTAAATATTGATAATAAATATGTAATAAAAGGAGATACAAAAAAGTGCCTCAATAGCAGCAGCTTCAATAGTAAGCAAAAGGTTTATAGAGATAACCTTATGAAAGAATATGGAGAAAAGTATCCAGGATACTATTTTGAGGAAAATGCGTGCTATGGAACAAGTAAACATATAGAAAAAATCAAAGAAATTGGTCCTTGTGATATACATAGAAAAAGCTTCCTTAAAAATATACTTTTAAAAATTAATAATTAAAAGCAATGATATTTAAGAAATATTTTATTGAAATTTCTTTTTATCATGGCTTTTTATTTATAGGAAATTAAATATTTTAAAAAATGTGGACGAATTGTTAAGTTAATAATAAAGCTTTTTTATTATCTAAAAGCATCTTCAATAATGTTAATTTTATAGCTATTATCAAGGTTATTTAAATAAACTTCTGCAACATCAAATCTAACATAATAATTTTTAAATTTATAAAAATAAAATATAATAAGAAGCTAACTTTTTAATATTTTTTGTTTACTTTTTGTAACAGATTCAAAAGGAAGACCATATTCTTTTGAAAGCCTTGTCTTTACTTCTGTAAATATAAGTATGTTATTAAAAATAGATATTATATCAATTTCACCATTAGATTTTCTAAAGTTTCTATGAAGTATTTTATGGTTATTATTTTTAAGAAAATTTGATACTAAATCTTCTCCATAGTTTCCTATATTTTATTATCTTTTTTTTTTCATTTTAAAATCCTTTCATTATCATTATATTAAAATAATACCCTAAAAATTAAAAAAATAATCAAAATAGTGATTAAAAATAAATTTTGTTGTCAAGACTTTAATAGGGGTGAATTATATATATGGCAATAAAGATTTTAAGTGCAACTTATGCACAATTTAATGGAATATTAATAGATGTAGAAGTTCATATTACAAAGGGACTTCCTTCTTTTTTTCAATAGTAGGACTTCAGATACTTCTGTTAAGGAAGCAAAGGAAAGAGTTCGTTCTGCAATAATAAATAGTGGATATGAATTTCCTTTAGGCAGAATCACTATAAAACGGCACCGAGCGGATGTAAAAAAGATAGGTTCACTTTTAGATTTACCAATAGCTATAGGAATACTTATGGAAACAAATCAAATAGCAAAAAAAAAGATTTACAAGAATATGTGATTTTTGGAGAGCTATCTTTATGTGGAGATATAAAAGGAGTAAATGGAACAATAGCAATAATGCTTGAGGGAATAAATCAAAATAAAAAAAATTTTATATTTCCCTATGAAAAAATATAGGAGAGTGTAAGTATTATAATAAAACAAATAATTATCCTTTTCAAATTTAAAAAGTAATTTCATTTATAAATTATGAAGATGTACTTCCTTTTGATATAAATGAAGTATATCTTAAAGAAGAAAAAAATTTTAATGACTTTTTCATCTATAATAGGGCAAGATAATTCAAAAAAGGGCAATGGAAATAGCAGCAGCAGGAAAACATAATTTAATGCTATATGGAAGTACTGGAGTTGGAAAACTATGCTTGCAAAGGCTTTGCCTTCTATTCTTCCAGATTTAACAGAGGAAGAGGAATTAGAAATAGCCAAAAATATATAGTATTTCAGGAATTTTAGAAAAAATAAAAGAATTACAAGACCCTTTAGAGCACCACATCACACAATTACAATAAGTGCTATGGTAGGTGGAGGAAGAATTGCAAAGGCAGGGGAAGTTACCCTTGCAAATAAAGGTGTGCTATTTTTTAGATGAAGTTTTAGAATATAAAAGAGAAGTTCTTGAAGCTTTAAGAGAACCTTTAGAAGATGGAGAAGTACATATAAATAGAATACAAAGGAAGTTGTGTTCTTAGGTCAGATACACTAGTATGTATGGCAATGAATATGTGCCCTTGTGGAAAGGGGCAACTTAGAAGATGATTATAATAGTGATTGTACCTGTTCAGAGTCAGAAAAAAGAAGGTATTTAAATAGACTTTCTAAAGCTTTAATAGATAGAATAGATATATTTAATTATATTCCTAGAATAAAATATGAAGAATTAAATAAAAAATAATAGTGAATATACATCTAAAAAAAAAATGAAAGAAAGAGTTTTAAAAAGCTAGAGAAAGGCAAAAAAAAGAAAGATTAAAGGGAACAAAATATATTTATAATTCTCAAATAAAAGGGAAAAGATATTTTTGAGTTATGTAAAATAAATAAAGGAGTAAATGAAATTTTAGAGTATTATTTTAACAATAGTCATCCTTCTTTAAGGTCTTATGGAAAGGTAATTACTCTTGCAAAGAACAATTGCAGATTTAAATGAAAAAGAAAGATATAGAAGAAAGTCATGTCTTTGAAGCTATTGGATATAGGAAAAATTTTAAAGGAGAAATAATATAAAAGGGTAGACAAAAATGAAATATGAGATATGGTTATTTATGTTAAATATAACTAATAGTGAAAAAATAAAACTTTTAAAAAAGTATAAAGATGAAAAAACTATATATGAAGAATTTGAAAAAATAATTGAAGATGATAAAAATTAAATAAAAAATTTAAAAATTTTAAAAAGAAGAATTAATGAATTTATCATTAGAAAAAACTAAAATGGAACAAAGAAAATAATGTAGAGTTTATTTCCTTAAATAATGTAGATTATCCTTGTATTTTGAAGGATATTAAAGAGCCTCCTTATGGACTTTTTTAAAAGGAAATAAAGCTTTATTAAAAGAAAGAAAAAAAGTGTCAATTGTTGGTTCAAGAAAGTGTTCAAATTATGCAAGTGAAGTAACTAAGCTATTGACAAAAGATTTAATAAGCTATAATATCACAATATTAAGTGGAGGGGCAAAGGAATAGATTCTATTGCTCATAAAGAAGCAGTTGAAGGTAATGGAAAGACTATTGTAGTATTAGGCTGTGGCATAGATGTTGTATATCCTTCTGAAAATTACAATCTTTTAAGAAAATTGAAAAGGAAGGACTTATAATTTCTGAATTTTTACCGGGGAACAAGACCTATGTCATATAATTTTCCTAGAAGAAATAGAATTATAAGTGGTCTTAGTGAGTTAGTTATAGTAGTGGAAGCTTCAAAAGAAGTGGTTCACTTATAACAGCTGATTATGCTTTAGAACAAGGAAAAGAGGTTATGGCAGTACCTGGTTCTATATTTTCAGAAGGAAATTATGGAACAAATCAACTTCTAAGAGATGGAGCACAAGTTTTTTGTGGATTAGAAGACCTTCATGCTTTACTTAAGTTAGATGAAAGAAAAAAATTAAATGAATTATCAAAGGTAGAAAATAATATATTATCAATAATATCTGATATGCCAATACATATTGATAATATAATGAAAAAAAACTAATATGAGTAGGGAAGCTTTATTTAAAATCTTATTTAAGATGCAAAGTATTAATAAAATAGTAAGCCTTCCCGAAATTATTATGCGAAGATTAATTGAGTTAAGGGGTGAATACTTCATATTAATTTATGAAGTTTTTATATGAGCCAAAATTTAGTTATAGTAGAGTCTCCAAAGAAAAAGCAAAGACTATAGAAAAATATTTAGGAAAAAAAATTATGTAGTTGAAGCATCAATGGGGCATGTTAGAGATTTGCCAAAAAGTAAATTAGGGGTAGATATTGAGGATAACTTTAATCCTAAGTATATAACAATAAGAGGAAAGGGTGAGCTTATAAGTAAGTTAAGAAAAGCTGCAAAAAAAGCAGATAAAGTTTATCTTGCAACTGACCCAGACCGTGAAGGAGAGGCTATATCATGGCATTTGGCTAATATTTTAAAAATAGATGAAAATTCTAAATGCAGAATAGTATTTAATGAAATTACTAAAAATGCAGTTAAAAAAGTTCTTTAAAATCTGCAAGAAGTATTAATTTAAATCTTGTTGATGCACAACAAGCAAGAAGAGTTTTAGACAGATTAGTAGGGTATCAAATAAGTCCAATACTTTGGAGAAATGTAAAGTGGGGATTAAGTGCGAGGTAGAGTACAATCAGCTGCTTTAAAGCTTATTTGTGATAGAGAAGAAGAAATAAAAGCGTTTATACCTAAAGAATATTGGACTGTTGATTGTGTTATAAAAAAAAGATAGAAAGAAATTTCCTATAAAACTTGTAAAGTAAAGATAATAAAAAATAGAAATCACAAATAAAGAAGAAGCAGATTTAATAATAAAAGACCTTGAAGGAAATGATTTTTATTATTAAATCTATAAAAAGAGGGATTAAAACAAAAAATCCGCTTCCACCATTTACAACAAGTACTCTTCAACAAGAAGCTGGAAAAAGCTTAATTTCATGACAAAAGAACTATGTCAATTGCACAAATACTTTATGAAGGTGTTAAAGTTAAGGGTTATGGAACTATTGGTCTTATTACATATATGAGAACAGATTCAGTAAGAATATCAAAAGAAGCTCAAAATAATGCATTAAATTTTATAAAATGAATATGGAAAGGAATATATACCTGAAAAAACCAAGCATATATAAAGGAAAAGAAAAATATACAAGATGCTCATGAAGCAATAAGACCAACTTATGTGGAAATAACACCAGAAAAGGCTAAGGAAGAATTTAACACCAGAGCAGTATAAATTATATTCACTAATTTGGAAAAGATTTGTGGCTAGTCAAATGGCATCATGTATATTAAATACAAATGCTATAGATATAGCAAATGGTGATTATAAATTTAGAGCCCATGGTTCAACTGTTAAGTTTGATGGATTTATGAAAATATATGAATATACTATGGATGAAGAAAATGATTCTGTAATTCTTCCTAAATTATCAGAAAATGAAATACTAAAAAAGGAAAAATTGAAGGAAAAGCAACATTTTACTCAACCACCAGCAAGATTTAGTGAAGCTTCTTTTGTAAAACTGATGGAGGAAAAAGGGTATAGGAAGACCTAGTACCTATGTTCCGACTATTTCCTTTAGGTTTTATAGTTAATAATATTATATGCCAGTATTTTCAAGAAATAGCTGATGTAGATTTTACTGCAGATATGGAAAAAAAAATTAGACTATATTGAAGATGGAAGTGAAAAGTGGAAAAAAGTTGTAGAAGAATTTACAAACCATTAAAAGTTTGAAATTGATAAGGCAGAAAAAGAAATATCAAAGGTTGTTATTGAAGATAAAGTAAGTGATGTTCCATGTGATAAATGTGGAAGAATGATGGTTATAAAGAGAGGAAGATATGGTAATTTCTTGGCGTGTCCTGGCTATCCAGAATGTAAAAATGCTAAACCTATTGTTGAAAAAATTAGATGTTCCTTGCCCTGAATGTGGAAAAAAATTGTTGTAAAAAGAAGAGTAAGAGGAAAGAAATTCTTTGGTTGTTCAGGTTATCCAGAATGTAAATTTGTAAGTTGGAATGAGCCAGTTAAAGAAAAGATGTCCTAAATGTAATAGTTATATGGTAATTAAATATTCAAAAAAGAAGGAAAATATATACAATGTTCTAATAGTGAATGTGATTATAAAAAAAGTACTTCCAAAAAAGAAGAAGAAGAAGAAAAGGATAAGTAAATAACAAATAATGTTGAAAAAAATTTATTTATATGATAAACTTAAATTGTATATAAAATTAAAACAATTTAGAATATTTAATAAATGAATTCAAACTTCATAGTAAGGAGGGGTAAATATGTCAACATTATTGAATAAAACAAGAGAAAGTTAAACAAAGTTTTGCAAAAATCAGGCACAGAGGTAGTAGCTTTTAGAGATATATGTAGTCTTTTAAGCGAAGTTCTTGAATGTAATGTATATATTGCAAGTAGAAAAGGAAAAATATTAGGCTATATTTTTGAAAGTGATTTTGAATGTGACATTATGAAAGAAAAAAGTTGAAGAAGAAGAAAGTTCCTAATGAATATAATGATAAGCTTTTAAAAAGTTAGAGAAACAATTGCAAATATTGCCAGGAAAAGGATGAATGTGTCTTTGAAGGTGAAGGGGAATGTATAAGGAAAGACAAGATTTCAACTATAGTACCTATAATAGGTAATAGAGAAAGACTTGGAACTTTAATTCTTTGTTAGATTTGAAAAACCTTTTTACTGATGATGATTTAGTATTAGTTGAATATAGTGCTACAATAGTTGGCATGGAAATATTAAAAAGCTAAACAAGATGAACTTGAAGAAGAAACAAGAAAAAAAGCAGTAGTTCAATTGCCATTGGAACTTTATCTTATTCTGAATTAGAGGCAGTTGAACATATTTTTAATGAACTAGATGGAGATGAAGGACTTTTAGTTGCATCAAAATAGCTGAGGAAGTTGGAATAACAAGAAGTGTTATTGTAAATGCTCTTAGAAAATTTGAAAGTGCTTGGGAGTTATAGAATCAAGATCATTAGGAATGAAAGGGAACTCATATTAAAATTTTAAATGACAAACTTTTGGATGAACTTAAAAAAAATAAAATAATAATACACACATTATCTTAGAGCATGCGCTAGGTGCCATAAGGTTGTAGCATGAGATAAGGATAATGGAGGTAAAAACCAGGAGGGAAAACAATGTCAGTTATATCAATGAAACAATTATTAGAAGCAGGTGTACATTTTCGGTCACCAAACTAGAAGATGGAACCCTAAAATGGCTCCATACATCTTTACAGAAAGAAACGGAATCTACATAATAGATTTACAAAAACTGTAAAAGAAAGCTGAAGAAGCTTATGAATTTATAAAACAAGTAGCAATGGATGGTAAAAGATATATTATTTGTTGGTACCAAAAAGCAAGCTCAAGAAGCTATTGAAGAAGAAGCAATAAGATCTAACATGCATTATGTAAATAACAGATGGTTAGGTGGAATGCTTACTAACTTCACAACTATAAAGCAAAGAATTAAAAGATGGAAGAATTAAACAAGATGCAAGAAGATGGAACATTTGATGTTCTTCCTAAAAAAAGAAGTTATTAAATTAAAATGGAATTAGAAAAATTAGAAAAGAATCTTGGTGGAATAAAGAACTTAGATGCTGATAATATTGGAGCAATGTTCGTTGTAGATCCAAGAAAAAGAAAAGAATGCTATATTAGAAGCTAAAATATTAGGAATTCCAGTAGTAGCTATTGTAGATACAAATTGCGATCCTGAAGAAGTAGATTATGTTATTCCAGGAAATGATGATGCTATAAGAGCCGTTAAGTTAATAACAGCTAAAATGGCAGATGGAATCATTGAAGGAAGACAAGGTGAACAAGTAGCTGAAGAAGAATAGAATTAATAGATAAATAAGGTAGGTGAGCATTTAACTCATTTACCTTTTATCCTAAATGGAAGGATTACTTTTTTAAAATCAAGGAGGAATTTAATAATGATAAGTGCAAAAGTAGTTAAAGAGCTAAGAGAAATGACTGGTGCAGGAATGATGGAATGTAAAAAAGCTCTTACAAAAACTGATGGTGATATAGAAAAGGCTGTAGAATTCTTAAGAGAAAAGGATTAGCAAGTGCTGCTAAAAAATTTGGAAGAGTAGCAGCTGAAGGTCTTGTTAAGACTTATGTTACTGAAGATGGAAAAAATGCTTCAATAGTAGAAGTTAACTGTGAAACAGATTTCGTTGCTTTAAACGAACAATTTGTTCAATTTACTGAAAACTTAGCTAAGTTTGTAATCACTTCATCTGCTACAACAGTTGAAGAATTATTAGCTGAAAAGTTTGATGGAGAAAAAAGACAGTTCAAGAAACTTTAACTAATTTAATAGCAACTCTTGGTGAAAACATGACAGTAAGAAGATTTAAAAAGTTCTCTGTTGAAAAGGGTGCAATCCAAGGATATGTTCACGGTGGTGGAAGAATTGGTGTTATAGTTGAAGCAGTTTGCGATACTGAATCACCAGTTGTAACAGAAGTTGCTAAAGAATTATGTATGCAAGTAGCTGCTGCAAATCCTTTATTCTTAATAAGAAGCTGATGTTGACCAACAATCAATAGAAAAAAAAAAAGAAATATACAGAGTTCAAGCTTTAAATGAAGGAAAACCTGAAAAAAATAGTTGAAAAGATGGTTGAAGGAAGAATAAAAAATACTATAAAGAAGTATGTCTTTTAGATCAACCATGGGTTAAAGATGGCGATAAGACATAAAAAGTTAGTTGATGAAAAGTCAAAAGAAGTTGGTTCTTGAATTTCAATAAAGAGTTTTGTAAGATTTGAAAGAGGCGAAGGAATCGAAAAGGTTGAAGAAAACTTTGCAAGAAGAAGTTGCTAAGCAAATGGGCAAATAAAAATAATTAAGAGAACACCTTGTGTTCTCTTTTTTTAAAAATTTCTAAAAAAAATGGAGGCAATATTAAATGACTGAAATAAATATAATAGAGTAATGTTAAAATTTTCAGGGAAGCTTTTGCTGGAGAAAATGGATTTGGATTAGATTTTAATGTAGCAAAAAAGAATAAGCTTTAGAAATAAAAGAATTAGTAGATATGGGTATACAAGTTGGTGCTGTTGTAGGTGGCGGAAACATATGGAGAGGAAGAAGTGGTGAAGGAATGGAAAGAACCACATCAGATTACATGGGAATGTTAGCTACATGTATAAATGGATTAGCCCTTCAAGATTCTTTTAGAACAAGTAGGAGTTGATACAAGAGTTCAAACTGCTATAGAAATGAAGACAAATTGCTGAACCATATATAAAAAAAAGCTGTAAGACATTTAGAAAAGGCAGAATTGTAATTTTCTCTTGTGGAACAGGAAATCCTTATTTCACAACAGATACAACAGCAGCTTTAAGAACAGCTGAAATAGAGGCTGAAGTAATTCTTTTTGCAAAAAAATTGATGGAGTATTATGATAAAGACCCTCAAAATATGACAAAAATGCTAAAAGATATGAAAAAATATCTTATTTAGACATATTAAATAAAGATTTAAAGGTAATGGATTCAACTGCAACATCTTTATGTATGGACAATAATATTCCTATATTAGTATTTGGTCTTGATGAGCCAGAAATATAAAAAAAAGCAGTAAATGGTGAAAAAATAGGTACTTTAGTTTAAAGTAGGAAGGGGAATTTTATGATTAAAGATAGTGTCCATTAAATCAAGTGGCAAATGTAAGTGCTCCAGAACCAAGAGTTTTAATGATTACTCCTTTGGGAAAAAACAATTTTAAAAGATATTGAAAAAAGCTATATTAAAATCTGATTTAGGATTAAATCCTTCAAATGATGGTTCTGTAATTAGACTTATAATACCAGAATTAACTGAAGAAACAAGAAAAAATCTTGTAAAGACTGTAAAAAAATATGGTGAAGAATCTAAAGTAGCAGTAAGATCAATAAGAAGAGATGCTAATGAAAAAATTAAAGCTTTAAAGAAAGAAGGAGATCTTTCTGAAGACGAAATAAAGAAAGGCGAAGATGACATTCAAAAAATAACAGATATATATATAAAGGATATTGATGCAAAAATTGCAGCTAAAGAAAAAGAGATAATGTCTGTATAGATAAATAATAAAATCGTGCTCTTTTTAGCAGGTTTTATATATATATTTTAAATTTAAATTCGGAGGAAAAAACCTTGTTAGATATGTTTAAAAGCAAGAAAGGCAATGTGAAAAAATTGACAAGATGATGATTTTCAATTAGATATGGAAAGAATTCAGAGCATATTGGAATTATTATGGATGGAAATGGAAGATGGGCAAAAGCTAAAGGATATCCAAGAACAATAGGTCATAAAGAAGGGGAGTTGAAACTATAAGAAGAGTTCTTAAAGAAGCTGAAAGGCTTGGGTAAAATACTTAACACTATATGCCTTCTCAACTGAAAATTGGAAAAAAGACCTAAAGAGGAAGTTGGAGCTTTAATGAAACTTTTTAGTTCAATATTTTAGATCAGAGCTTAATGAACTTCATGAAAATGGGGTTGTTGTTAACACTATTGGAGATATATCTAAATTACCAAAGGAATGTATACAAGAAATAGAAAGAGCCAAGGAAAAAACAAAAAATAATACTGGAGTAGTTATGAATTTAGCTTTAAATTATGGAGGAAGAGATGAAATAGTAAGAGCTGTAAAATATCTAGCAAAAAAGACGCAATAGAAGGAAAAATATTACCAGAAGAAATAGATGAAAAATCTATAGAAAGATATTTATACACTGCAAAAAATGCCAGATCCAGATATGATAATAAGACCTTCAGGGGAACAAAGGCTTAGTAACTTCCTTTTATGGCAATGTGCCTATTCAGAATTTTGGTATTCAGATATAAATTGGCCAGATTTTACTGAACAGGATTTAAGAAAAGCAATTTTTGATTTCCAAAATAGAGATAGACGCTTTGGGGGGAATTAAATAAATAGAGGTGAAGATATGAAATCTAATAACAGATATTTAGGTGCTCTTATGATAGCTCCCTTTATTGTATTTTATTTTTAGGTGGAATTTATTTGAAAATATTTACTATAATTTTATCTGTAATAGGAATGTTTGAATTTATAGAGCTTTAACAAATAAACACTTTAAGCCAGTTCATTTAGTTGGTTATATATTATTATTATTCTATTATGCTATGGGCAATGATTTTAAAAATTTAATGTTTCTTATTATATTAGCAACTTGTGCATTATTAATAATGCCTATATTAACAGAAAAACATACATTTATTGATTGTTCTCTTACTTTATTAGGATTTTATATGTTGGAGTATTGTTTAGCTTTATATATTTAGTAAGTGAGAAAAACTGGAGGCAATTTTTATGTATGGCTTATATTTATAGGCTCATGGATGACAGATACTACAGCCTATTATTCAGGAAAATTTTTAGGAAAGCATAATTATGTCCAAGAGTAAGCCCTAAAAAACTATTGAAGGTTCTATAGGTGGACTTTTAGAGACAACTATTTTTGTGGACTTTTTTAGGAGTAGTTACAACTCATTATATAAATTCTATGTTTCTTTATCATTTCTTCATTATTGGAGCATTATGTGGAGTTTTCAGTCAATTTGGAGATTTAGTTGCTTCAACAGTAAAGAGATATGTTGACATAAAAGATTATAGCAATTTAATACCAGGTCATGGTGGGATTTTTAGATAGATTTGATTCTATTTTATTTTCAGGAGTTGTAGTATTCTATTATTTAACTTTCATAATTGGAATTTAAAAATTTTAAGTGTGAATTATTGCATTAAACTAGAAGAATTGGAAAAAGCAATAATTCACATTTTTTTATTTATTAGTTAGAAAATTTTTTAAATTAATAATATTTACAAATATTACTTCTGATAATATAAATAATTTGGTTTAATTTATCAAATTTATTTATATTATCAAAAAAATTATATAATTTTTGAATTAAAACTATAAAAGATAGAAGAAAAACAATAATTTATTAATATGGCAATAGAAATAAATCATATACTTAAATGAAATCAATAAAGGAGAATATTTTTTGGATTTTTTAAAAAGTATAAAAATTAATTGATTTAATACTTTTATTTATATTTATTTTTATAATTACCCTATTAATAAAAACATATTTAAGAACCTTTTATCTCTATGATAGTTATATATATAGTCTCTTTTCCCCTTATAAAAATACTAAAAAAACTTAATATACCTAAAAAGTTAAGTGCAATTTTATAGTATTTATTGTAAATCTTTTTTTTAGTTATAATAATAATTTATCTTGGAAATTCAATTTATTGTTTAATAAAAGCAATATATGACAATAATATAAGACATATAGAAATTTTTTTATCCTATATAAAAAATTTATTAAAACATATAAATATAGATTATTCTTATGAAAGTATATTTTCTTTTTTAATAAGGATTTAATTAAAGCTAAAAGCTATAAGTACAGGAGAATCAATTTATTTCTTATTTTATAGGAATATTTCAGCTTTTTTTATTTTTAACAGAAAAAGATAAAAATAAATGTTTTAATGAACAAAATATTATGCCTATAGATTTTTATAAACTTAAATTAAACAATGAAAAGAAAGTATAAAAAATGATATTAATTGAAGGAAACTTATTATATTATCTACTTTAGAAATAATAATTGGATTTATTATTTTTAAGGTTCCTAAGGCCTTTATGTTTAGGACTGATTTGTGGAATTTTAGATATTTTTCCTTATATAGGAACTATAATTGTATTTATTCCAATAATAATATACAATATTTTTTTGTTAAAAGAATATTTTTTTTTTGGATTAATATTTCTTATGTTTTTGTTCAACTAATAAAAGGGAAATATTAAACAAAATTTTAGGTAAAAATTTAAAGTGCATCCTATAGTAATATTTTTGTTTATATATATATTTATAGAAATGTTTGGATTTGTGGGAGTAATATTCGGGCCTATTTATTTATATACTAGCTAAAGATATGATATTAAGGATAATTGAAATAAATTAATTTGTTATTATTTTGATTTTAATATACAATAATATAAGTTAGTTAAATAATTTATAGAATGAAATGTAATTTATTTATATAAAATCTAAGGAGAATAAGATGAAAATTTTGTGTCAATATTTATTAAGGGGCTACAGGTTCTATAGGAACTCAAACTCTTGATGTTATTAGAAAAAAAAAGATAATTTTAAACTTGTAGGAATAACAGTGCAACTCATCTGTCAAAAAAAGATTATAGAAATAATTAGGGAATTCAAACCTGAGCATGTAGCAATGATGGATGAAAAAGTGCTGAAGATGTAAAAGAATTTTTGCATGGAAAATAATTTTAATACAAATGTATATAGTGGAATTGACGGGGCTTGTTAAGGTAGCTACTGTCCCTTCTGCAACAATGGTTGTTACATCTGTTGTTGGTATGATAGG
>VOFC01004870.1_pt1 | contig 21426 bp, 17 predicted proteins | sample 5384161 | NCBI WGS metagenome assembly VOFC01 (sample SAMN12384722, study PRJNA508395) | human gut metagenome | isolation source: healthy gut B | host: Homo sapiens
GTGTGAATCTTCGGTCTGGTGGAGCATTCCGGGATAGAACCGGTTCCGGGCTACACCCCCGGACGCGCTCTGCACACTCCATAAATGGGCGGTTTGACAGGCTGCCGCCTGCCCATGCGAACCCGCCCTATGTATTCTTTCAGTCCTCAGTAGGTAGGACCCCCGACTGTCGGAATGGCCGGGGCAGCCGTCTGCGTCCCCACGTTTCCGGCTGCATGGTGGGCGTGATCCGGTGCGCCCAGACCGTCGCCGTCAATCTCGCGGGTCGATACCGTCCACCGCCACAACGACGATCAGCAGGAGCAGCCACATCAGCACCACCGTCCCGCCGCAGAACGCCGGTGTTGCTAGCAGCCAGCACAGCAGCGCGGTCGGGATCGCGGCTAGAGCCAGCGTTCCCGCCGAATTGCGATCGTCATAATCAGGATCGTCTGTTTTCCTGCCTTTCTTTTCTTGTGCTGCTGCGTCTGCCGGGACTTCCGGCGGTCTTGCACGGGCGGCAGTACAGCGTGGTCAGCGTGTCGAACCGGCGGTACGCCCCCGTCATGCCTTTTCTTGCTGTTGTTCATGTTCCTTCCGCTCCCTCCGCTCCCTGTTCCTCTCGATTAGATTATCCAGCTCTTCCCGGGCCTTCTGCTCTTTCAGCAGTTCGTCCAAGCGCCAGTACCTGTATGACTTTCCCGCCGCGTCCGCCTTGCGCACATCGGCGGTCAGTGATCACGGGCGGGTTCTTATACTTCTTGCGTACCCGTTCCGCAAATCGTTCTGCACAAACGGGCACCGCCGGGCGGTGACGTTATTTGAAGGGATCACCGCCCCGCAGTCAACGCAGGTCTTGATTATCACCGGTCCATTCCCCTTGTGGTTCTGGATGTAGCGCCGGATATCCTCCGCAAACTTTTTGCGCTTCCTACGCTCTATCACTTCAAAGATGGTGTACATCACCGTACACACCACGACGACCGCCACCGCCGCCGCGCCCATCATCTGGCACGCCCCGCTTCAGCTGCTTTTCCAGCTCTAAGCGTTCGCACTCCCAGCGATACCGCCGGACACGCTCTTCCAGCAGGTTCACCTTCTGTTCCAGCTTCGTGGTGTAGCTGATGCTGCACCAGCCCCATGTCAGCAGGGCGGCGATGGTGACGATCAGTGCGAACCATACAACCGGTTCCGTGCGGCTGCCTTGGCGGCATCCACGCCGTAGAACCACATAATAAAAGTTCCTCATGCCGGTTCACTCTCCTTCTTGTCTTCCGGTGCCTGTGCACCAGCCTTTGCCAGCTTCATGCCCTGAACCACGCCTGCGATATAGGTTGCTGCTTCCGGGTTCTCTGCCAGCAGTTCGGCCATTTCCTTACTCTGGCTCTTGTCTTTCTCGCTCATGCTCTCACGCTCCTTTGTTGTCTGCTCCTTCCCGTCGTGCTATAATATGGTGCCATTGGTGATAAGTAGCGCCGCCGGGAAGTCCGGGTCGTAGTTGAACTCGATCCGGGCTTTTGCTTTGTGGTCAATAAATCTCACGGCTGCCCCGATTTTCCAAACTTCTGAAATGCTTCTTCCTTGCGCCACACGCCGATCCCTATACCGTTGCAATGGATTTTTTCCGGCTTGTAGCCGTAGTGTTTCAGCACTTCGTCCACGTCGAGTTCATCAAATGTTTTTTGCGGATCACACTTCTTCACCCCTTTTCTGTTGCTCTCGTGTTGCCCATCTCCTCCCGCCGTGGTACAATAGCCGCAGAAAGGAGGTGTAAAAAATGAGCCTGTCGTTAACTAAAAAGGCTATCCTTGCCGGATACGCTCATTCCATTTCTCTTAAGGGATTTGAAACAAATCGCCTGTTTCTCGTCACCGCCGCTGGCATCATCAGCGGCATTCCCGTGTTTGATGAAAAAACAGACAATTTGAACATTACCGTTGCACAGGCGCTCAACTCTGCGGCTCTTTGAAGCTGTCTCTAAGGCTGATAGCCCCGATGAAGAGCGTTCCACTGGAAGCGGGCGAGTTCATTCTGTTAAGGGATGCTCGGTTTGAAGCCACAACTCCGTTGTGAACTTCCCCATTCTGACCGTGTTCTACGATCGGATCATTGCCGTGAGCCTTGGTACTGACCCCACCAATCGTTAAGCTCTCGACCTTTTTGCCGTCCTTGTACCGCTAATACAAGGGCGGCAATTTCTTTGCGCTGCCAGTGATTACAATTTTCATCTTCTTCACCCCTTTCCGTTGCTCTTGTGTTCGCTAAGTTAACTTTACGAGTTCATTATAGTTTATTAAACTATCATTGTCAACCCTTTTTTTCTTTTTTTCGTTGACTTAATTAACGCACCGTGCTATTATTATGGTAAAGGAGGTGAAACAAAAGGTATGAAAAGATAGAATCGGGAGGTTCGAGAGCATTTTGGACTTAGTATGGAGAAGTTTGGTTCCCGCATTGGCATAGGCAAAGCGTCCATTAGTCTTTTGAAAGCGGTAAAGAACAATCCATCCGTTCAGACCATTACTCTTATCTGCCGGGAGTTCGGTGTAAACGAACAGTGGCTCCGCACTGGTGAGGGCGAAATGTTTGAGCAGACCCGGGCAAGCGTGCTGGATCGGCTGTCCACGGAATACGATCGAGCAGGGGAGCAGCGTTCCGTAATTGAAGCGTTCCTTGATCGGACCCGCAGGAGCGGGACACGTGATCCTGAAGTATGTACATAACGTTTTTTGACCGTTCCGCAGAATCCGCAGCCCCAGAGCACAGCAATACCCGATAAAGGAAGCCCCAGCGCATTGCCGAAAGTGACGAGTTCAAAACCCTTCGGGAAAGAACGAGCCGCCGGAGAGCGAATCGTGTACTACCGCCGGTTAGTTCTTCAACGTGCCGCTTCTGAGTGGCTGAAGAATCACCAGTAAATCCGCGCAAAAGAAAAAAGCCCACCGGGGACAGGCCCGGTGGCTTTTTCGGTATACAAATTATTCTATGGAGGTATTATCTTATGAGAAAAATTTCTGTCTTTGCTGTTTCCTGTGCCGCCGTTCTCCTTCTTTCCGCTTTGTGGCAGTTCTTCCAGTTCCGTGCCTGCATCTAGCGGCGCTTCGTCTGCTGTGTCCAGTTCTTCGGAACCGGTTTCTTCCGTTTCCGTTTCATCTTCTGCATCGGTCGATGATGCGTTTTCCGATTTTGAAGCCGCGCTTTCTGAGAACGGTATTGTTTATACTGAAAAGGTTCGTATGGCTGCTGAACTTATCGGCGGCGTAGACGGTTACAAATACAAAACACCGATTATAACATTGAGGTGTATACTTTTTGATCCGTCGTCCGACGCTTATCTGACTGCCGAAAAGGACGGCACCGTTATCATGGAAGGCTTTGGCTCATTCCCTGCTTATGCTCACAAAGGCATGGTTCTCATGCAGACCGACAACCTTCCCCAGGAAGTGATTGACCTGTTCAATGCTATGTCTATTATCAGTATCTATGAACTAGAACCTCATATAGCCAAGATGGCTGTGGAATATCTACGGATTATAGCAACCGCCTTTCCATTCGTCTTTTTATCAGCTGCCTTTACAGGGATATTCAATGCCGCCGGACGAAGCAAAATACCTTTTTCCATTAACGGTATCGGACTGATTACAAATATAATACTGGATCCTATCTTTATCTTTGGTTTAAGCTGGGGAACTACGGGAGCAGCAATTGCCACTTGGCTGGCCGAAGCTACGGTATGCATACTGTTTATCTATCAATTGAAACAAAAGAAAATATTATGGGATGATTTTCGGTTATTTACTAAACTGAAAAAACAATATACACGCCACATTTTGAAAATAGGATTACCAGTAGCGGCACTCAATACATTATTCGCTTTCGTCAATATGTTTCTCGGAAGAACCGCCACAGAACAAGGTGGTCATTTAGGGCTGATGGCACTCACCACCGGAGGACAAATCGAAGCTATCACCTGGAACACCTCCCAAGGCTTTTCTACAGCTCTCAGTGCCTTTGTAGCTCAGAATTATGCAGCGCGGCAAATCTCCCGTGTGCTGAAAGCCTATCGCACCACTTTATGGATGACATTTATATTCGGATCTTTCTGCACATTCCTTTTTATATGTTATGGAAACGAAATATTTTCTATCTTTGTTCCTGAAAAAGCAGCTTACGAAACCGGCGGTGTCTTTCTACGTATTGACGGATACTCGCAACTATTTATGATGCTGGAAATTACCATACAGGGCGTATTTTATGGGATGGGGCGCACCATGCCTCCTGCCGTAATCAGCGTCACCTGTAACTATCTGCGCATCCCGATGGCACTGTTGTTTGTATCATGGGGCTGGGGTTTGCCGGGTATTTGGTGGAGCATAAGCATCACTAGCACTATGAAAGGAATTATTTGTCTGATCTGGTTTATGCTTATCAAGAAGAAAGCTTTAAATTATCAGGCCGTTTAATGAACAATTTTTGCATTAAGTCATTAATATATTAAAATGAACATGATTATGAAAAAGACTAAAATTATGGCTTTATTACTGAGTGCAACATTAGTATTCAGTGGATGTGGTAACATGAATAATACCGCTAAAGGCGGTCTGATCGGCGGTGGCGGCGGTGCAGCATTGGGAGCAATTATCGGCGGAATAGCCGGACATGGTAAAGGTGCGGCTATTGGTGCGGCAGTAGGTGCGGCAGTAGGTACAGGTGCCGGTGTGTTAATTGGGAAAAAAATGGATAAAGCAGCAGAAGAAGCTGCTCAAATCCAAGGAGCGCAGGTAGAACAAGTAACAGATAACAATGGCCTTCAGGCTGTAAAAGTTACTTTTGATTCCGGTATTCTCTTCAATACAGGAAATGCAGCCTTGAGTGCACAAGCGAAATCAGCCTTGAGCAAGTTTGCAAACAACGTATTGAACCAGAACAGAGATATGGATGTATCCATTTATGGATATACAGACAACCAGGGCTGGAGAAACAGTACAGCTGAACAAAGTATCCAAAAAAACCTCAATCTGTCACAAGAACGCGCTCAAAGTGTGGCTAGTTATCTGTTGGGTTGCGGTGTAAGTAATTCCCAGATCAAGTCCGTAGAAGGCTTAGGTCAAGCAGATCCGATAGGTAATAATGACACAGCCGAGGGACGCCAGCAGAACCGTCGTGTAGAAGTATATATGTATGCCAGCCAACAGATGATTCAGCAAGCGGAAGCAGGAACACTGAAATGATATCGATGACGTTATTGTAGAGCGTATCCAATACGCCCGAACCAACGGTCACAACATTGGAATAACATATAAAATAAACCAATTTCGGACAGGTTATTTCTGCCCGAAATTGCTTTTAATACACAAGCATGAAAAAAAAGATTTTAAAATTCATCCGCAATCTGCTGCTTTTTTTCTTTGGTTCTTCCATTCTCGCAGTTATCGTTTTACGATTTATTCCGGTTTACTTTACCCCGTTGATGTTTATCCGTACTACCCAACAAATCATTCATGGCGAAGATATAAAGTGGAAACACTCTTGGCTACCTAAAGAAAACATATCCCCTCATCTGCCTATGGCTGTTATTGCCTCTGAAGACAATCGCTTTGCCGAGCATAATGGTTTTGACTTCAAAGAAATAGAGAAAGCCTTAAAAGAAAACAAGAACCGAAAACGCCCTCGAGGTGCCAGTACTATCAGCCAACAGACAGCCAAAAACATTTTCTTGTGGCCTGCTTCTTCTTGGATCAGGAAAGGACTTGAAGTGTATTTCACCACCTTGATAGAACTATTTTGGAACAAGGAACGGATTATGGAAGTCTATCTGAACTCTATAGAAATGGGAAATGGTATCTATGGTGCCGAAGCAGTAGCTCGTGAACACTTTCACAAGAATGCCAGCAAACTGACACCGGAAGAATGTGCACTAATTGCAGCCAGCCTTCCCAATCCTCGCAAATTCAATTCAAGCAGACCTGGCAACTACATGCTTAAAAGACAAAAGAAGATACTTTATCTTATGAAATGCGTCCCTACATTTCCGCCCAAACAAGATACGTCCTCTACGGTTTCAAAGAAGAAAAAGAAATAACCCGCACCCCCGTGTGGGCTTTCTTATTTTTAGAGTATTCAAAGAGAGTCTGAGAATCTAGAATAACTTTCTTCATGACCGATGAAGCATGAAGCAAATGCAATTTACCATCCACCCAACAGGCAAATCCTGTATGCACCACATCCAGCCCTTTTATATTGGTAGTAATCGCTATGATATCCCCATTCTTTATGTCCAACTCCTCAGAAGAAACGTTCAGACTTGTTTTAGGAATATAAGAAACAGGAACATTTTTCCATTTTCTCTCTATTTCAATCATCTGGGATATCATGGAAGGATTATTTTTCAACCGGTGATAATTGTCAGAGTGTGTGGACATAAAATCCAAATTCAAGATTTGTGATACAGCAAGCCCTAATTCCCCTGTACGTTCATGTACAATTCCTTTCTGTTCGTTATCCTTAATCCAATCACTGAAGTAATGTAAACGCGAGACATAACCGGCTTGTTTTCCATTCCGATAGCGGATACACAGCAACGCTTTTTTGTAACTTTCAAAGTCACTTTTCCCATACTTATCAGTAAGGCTCAATGCAAGTACTGTTTCAACTAATGTGGTACAATCCACCTTATCCAAATGAACAACTAATCTCTCTTCATCTGTCCCATCCAATGTATTCGCTACGTATGGAACCCCTAATAGATTTTGGGCAAAAAACAATATCCTACAACTATCGGCCGGCAACCGGGCAGCTTTTTGAAGCAGACTCTCGACTTTTATACTGTCATTTTCTGATGCTGAAACGATACAAGGCATTATTCCTAAAATCATTCCCAGCAACCACGGATACAGCTTTCTCATATATTTTTTCTTATCTACCTGTTTTTTCTGCATGGCAACAAAGATAACACATAACTGAATGAATGCAAATTTTAAAAGAATGAAAAGATAAAAACATCCGCCATGACAAATTCAACACTTGCCATAGCGGATAAAAAAGCTATATAGCACCTTTAAATCATGCAGTAAACTCTGTTCTTTCCAAATAAGCTATAACATCACCTTTATTAACTACAGCTCCTTGTTGGGCGCAAACTTCTACAATACGTCCTGTAAAATTAGCAAAAATCTTTTCATACTCTCCCCACGGAGTGGAAATATAACAGAACACTTCATCATGCTGGTATTTCCGTCCGACAAACGGTGCCATAGAAGGACCTTCCACGGAAACTTCCCATAAAATCTGCCCCTTATCCGGTGCAATAATAGGATCTGCCTTAGCACGCTTATATTTTCGGATCGTTTCCTCATCGAAGCCACTTTTTACCATAGCCGCATCCTGAGCACGTTGTAAATCATCCATAAAACGTTTCTTGGCTACACCCGATTTATAATCACGGTATTGCCGGTCATGCATAGCCAGTTCAAACAACTCTTCCTCATCCTCACCATATTCCCATCCATTATCATCCATCTCCTTACGGTACTTGTCCAGTTCATCAGGATAGTTCACCTGAGGATCTTCATCAGTGAATTCGTAGCCTTTACTTTTCGCCAGTTCGATTATTTCAGGAGCCAACGCACCCGGCAATTTTCCACTTTTTCCCAAAATCATATCCCATGTATGGTTATCAATCATCGTCCATCTCTCCTCTCCTTTCACCAATTGCATGACATTCATCAAAGCCACATTCTTCACATATTGGCTGAACGGTGTTACTAAAGGAGGATATCCCAATTTCGGCCATACATATTCCACTTCTTCAAACAGCATCACTACCAAATCATCCAAACTCATAGGTTCCTTTCCCTGTCCTTTCAGAATCAGATTGATGCCCGAATGCACCCCTTTCAGATCGGCCATCATTGAACCCATCATGCCACCGGGAAGTCCACATCCCAGCAGCAAGGAAGACATATGTTTGTTGGTAGGATCAATAAAATATCCCAAAAAATCATCAATAAATTCCTGCGTCATGCTACGCGCTTTCATATAAGCCTTCATATTGATTTCAGGTACCTGAAAACCTGCATTTTTCAACATAGCCTGTACAGAAATTACGTCAGGATGCACTTTTCCCCATGACAACGGCTCCATAGCGACATCAATGATATCCGCACCATTCTCACAAACTTCCAAAATAGATGCCATAGATAACCCAGGACCGGAATGTCCATGATATTGTACAATGACTTCAGGATGTTTATCTTTGATATTTCTCACCAACTGCCCCAACATTTCAGGACGGCCGATACCTGCCATATCTTTCAAACAGATTTCGGGTGCCCCCCGCTTCTATTAACTGGTCGGCAATATAAGAATAATAATCCACCGTATGTACAGGAGAATAAGTGATGCAAAGAGTGGCTTGAGGAATCATCCCCGCTTCTTTAGCATATTTTATGGAAGGAATAATATTACGAACTTCATTCAAACCACAAAAAATACGAGTAATATCCACTCCTTGCGCATGTTTTACCCTATACATCAACCGACGTACATCAGCTGGAACAGGATACATTCGCAATGCATTTAAACCACGGTCCAACATATGCGTCTGAATACCCGCCTCACGTAAAGGTTTGGTAAATGTACGCACTGCCTTGTTAGGATTCTCACCATACAGCAAGTTCACTTGTTCAAAAGCACCTCCATTAGTTTCGACTCGGGCAAAACACCCCATTTCAACGATTAGAGGAGCAATTTTGGCTAACTGATCAGCTCTGGGCTGGTACTTCCCTGATGACTGCCACATATCGCGGTAGACCAAACTGAATTTGATTTCTTTTTTCATAATTATTACTTGATTTAAAGGTGTCTTGTCCTTTTGCAAATATAACAAATGAATAAAAATAAAGTTAATATTCGAAGCTGTTTTTTAGCTTCCAAAAACATGTTTAATATCATATTGTAAACCAATAAAAACCAAAAAGGCAGAGCAAAAGAATTTCACTCTACCTTTTTGATAATTTTCCCCCTTGGATTATACAAAATCACGGAGCTGTCCCTGCAAGCGTTGTCTGGTAAAAAAAATTCTGCTTTTTACAGTACCCAACGGCAATCCCAGCTTTTCGGCAATCTCACGATATTTAAATCCCGACACATGCATAGCGAATGGAATACGGTATTCTTTAGGAAGCAAACCGACTATACGATGTATTTCTTTCATGTCATAAGCTCCCTCGGTACTATCAAAGCCGGAATCCTGAGGCATACTTAAATGGTAGAGATTGTCTGTATGGTCCACAAATGTCTGGTCACGCACTATTTTCCTATAATTGTTTATAAAGATGTTACGCATAATGGTATACATCCATCCCTTAAAGTTTGTATCGGGGATATACTTGTCTTCATTATCCAGCGCTTTCAATGAAGTTTCTTGTAGCAGGTCATTAGCCTCCTCACGGTCGGCTGTGAGTTTGTATGCAAACCGAAGTAATTCTTCTTGCACACCCAGCAGGTTCTTTTTAAAACTAACGCTATTCATAAGTCTTTCAGTTTAGGTTCATATTCTTTTTCCATGCTCTCGGTAATGCAAGGATAGCGCATTTTAAATAGGTGTCAAAGAAAAAACTATCAAAATAGGGGGTAAAAACCGTCATTTATCAGTTTTTACCCCCTATTTTGATAGTTTTCAGGTGCTATTTAGCGTTGTTCCCCCTTTAAAATTGGTAAACAGATACTATATTTAACAGCTAAAATACGCGCCAAAAACACAGTACTACCTCCTATTATCTGGCAAATAAAGGCTTCCAGACCAAACAGATCACATATCCAATAGGCCAATCCCCCCACCACACAGGCCATTGCATAAATTTCTTTACGAAAAATAAGCGGAATTTCATTAATAAAAACATCGCGGAGTACACCACCTGCGGCCCCAGTGATACTACCCATGATTATAGCTACCCAAAAAGGATATCCGAGAGCAATACTTTTGCCTACTCCCACTACTGTAAATAGTGCCAGACCGATGCTGTCGAACAGGAAAAAAGTGTTATGCATATGAATCAGATACTTGCCGAAAGCAATTACCCAAAACAATGCAAGTCCTGTACATATTAAATATATAGGGTCGGTCATCCAACCCGGAGTCACATCTAGAAGCACATCACGGATAGTACCTCCTCCGATAGCCGTTGCCAAACCCACTACATATGCACCAAACCAGTCAAACTGTTTGGCAGACGCCAATCTGATACCACTGATGGCAAAGGCAAACGTGCCTATAAAATCTAAAACTTGAACAAATGTTAGCATAATGGTTGTTATTTGTCTGCAAAGTAACGAATAAATTCGATAAGAAAATATATTTTTGTGTTCAGAAAATAGCTTAAAATAAGATGAAAGTAACAATTATCGCAGGTGCACGTCCCAATTTCATGAAAATTGCCCCATTAATGCGTGCTATCAAGGCTGCAAAGGCAGCAGGAAAAAATATCACTGCCCGTCTGGTCTACACAGGTTCGGACGAAGATAAAAGTTTGGAACCTTCTCTGTTTACAGACCTAGATATGCCGCGTCCCGATGTGTATCTGCATGTAGATAATACAGATTTTTTCCAGCGAATGGCAGGTATATTGGTAGCTTTCGCCCGCGAACTGGAACAGCATCCTGCACAGGTAGTACTTGTAGTGGATGACCTGACTCCTACTATGGCGTGCTCTATCGTAGCTAAAAAGAAAGGGATAAAAGTCGCTCATCTAGTGGCCGGAACCCGCTCTTTCGATATGGATATGCCAAAGGAAGTGAACAGCATGATAACAGATGGCTTGTCCGATTATCTGTTCACGGCCGGAATGGTAGCCAACCGCAATCTGAATCAAACAGGAACCGAACAGGCACATGTACATTTTGTAGGAAACATCCTGATTGATACGCTGCGTTATAACCGTACCCGTTTACAGCGCCCGGTAGCGTTCTCTATTATGGGACTGAAAGAAAAAGAATACCTCTTGCTAACCTTGAACAAGCATTCATTGCTAAACAATGATACTGCACTGAAAGCTATCTTCCGCACTATACTGGAAAAAACAGACAAGCCGATCGTGGCACCGCTCCACACGTATGTAAAAAACAAGCTGTCTGCTTTAGATATTACTTCCGAAAGGTTATATATATTACCACCGCAACCTTATTTGTCATTCGGATATTTAGTGAACCATGCCTGGGGTATCATTACAGATTCGGGCAATGTAGCGGAAGAAGCTACTTTTTTAGGAATCCCCTGCATGACATTAAGCACGTATGCAGAACATCCCGAAACAGTGACAATCGGCACAAACCGGCTGGTGGGGGAAAACCCTGAAATCCTGGCAGACGCCCTTGACATTCTGAATAAAGGAGAATGGCAGAAGGGACATTTGCCGGAACGTTGGGATGGACACGCTGCAGAAAGAATTGTACAAACATTGCTGGGTGAACATAAATAAAATGGAGAACCAATAAAAACACGGATGCCGCAGAATATCAAATTCTACGGCATCCGTGTTTTTATTGGTTCTCCATCGATATCGCTTACACTCTCCTTTCTTACCAAGTATAATTCAAACCAAAACTAAGCAATTCCTGCAACTGGAAATAACTCTTGTTATCTTCTGTCAGTGTCACACCGTCATCATAACGCGCATGAACAAACAACTTAGTAGACAAATAACGGTTCAACACAAAATTAAATGTATTTTCCCAACTGGCAATTACGGTGTCATAAGTTGTAAAGTACTCCAATTTAGACTCCCACACAATACTGGGGATAATTGTCCAAGTCAGATTACCTGTAAATTTCGAACCGAAGAGATTCGCTGTTTTATGCCCCGGATCCACATTAAAAGCACCCGGATCAGTTATCTTATCATTGCTGATATACATAAAAGTATACGCCAGTGGAGATCCCAACAAAGACAATGAATAATTCTTCTTATTCTGCTTAAAGTCCATACCGAGGGTTATATCCAATTGGGCGGGAGACAGAAAATTAGAAATCATATCATTCGTATTCGTCTTATAATTTCCAAAGAACTGGGTCTTGAACTCGCCCGCCAAAGTATAATACCAGTTTTTGAAGGCTTTTACACCCAGTTTACTGCTTAAACGAAGCAAGTCGGCATTCGTCTTATACTTATGCACTGTATCTGACGGTGCTGTAACAAAACCCAATTTTATTTCCAGCTTATTTTCAAACTCTATACGCTGGCGGTCATCAAAATTAGCTTCCAGCACTAAGCCGGACAACAGCGCATTAGTACTTTCACCACCTTTATACCAGTTATCTGAAATATAATGTTGTGTGAACTGAACATACCCATTCCCCTTATGCGTCCAAAAGTTAGGGCGTACCACCAACAATTCATTATCCGTAGTCAAGCTTTCCACCGGTGTTTCCGGTTGAAGGAAACTTTTGATTCTCTCTTTCCTTGGTCTTTTTACTATCTGATTATTTTCCAGTGGTTTCAAATCAGCCAAATAAAGTTCGTTATTCACCAATCTGCCCGGATATTGCAAATAATAATTCCTTAATATATTATTCGACCAACGGTCAGCAGCGGCCAAGGTTTCCAAATCGGGCAGTTGATATATAGCTGCAGATGCAGAGTCACGCTTTCCCATATATAGCGAATCGACAGCTGTCATTATTTTCGTATCCGGACTCCATTTTATTTCAAAAATTTCTTTTATAGGAGCTTCATAATAAGTGGGCGGAACAAACAACTTATAAAAAGCCGGATTAGGACGTACCCGCCGGGGCGCCGGAATATTCAAATCATCCCACAGCCTGAAATAAGCAAAATAAGATGCGCTCAATGCTGACAATGAATCAGAGTAGGCTTTCACAGCCGATTTTCTTTCGTCTTGGCTATTTTCTGTGCCGGCACTTCTTCCATACAGAATACAGCAAGTATTATAGCCAAACATATACTTTTTCTCATACTAATTTTAGTTTTGTGCAAAAGTACACTTAATTTTCCTTTTCCCAAAAAACTGTTTCCTTTATATAGTGACGAATGATAAATTCAGTTTCATCAAATGATTTTTTAAAGCATATCCGACAATATTGAAAAAGATTTTGTAATTTTGCAACTTTGATAAATATTGCGATTTTGATAATTAAGAAAATAACATTTAAAAATATTAAGTCGTGGGAGAAACTAAGTATATCTTCGTAACTGGTGGTGTTGCCTCCTCATTAGGTAAAGGTATTATTTCATCATCAATAGGTAAATTACTGCAAGCCAGAGGCTATAATGTAACAATTCAGAAGTTCGATCCGTATATCAATATTGATCCGGGAACTTTGAATCCTTATGAACATGGTGAATGTTATGTAACGGTAGACGGACACGAAGCCGACCTCGATTTGGGACATTACGAACGTTTTTTGGGCATCCAGACAACTAAAGCCAATAACATTACAACAGGACGTATTTACAAAAGTGTTATTGACAAAGAACGCCGTGGTGACTATTTGGGAAAGACTATTCAGGTTATCCCCCATATCACCGATGAGATCAAACGCAATGTAAAATTATTGGGAAGCAAATATAAATTTGATTTTGTCATTACCGAAATCGGTGGTACCGTAGGTGATATTGAATCACTTCCTTATTTGGAAAGTATCCGCCAATTGAAATGGGAAATGGGACGTAATGCGTTGTGCGTACACCTTACTTATGTTCCTTATCTGGCGGCAGCAGGCGAATTGAAGACCAAACCTACCCAGCACTCTGTAAAAGAATTGCAATCCGTAGGTATTCAGCCAGACATATTGGTATTGCGTACCGAGCACGAATTGAGCACTAACTTGAAAAAGAAAGTTGCTCTGTTCTGTAACGTAGATGAAAATGCTGTGGTGCAGTCTATCGATATGCCCACCATTTATGAAGTACCTTTGCGTATGCAAGAACAGGGACTGGATGTAACCATTCTCCAAAAGATGGGATTGCCCGTGGGTGAAACTCCAACCCTCGGTCCATGGAGAGATTTTCTAGATCGCCGTCATAAGGCAACTGAGAAAGTAAAAATTGGATTGGTTGGTAAATACGATTTGCAAGACGCTTATAAATCTATCCTTGAAGCCTTGTCACAAGCCGCCACTTACAATGACCGCAAAGCGGATATCCACTTCATAAACAGCGAGAAACTGACAGATGCTAATGTAGAAGAGCAGATTAAGGATATGGATGGTATCATCATCTGCCCGGGATTCGGACAACGTGGCATAGAAGGTAAGTTCGTTGCTATCAAATATGCACGTACACACAATGTGCCGACTTTTGGTATCTGTCTAGGTATGCAGTGCATGGCTATTGAGTTTGCCCGTAACGTGCTAGGTTATACAGATGCCAACAGCCGCGAAATGGATGAAAAAACGCCACACAACGTGATAGACATTATGGAAGAACAGAAAGCTATCACCAATATGGGCGGCACTATGCGCCTAGGAGCCTATGAATGTATCCTTGACCAACACTCAAAGACTTTTGAAGCCTATAAAAGCGAACACATACAGGAACGCCACCGTCACCGCTACGAATTCAACAATGACTATAAGCAGGAGTACGAAAAAGCGGGTATGAAATGCGTGGGTATCAATCCGGAATCCGATTTAGTGGAAATAATTGAAATCCCGACATTAAAATGGTTCATCGGAGTACAGTTCCATCCCGAGTACAGCAGTACAGTATTGAAACCACATCCTTTATTCCTGTCATTTATCAAAGCGGCAATAGACAAATAAGAAACGAGAATTATAATATAATAAGGTAAACAAGTAAAAATGGACAAAAACACTTTAGTGGGATTCGCCCTGATTGGTGCAGTTGTGATAGGATTCAGCATCTACAACCGTCCTAGCCAGGAAGAAATGGCACGTGCCAAACATTATCAGGATTCCATTCAGGCGATAGCCCAAAAAGAGGCCGAACGACTGGCACAGGCTGCCACGGCACAGAGTCAGAATGCAACATTGCATTTAGACTCTACCTCTATGTTCTATGGCGCAAACCAAGGTACGGAACAGCTAACGACACTGGAAAATAATGTAGTAAAACTGACTTTCACCAATAAAGGTGGACGGGTGTGCGCAGCCATATTAAAAGATTATAATGGACAGGACGGCAAGCCTTTGATGTTATTTGATGAAAAAGATTCGGGCATGAATTTCGCTTTCGAAGGAAAGAATGAAAATATTTTGACCGAGGATATGTATTTCCAACCTACCAACGTAACAGACAGCACTGTAACTATGCGTTTGGCAGCAAACAATGGAGGCTATATAGATTTCGATTACAAACTTTTACCGGATGCTTACATGGTGAATTTCACTATTCGCGCAAACGGCATGCAGAATTTCTTCCCTCCTGCCCTGAACACAGTCAATATAAACTGGCGTCAACGGGCACGCCAGCTTGAAAAAGGTTTCAGCTTCGAACAGCGCTATACTTCGCTCACCTACAAGCCGGTAGAAAAAAGTTCAGACTATCTGAACGAAATGAAAGAAGCAAAAGAAGATGTTACCGACCGTTTGGATTGGATTGCTTTCAAGAATCAGTTCTTCTCAAGCGTACTTATTGCCGATCAAGATTTTGATAAAGCTTCCCTAACCTCTACCCCCCAACAGGAAGGAAGCGGATATATGAAGAACTATACCGCGGACATGACAACTTTCTTTGATCCTACCGGAAAGCAGCCTACCGATATGCAGTTCTACTTCGGTCCGAACCATTTCAAGACTTTGCTGAACAGCAATGATCTAAGCCTTTCCCAAAAAGATTTGGAACTGGAAGACCTGGTTTATTTGGGCTGGCCCATTATCCGCTGGGTAAACCGCTGGTTCACTATTAATTTGTTTGATTGGCTCTCAGGGTGGGGACTGAGCATGGGTGTCGTATTGCTGCTGATGACGATTATCGTCAAAGTGTTAGTTTATCCGGCTACCTACAAATCATATATGTCCTCTGCCAAGATGCGCGTCCTGAAACCCTACATCAACGAGATCAACGCAAAATATCCCAAGAAAGAAGATGCTTTGAAAAAGCAGCAGGAAACGATGGCACTTTACAGCAAATACGGAGTAAGCCCTATGGGAGGTTGCTTGCCTATGCTGATCCAAATGCCGGTATTCATGGCTTTATTCTTCTTCGTGCCTAACGCTATTGAGTTGCGCCAACAAAGTTTCTTATGGGCCCCGGACTTGTCCACTTATGATGATATTATCAACTGGGGAACCAACATTCCTCTGCTGGGCAATCATTTAAGCCTCTTCTGTTTGCTGTTCAGTATCGCCAATATTCTGAACACCATGTACACCATGAAACAGCAGGATATGGGACAACAGCAAATGCCGGGTATGAAACTAATGATGTATATCATGCCAGTCATGTTTATTTTCATCTTCAACGGTTATTCATCCGGCTTGAACTACTATTACTTCATTTCCGGACTGATTGGTATCCTCACTATGGTGATTCTGCGCAAAACAACTGATGAAAAGAAACTCCTTGCCATGTTGGAAGCCCGAAAAGAAAAGAAGAGCCAAAAGAATGGCGGCAAACCGGGTGGCGGACTGATGGCTAAACTGGAAGCTTTACAAAAGGAGCAGGAACGACTGCAACAAGAAAGAATGAATAAAGGGAAAAAATAACGAGTTTACACTTCCTTAAAAAAACAGCGAAGACCGGCATATATAAAAAACAGCGGTCTTTGCTGTTTTTTTATATATGCCGGTTACCTCTATATTTGCTCTTCTTTGCAAAGACACCCTTCCACAAACACACAAAGAAACAAAACAAATATGCAGGAACATTTCACATCACCGGCTTTTATACGTATTTTTGCAATCAGTTAATCATCAAAAGCAATTTTTAGATATGAATAAATCAAGCGCAACCATCATGGCAGCAGCACTTATGCTAGCTTCTTCCTGTACCGAAGTGAAACAGGAAGGACAGGGCTACGAGCCCATTATAGGCAAGCAAGAAATCACCATCAAAGACGGTCGTCTTACCTCCCGAAGCCCTGTGGGCAATGGGACGCATAGGCAGTCTGAGTATTTCCCCCGATGGCAAACAGATAGCCTACACCGTAGCCTATTATAGTGTTCCCGAAAACAAAAGCCATCATGTAATTTACGTAATGGATGCCGATGGAAAGAACAACACCCTGCTTACTCAAACAGCATGGAATGAAAGCGAGCCTCAATGGATAAAAGGCGGAACAAAAATCGCATTCTTATGCAATGAAAGTGGTGGCAGCCAGATTTGGGAGATGAATCCTGACGGTACGGAACGCCGTATCATTTCCGATTTCAAAGGAAACATAGAAGGATTCTCTTTTTCACCGGATGGCAAAAAGATTCTTTTCATCTCACAAATAAAATACGGCCAACGCACCGTAGACCTCTACCCTGACCTACCCAAAGCCAGCGGTATCATTGTAAACGACCTGATGTATAAACATTGGGATGAATGGGTAGAAAGTATTCCACATCCTTTTATCGCTGATTTTGATGGTAACATGATGGGAGCAGCCACCGATATCATGGAAGGTGAACCGTTTGAAGCTCCAATGAAACCTTTCGGAGGTATCGAGCAACTGGCTTGGAGCAACGACTCTAAACAAATAGCTTACACCAGCCGAAAGAAGCAAGGATTGGCATACGCAGTATCTACCGACTCGGATATATACCTTTATAATATAGAAAAAGGCACAACACTGAACCTGTGCAAACCGAATGGAAAAGATTCAAATGGAACAGATGAAATGAAAGGATATGACACCAATCCTAAATTCAGCCCCAACGGCAAATACATTGCATGGCAAAGCATGGAGCGCGATGGTTACGAAAGTGACCGGAACCGCCTGTGCATCTACAATTTAGATGACGGTCAAAAGACATTTGTTACCGAAAGTTTTGAATCAGGCGTAGATGACTATTGCTGGAACAATGATTCGCAAAGTCTGTACTTTGTCGGTGTATGGCATGGAACCAGCATGGTATACAATGCCAATCTGAATGGTGATATAAAAAAACTGACTGATGGCATGTATGACTACGGATCAGTAGCCATGGCGGGCGATAAAATAATTACCAAACGTCACTCTATCAGTGCCGCCGATGAAATCTACACCCTCACTCCTGCCGACGGGCAAGTGGCGCAACTCTCACACGAGAATGATCACATCTTTAAACAGCTGAATTTGGGCAAAGTGGAGGAAAGATGGACCAAAACTACTGATGGCAAGCAAATGCTTTCATGGGTGATCTATCCCGTCAATTTTGACGCAAACAAGAAGTATCCTACTTTATTATTCTGTGAAGGTGGCCCGCAAAGTCCCGTCAGCCAATTCTGGAGCTACCGCTGGAACTTCCAGATTATGGCAGCCAACGATTATATTATCATCGCTCCGAATCGTCGTGGGCTACCTGGATTCGGCATGGAATGGTTGGAACAAATTAGCGGTGACTATGGAGGTCAATGTATGAAAGACTATTTGTCAGCCATAGATGATATTTCAAAAGAACCATATGTAGATACTAATCGTTTGGGATGCGTAGGTGCCAGCTTCGGCGGATTCTCCGTCTATTGGCTGGCGGGACACCATGACAAACGTTTTAAAGCATTTATCGCACACGATGGTATATTCAATATGGAGCAGCAATATCTGGAAACAGAAGAAATGTGGTTCGCCAACTGGGATATGGGTGGTGCATATTGGGACAAAAACAATGCAACGGCACAACGTACCTTTGCCAACTCTCCTCATCGTTTCGTTGATAAATGGGACACTCCCATTCTCTGCATTCACGGTGAAAAAGATTATAGAATTCTCGCTTCACAAGGTATGTCGGCATTCAATGCGGCTGTGTTGCGCGGTGTTCCGGCCGAACTTTTATTATATCCGGATGAGAATCATTGGGTATTGAAACCGCAAAATGGGGTGTTATGGCAACGCACTTTCTTTAGTTGGTTAGATAAATGGCTTAAATAGCGCCTAAATTACCGCAATATTATCCGTTATTAGAACTATATAGTATAATTCTCAATTTTTGTGTTACCTTTGTAATGTCAAACAAAAAATGAACATTAAGTGATATTTGTTAAGCTACCTTTTATTAGGTGAGTAAACAATAGCTTGTGAAAGTAGTTGTTTACAGTGTTAGTATATAAATAACTTTTTATTCCCCGTGCTTTGTGAGCGCACAAAGCTGGATGATTACAAAATAATAAAGTGATTATTTTTTCGTGATACCGGCTTGTGATAAGTCGGTATCATTTTTTATTCCAGCAAACCAACATCATACTCATTATTATTCTGGAATGCTTATGCCCTCATGCTCTCATTTTACATATAACAATCTAATTATAAATAGCTTACATGATTATAGTAAAAATATTTGCTCTCACTTATGCCCTCATACCCTCACTATATTTTAAAGCAGATTTTCGCATAATACGCTTGCTGTCAACTATATATTCTTTTTTATAAAGTATTCCTGTTTGATATAAAGCAGGGTACTTTCAGACTTTTTCATTTCAAAAATGCATATGAAAGAGATGTACTTCCACGAAATAGCAGTTTACAGAGTTCCGATATCGATAAAAAAGATCAAAACGTTTTTAAAAAAGCTCGTTATCTTTTCCAAAAAGTTCCTGTTGTTATTTGAAAAGCTCTTGATCTTTTTTAAAAACGTCCTTATATTTGGGGGATTTATATGATTCACACTCACATACATACGCACAAACCCGTACATACATATGCGTAGCTTCATGTAGACATACGTGCGTTAGAGATTTTATATGATCACATCTATTGAAAAAACTCTTTTATTCAATATCACTTCGCCGATACAATAATAAAGAGGCTGAATCAAATTTATCTTGAATTTCAGCCTTTTTATTCATCAATACAACATTGGGAAATCGGACTACATGACCATTCTTGCATTAAGAAAGGCAATTTAATAATGAAACTGCCAAATCTCTAAAAACAACAATATCCATCCGTCTACAGTTTGGTAAATGGATGGATATTGCTTTTTTATTCTTAACCTCTGCCCAAAATAAATGCAAAGAAGCCTTATATTTAATTTTAACAGAAGAAACTTTCTATTTTTTCTGCATTAATCCTTTAAATGCCGTAGGATAAGGAGTTTCAAACTCCATCAACTCTTTTGTTACCGGATGATAGAAACATAACTTGAAGGCATGTAACGCCAATCGTCCTAAAGGATCACACTCACTGCCATAGCGCCGGTCACCAACAACAGGGTGACCTAAATCCAACATATGCACACGAATCTGATTCTTACGTCCTGTTTCCAAATCCAACTCCACCAATGAATATCCATTGGCCCGCTTTATTGTTTTATAATGAGTGACCGCAAACTTACCTTCCCCATTATCTACAGGACTGGAATAGACATACAATTTCCGGTCGGTCAACCAAGACTCTACAGTACCGTAATCTTTCTCCATATCACCAGAAACGATAGACACATAACGACGGTCCGTCACAATATCATGCCAATTATCACGTAAAGTATTCTGGGTTTTTTCATCCTTGGCATACATCATCAATCCCGAAGTTTCACGGTCCAGACGATGTACTACAAATACGCGGTTGAAACGATGTGAGCGCTTTACATACTCATTCAAAATATGTTGTGCAGTACGCTCCTTCTGATGTTCTGTGCTGACAGAAAGCAGTCCCTCCTTCTTTTCCACCACCAAGATATAAGCATCCTCGTATACCAGTTTCAGCATCGGATGTTTAAACTCACGATTATTCTTCACCTTGGATATCTGCACTTTCATACCTGGTTTCAATGCGAAATTATATTGGGTAGTAATCACATTATCTACCAAAATCACGCGGTTGGCAAGCAACGCCTTTACCTTGCTACGACTGATTCCCGCCATTTTCCGCATCAGAAAATCCATCAGCTCAGCGGGCTCCGTCACATTATATATAGTATATCGGGCAACACTTCTCGCCTTTGGCCTGCCGGAATCACTATTCTTACCTCTTGACATAATTCTATTTACTGTTTAAACAATTTATAATTGAACTATCCGGATTATCCTCTTTTTTCCAGCAACACTACATTTTCCACATGATGTGTATGGGGGAACATATCTACGGGTTGCACGGCCATCACCTTGTATTTGGCATCTAACAAAGACAAATCACGTGCCTGGGTGGCAGGATTACAGCTAACATACACAATCCGCTGAGGTTCAGCAAAAAGAATTGTATTAATCACATCATTGTGCATTCCGGCACGCGGAGGATCAGTGATTATAACATCAGGACGACCATGTTGGTTGATAAACTCTTGAGTCAGGATATCCTTCATGTCACCGGCATAAAATAAGGTATTGTCAATGCCATTGATTGCCGAAA
>VOFC01004842.1_pt1 | contig 21417 bp, 47 predicted proteins | sample 5384161 | NCBI WGS metagenome assembly VOFC01 (sample SAMN12384722, study PRJNA508395) | human gut metagenome | isolation source: healthy gut B | host: Homo sapiens
GATGTACAGGGTGTCCTGCAGCACCTCCCCAGCGTGAAGCCCACGATGGCCCCGTCGGCCCGGAGGACGCCGCCCCGCAACCGTACTGATCAGATGCTCCAGCACCTCCTGCACCTTATGGTTTTCCTCCGCCGCCTCGCCGGGGGTGTAGTTGAGCTTCTTGTTCAGGGTGTGAAAAAAGTCTCCACCTCCGCTGCGTCGGTGTTGTCCAGCGGCTCGAAGCTCCAGCTCTGGCAGGTGCGGAGGAAGCGGCTGATGTGGTTGCGCTGGCCGCTGAACTTCTTGCCGGACAGCCGGATCATCTCTCAGCGGAGTACAGATAGTCGGCAAAATTCTCCTCCTCCGTGATCTCCACCCGACCCGGCAGCGCCCGGAACAGGGGCAGCTCCGCCTCCGGGATGGTGCAGAACCGCACCGGCCGCCCGGGTGACGGGTCAGGCACTGCCGCAGTCCGGCGGGGATATCCTCCCCAGGGGCAGGTTGTAGTAGAGATTTCCGTCCTCACCGGTGAGGGGTGGAGTACAGCACGCCGTCCTTCACCTGCCACGCCATGTGGAAGTAGTCCCGCCACATGAACATCCCGCCTACGGTGAAGTCGCAAGTATTTGTGGTGACGAAGCGGAAATATGGGGCGATCACCGGAATATCATCGATGGTCATTTTCTGAAAAGGCATATGGTATCACTCTCGCTTTCTGGCCTCCGCCGGGGAAAATCCCAAATATTATACCAGACCCCGCCGCCGGAATAGGGGAAGCTCCTGTCGTGGCTGCGGGCATTCTTCTGTCATTACAAGGCCGCTTTTGCAAATGTGTCGCATTTTTATCTCCGGCGGGTGGCTTTTTCTTTTTGCCTCAGCGGCGGGTAACCTTTCTGCCAATGGCAGCAGAAAGTTGTCACTGTCGGAGACAAAAGAGGAACGAACTGCCCTACATCTGCCGCCCTCAGGACAAGCCTCCTCCCCCCACACATCAAATTTAAGCAAATTCTTCATATTTCTCCGGCTTTTGTCAAAATTTCTTGATAGAAAATGCTGGCGCCCGGATGCAAAATCAAATATTTTGACAAAAATGCAACTCATTGCTTTTTACCGTCCCCAAAATCCCCGAAAAATCGCCGTTTCTCAGGCTGGCACGTCACTTGCTATTATTATTATGGGCAGACGGTCCACGGACCGCAGAATTTATGTTTCACTCTTCAGTGAGGAAAGGACGACATATGGAGTTTTCACCTACCCTATTGGCCATCGTTCCCCCTCTGCTGGCCATCCTCCTGGCGGTCATCACACGCCAGGTCGTGCTGTCTCTGTTCATTGCCGTGTTCGTCGGCGCCGTGATGCTGTGCGGCCGTAATCTGTGGGAGGGCTTTACAGCACCTTCTTTCCGATTACATCCTCCCCGGCTTCGAGGATACCGACCACCAGCGCATCCTGGCGCTGAATTAATTTCTGCGGCGGTCGTCGCTGCTGCTGAAAAGAACGGAGGTGCCCAAGCTGCCAATGCCGTCAAATACGGCGCCGGCAAAGACCGTCAGCGCTCAGGTGCTGACTTGGCCAAGGGCGTGTTCGTCTGGTTCCTTCCGATTCCCACCAACCCCTGGTGCTGGTGGGCCCCATCTGCCGCAGCTTTACCGATAAGGTGCGGCCCCCGTGCAAGCTGGCCTACATCGTGGACTCCACCACGGCGGCCGTCCCACTCTGTTCCCCCATCTCCGCCTGGGGCGCTTACATCATCGGCCTCATCGCCACCTTCTACACCTCCTCCACCGGCTATAACGGCAATCCTCAGGTAGACTTCGCGGCCGGTATCCCCTATCAGTACTACACCATCGGCTCCATCCTCATGGTGCTCATCATCGCCGTCACCGGCTGACTACGGCCCCATGAAGAAGTGCCGAGGACCGTGCGCGCTGCTCACCGGCAAGCTGTACCGTGACGGCGCCGAGATCCGCCGTGAGATCGAGCAGGAGATCTTCCGGAAGGTGCCAAGCCTCCATCTGAATATGCTGGTTCCCGTCATCGTGCTGCTGGTGTTCATCTTGTGGGCTGTTCACACCGGTGACATCAAGACCAATGGCTTCTTTGGTGCGCTGGCCGCCGGCAGCTTCCCTGCGTGCTGGATACCGCCTTCATTCTGGCCTCCATCGCCGCCGCCATCATCATGGGGGCATGATCAGCAAGGTCTGGAACCAAAGGCCCTGAGCACCTTCATCGAGGGGCTGCACGGGCATGATGGAGGTCCTGATGATCCTCATGCTGGCCTGGGGCATCGGCAGCATCTGCTCCGCCTGCGGCACTTCCACTTTGGATCGTCAGCACCTGCAAGTGAGAGCTTCCCTGACCCCCACCTCTATGTGTGCGCTATCATCTTCATCGCTACCTGCCTGACCTCCTTTCTCCACCGGCAGCTCCTGGAGCGTATTCGCCATCTTCATCCCCATCGCCGTGCCTCTGGCCATCTCCATCGGTGCCCCCTGTAGGCATGGCCATCGGCGTGGTGCTGCCGGCGGTATCTTCGGCGACCACTGCTCCCCATCTCCGACACCACCGTCATGTCCTCCATGGGCTCCTCCTGCGACCACATCGACCACGTGTGCGCACGCAGCTGCCCTATGCTCTGACGGTTGCCGGATCGTCTCTGGTTGGCTATGTCGTCAGCGGCCTGATGAAAGGCGGTGCCTTCGTGGGACTTGTCCATCACGCTGGTGCTCATCTGCCTGGTGTCCTTCCTGCTGAAATAAGCACGTGGGCCGTGGTAAGATGCCAAGGCCCTCAGGACGCCGCCTGATCCCATCCAACTTTTGGACACGAATAGGAGGATATAACCGTGAAAAATTATCGACGCTTTGCAGGTGGTGGAAGTCCCCCTGCCCCATCCCTTCCCCTCCACCTGGAGCCCCGGCAATCCGGAGACCAAGCTGTTCGTTACCGATTGCTGAGATCATCACCCAGATGACGGTATCCACGGCTAGCGGTGCCGCCTGCGACTCCTCCTGCTGGCGGTATCTGGGACACCCACATCCGCCCGCTGGTCATTGGCAAGGGGAGATCACCGCAGAGGCCATCACCGGTCCTCGTCAACGCCTCCCCTGTACGCCTACCGCCCCCTGGTGCGTGGAGGTAGCCGTGTGGATGCACTGGGCAAATACGCCAACCTCCCCATCTATAAGATGCTGGGCGGCGTGCAGGGACAAGGTCCTGGCCTACGCCAGCACCGGCTCCCTGGAAGTCCGTGGAGGAGCGTGTGGAGGACGCCCGGCGGTTTATTGCCGAGGGCTTCAAGATGATGGCTCCGTGCTCACCACGACGATCCCTTCGAGGACGTCCGTATCATCGCCGAGATCAAAAAGCGGGTAGGCGACAAGCTGAAGATCGCCGTGGACGCCAATCAGGGGCTGGTTCTTCACCGGCGCGGGCCCGTGGCCAAGTGGGATCTGAAGAAGGCCCTGAACGTGCCGTGCCTTCGAGGAGATCGGCATCGAGTGGATCGAGGAGCCCGCTGTACGGCTACGACTTCGAGGGTCTCGGCAGAGCTGCGCAAGCGCACCACTCTCCATGTGGCCGGCGGCGAGCTGAACGCCTCAGGTCCACGAGTACCGTGACCTCATCAAGCACAACTGCTTCTGACATCTATCAGGATGGACGTGGTGCTCTCCGGCGGCTTCGTGCAGAACCGGAAGGTAGCGGCCATTGCGGAGGCGGAGACAAGATCTACCCCACACCTGGACTCATGGTATGGGTATGGCCGCCGCCCTGCATATGGCGGGCGCCGTCAGCAACTGCCCCTTCATCGAGTACTGCTACGATCCTCCCTACTGGCCCTACGAGGTGCGTGACATGATGCTCACGGAGCCTCTGGGTGGTGGATAAGGACGGCTACATCGCCGTGCCTCCAGAAGCCGGGCCTCGGCGTGGAGATCAACCACGAGCTTATGGACAAGTATTACCGTGCTGCGGAAGTGATCCAATCCCACTCCACAGGTGAAGAAGCAACAGCAGAGGGAGCCATTCGGCTCCCCGCTGTTGCTTTCAAAATAGCTTATGCTGTTGCTCCCGGCGGCCGCCGTGCCGGGGATGCCCAGCTCCTCCCGGTACTTGGGCCACGGTGCGCCGGGACAGGACGCAGCCCTTCTGCTCCAGCAGACACCGCAGCCATCCGGACAGGGATGAGCCTTGTCCTCCCCTGTCGATCAGCGCTCCCGCAGCTGCAGCAGCACGCCCGGCGGCTGACATCGCTGCCGTCCGGGGCCGGAGAGAAAAAGTAGCTCAGGGGGAACACCCCCTGCCGGCACCCGGAGGTACTTATCCTTCACCGCACGGCTGACGGTGGACAGATGCACGTCCAGCGCCTGTGCCGCCTCCGTCATGTACATGGGCCGCAGGGCACGGGGGCCGTCTTCGGAAAAATGCCTGCTGCCCCGCCGTCACGAACCGGGCGCGCAGCATGGTGCTTCCGCTGCCGCAGGGCAACAACACGTTCTCCGGCCTGCACCAGCTTCTCCGCCAGATACTTTTGACCTCCGGATCATCCGCTGCCATCGGCGGTACAGATCCTGATAATACTGCTCGGTTCAGGTGCAGCATGGGGGCCGGACGCCGATGGTCGTCGCAGACGAATCCCCTCCTGCTCCACCACAAACACATCCGGGTACACCATGGGGGCTGGCTCCGGCGGCTGAACTGTCGCCCCGGCCGGGGATCCAGCTGCCGGATGCGCTGCTGGGGCCCGGCGCACCTCCTCCTGCGAGATGCAGGGTCTGTGCGATCTGGTGATAGCGGTTCTTAAAGGCCAGCGCCCAGATGATGCAGCAATCTGGGTGGCGGGGCCGTCATCTCCGATGCAGCTGCAGCTGCAGGTACAGGCACTGGCTCAGATCCGCAGCTCCCAACTCCCGCCGGCTCCAGCGCGTCTGCAGCCGTGCGATGCTGCGGCGCAGCTCCTCCTCCGGCACACCACAGCCCGGCGGCCAGCTCCTCCGTCGGCACGGTGAGGTACCCGCTGTCCTCCAGACAGCCCACCAGATAGTAAAGAAGCCGTTGTTCTCTCCGGCACCTCCAGTCCGGCGATCTGGCGGCACAGAAAACTCTCCAACGTCTCCGCCAGACCTCCGTCGGTACCGATGCGGTTCATGGGGAATCCTCTTCCTCCTGATTGGGCCGCTCATAGTAGCTGTTCTGGCGGTCGTTTTCCTCCAGCCAGCGCCAGCGGTCCAGCCAGCGCTCGGCCTGTCTGGTCAGGGGTCCTCCGTGGGGCAGCTCCAGCCCACCGTGGGGTTCTCCTGTGCCATGCCTCCAGATACTCCCGCATCTCCAGCCGCCCCATTTGCAGCAGCCGCAGGTGCAGCTGCCGCATGGACAGCTGTTGCTCCTGCCTCAGCTCCAGCTCCACTTCGTGCTTCCTCCCCAATTTCCCCCTGCACGGGATTTTTTATTATTATAGTGCATCCACCGCCCCGGTGCAAGCCGTTTGAGACTCGCAGCGGCGCGTGTTCTGCGTCCGCTGCGGTCTCCACTTGAGGGGGGTGTAGAGAGCAAATTGTAAAAATATTTTTACCCGTATCAGTTTTCACTTTTGACTTTCCTGTAAAAAACTTGCATTTTCCCCTTGGTATCTTTACAATAGGGGCAAGTACCTTAGAACTTCACGAAGGGCGAGAAGTCGAAGGGCTTGGCCTCTCCGGCAGCTCCGTCTCCGCCCGCAGCAGGGAGTTGATGATGTGAATGGCGTGGCCGAACGGGCGGACCCAGCTTCACCGCCGCCGCCCGCCGGCGATGCCCATGTCCGCCACAGGGTCGTCGCTGACGCCGCCCGCCCGGATGGAGGGGATGGAGAACATCCCGTGATCCACGGCATACCGCTGGGCCTCCATGGCCTCCGTAACGGTCCCCACCTGATTGGGCTTAAAGACGAAGGCCCCGCAGGCCCCCATGTCCATGCGCCTTGCGAAGATAGTTGATGTTGGTAACGGTGAGGTCGTCGCCGCAGAGGGTGGTACGGTTCAGCGCCTTGGCGGCCTTCACCCAGCCCTCCCAGTCGTTCTCGTCCACCGGATCTTCGATGTAGAGGAAGTTATACTTCTCCGTGGCCTGCTTCAGGATGCCGATGATCTCGTCCAGATCCACCTCCCGGCCGCAGTAGTGATAGGTTCCCCGCTTGGCGTCGTAGATCTCGCTGAAAGCGCAGTCCATATGGAAGGCGATCTTTCTCCTCGCAGTGGCAGCGCTTGGCCGTCTCATAGAGGATATCCAGGCAGTCCATGAAATCGGTGCTGGGGGCCATATACTCCGACATGGCGCCGATCGCCGGGCGGCGGCCCTGAAACTCCCGGATGACCTCCGGCAGCTTCTATAGACCTTGCAGAGGATTCCGTAGCCCGGCGATGGAGGATGCCTTATAGGGAACAATGGTGGTCTCCTGCACCGGCATGGTGTCGTCCTATAGCGCCTCCGGCGAACGTATCCGGAGGTGGGCAGAGGGATGGTGCGGATGTCACCGGGGTTCAGATAGCGGTACTCGGGACACATGGCGCAGCTGGCATCCGGCCCGCATGACCGCCAGCGACGTGCTGTACGTGACATTGCCCCAGAGACTTATTGGTGGTGCCGTCCAGCTCCATGCGGAGACGGCGGTCCAGCGCCTGCTGGTCCAGCACGTCCATGCCCTGATGGCAGGCAGGACCACCTTCTCCGCCATCTCCACGGCCTTGCGGACGCCGTTGCCGTCATAACGGCTCTGGTCACCGTCCCGCAGCACCATAGCCTCGTGTTCCCCGGCGGAGATGCCGGAGGGGGGACGCTGCCCGGCCCATGGTGCCGTCCTCGGTGATGATATCCACCAGCAGGGGCTTTCCCTTGCAGTCGATGATCTCTTGCCCGCAGATCCTGAATTTTCATAATAGTTCCTCCTTACTCCTGTGTACCGATATACAGCACATTAAAATCGCACAAATTGGTTCCCGTGTTCCCGGTGAGTACCGTATCCCCCAGCGGCTCCAGCGCCTCATAGGCGGCGTGCTCCCGCAGCGCCTTCCGCAGGTCGATGCCCCGCTCTGCGGCAGCAGTCCCGGTGGTGCCGTCGGTCAGGCCGCCTGCCACCGGGTGGTGCCGTCGGTACCCTCGCTGTCCATGGACAGCAGGCACACATTCTTCAATCCTCCGCTGCCACGGCAAAGGCCGCCGTCATTTCCTGTGACGGGCCGCCATGACCCGGATGAGGCTGCTGTCAGGAATGGCGGTGGTCGTCTCCCCCGGCGGAGAACAGGAAGCAGGGCGCCCGGAAGGGTCGTTCGTTCTTCACACCGCCTCATGGGCCAGCGAGGCTACAAAAGGTGCCGTAGTCCCGGCTCTCCCCTCGGCGTAGGTGGTCAGCACATGGGCGGGTATTCCATTCCCCTCCGCCGCCTCCAGCGCCGCCTGGCAGGAGTCCGGCAGGGTATTGACGATATAGTAATCCACATCGTTGGTCATGGTCTGGGGCGTCTCCTGCGCCGGGTCATAGTCCAGCAGATACCGGGCCACGTTGGGGCAGCTTGTCCTCGATGTGGTATTTGCGGAGGTGATGGCTCCGATGTCCCTCGAAGGTCACGGTGTCGTAGATTTGGCCAGGGGTCCCATAATGGGTACCGGCCCGTGTAATCGGTGATAATAGTCGTCCAGCCCCACGGCGTCCCAGATCTCGAGCAGAGATCTTGGCCCCGTGATGCTGCCCCAGCCTTCCCGGCCCATGCGGGACAGATGCCCCTGGATGTCGTTGATGTCCATGACCCACATCCCGGCCTTCAGCATCACATCCGTGGCCTCCTGCAGATCCTCCAGCGTGGTTCCTCCACCGGGTAGCCCATCAGCGCCGAGCACCCGCCGGTAAGGCCCAGCAGCAGCAGGTCGTCCGGCCCCATCTGCTCTGCGATGTCGATCATCCGCTGGCAGCCCCGGATGCCCCTCATTGGGCAGGGGATGCCCTCCTACATAGACCTCCGTCTTTCGATAGACGTCCTCCTCATCCCGGATCTTGATGATGGTGACGCCCAGCGTCGATACCCCCCAGCAGATCCTCGAAGGCCCGTGCCATGTGATTGCCCGCCTTGCCGGAGGAAAAGCGTACACATGACGGTACTGGCTCAGATCGTGGCGGCGGCTGCCGATGACCAGCTCGCTGCCCTCCCGGTGCATCATCTCATGGAGCCGCTTCCGGGCATCCAGTCGGTGCAGCACCCGCTCCGTCAGCTCCAGCACCTGTGCCTTGGCCCCGGCGTCGCCGTGGGACAGCAGGGCCTCCCTATTCTTGATTTTATAATCGCTCATGGTATCTCTCACATATCAGGTTGATGCCAAACTAAATAGCAACTCCGTGCCAGCATGACAGCTTCCACGGTTATTCCGGCAAGTTTCGCTCCTCGTCCAGCGGTTTTCACAAGATTTTTCCGGAAAACTCGGCGTTTCCGCCAAATAGTCACCCGATCCGGCAGTGCAGACACCTTTCCCTTCCGCCCTTGCTCTGCGCCGTGTCAAGATTTTTTGTCTCGCCCCTTCCCCCATTCTTTTTCTCAGGAGGTATGAACTATGAACAAGAACTTTTGAACAAATGCTCCGTTTGGTGGACTATGTGGACGGCCTGATGGTGGTGGACAAAAACTGCATCATCCGCCACTTCTACACCGCCTATCCCGATCTGGTAAACCTGCGGCAGGACGAGCCTCTGAACCGCAGTCTCTTTGAAATTTATCCCACCCTGAAGCGGGAGGACAGCTACATCTGCCGGGCACTGAGACAGGAGAGCTTCATCAACTACGAGCAGACCTATATCAACTACAAGGGGGACGCCATGGAGTCAACTGCAGCGCCGTCCCCATCAAGGAGCACGGCGAAGTGGTGGGCGTCATCGACATGGTCATCTACAAGGACGCCCACGTCACCGAGCGGCGGCTAGCTTCGACATCAGCCTCATCAGCGCCCTCACCAAAAGCTACAACACCTCCGACCAGTCGCTGGAGGACATCGTCACGCAGGATGGCGAGATGATCCGTATCAAGGAGAAGATCTTGCAGACCGCCGACAGCGATGCCCATGTGCTGGTCTACGGCAAGACCGGCACCGGCAAGGAGCTGGTCATCGTCAAAGCCATCCAGAAAACCAGCCGCCGCAAGGATGCCCCCTTCATCCAAGCAGAACTGCGCCTCCATCCCCAGCACCCTGCTGGAGAGCATCTCTTCGGCACCACCTGCAAGGGCGCTACACCGGGGCTAAGGATACGCCGGGTCTGTTCGAGCGGCCGACGGCGGCACTCTGTTCCTCGACGAGATCAACTCCATGGAGCTGACGGCTGCAGGCGAAGCTGCTGCGGGTGCTGGAGGAGACAACTGCATCCCGCCGCATCGGCGAGGAGGAAAAGCAGGTGAACGTGCGGATCATCGCCGCCGTCAACGAGGACCCGGAGGGCTGCGTAGAGCGGAATAAGATTCGGGGAGGATATCTTCTTACCGCCTGTGCGTGCTGCGGTACGATATCCCGGAGCTGTACCGGCGAAGTTCCCCCCCTGCTGATGGAATATTTCACTACAACAAAAATTCCACAAGCAGATCATGGCATACAGCGAGGGGGTACAGATATCTTTCTGGTTTATAACTGGCCCGGCAACGTCCGGGAGCTGAAAACGTCATCGAATCCGCCCAACAATCACCACCGCCATCCTCACCCGCAAACGATATCCCCCAACCCATCTCCCGGCTGGCGGTGGACACCATGCACGGAAAATGTCCGGGGCCTGCCCCTCCACGAGATGCTGGCTCCGGTACGAGGTCCTCCTCAATGAGGACGCCTACCGCCGCAACGGCGGCAGTTTCACCAAAACGGCGGCGGAGCTGCAGGTCAGCAAAAGCAGAACCCTCGCCTATAAGATGAAAAAGTACAATATCCGGTGAAAAAACGTGTGCTGTCGAAGGGCGGCGCACGCTATCAGGGCATAGCAGCAGGAAGGACACCGGGCGTCCTTCTCTCTGGCTGCCATAGCTTTTGCTGTCCCCGATCAGCGGTATGTGACCGAGACCCAAGGATATTTCTCCTGAAGGTCGCTGAAAATCTCCTGCATCGGAGCGGCGTACGCCCTGCAGCTCTCTGCGGCATGGCGTCAAAGCCCTTCCACCACAATGTGCCTTTGCACCGGCTGCAAAAAACACATCCGTCAGGCAATCCCACATGGCATCCCAGTTTTCCCCGTAATAGTCGGGGAAATCCAAATGCCTTGCGGATACGCTGATGTAATGTGCCCCAGTCCCTGCAGCTGTTCGGGCGCAGTAAAACCCCGGTCGGCTGCAATGGGGCGTATATGCGTTGCGATTCATAACAAAGCTCCTTTCTGTCAAACAATCTCGACAAATGTGGCGTAATGGTCGTAGTAACAAAAAATCAATCCATCGTTGGAGTAGAGAATTCGTTCACCGCCTCGGTAACAAAAGAGTAATTGATGTCAGCCTCGTACCATATTCGTCCAAGTGCATCGGGGCCGCTTGTCTCTGTTTTTGTAAACGCCCTTTGTCAGCATCTTACCAGGTGCAACACTGGCAAGATTTTGCTAAAATCGATCCATCTAACTCTGGTGCTTGTCCTCAGTTATATAGTATCCAGGTAGCTGACGAAAAGTTTTTAGCCACCAATCGGCCCCGCAGGCCAATCTTTGTCGCTTTGTACCAGCCGTTGTTTTGCCTCTCTAAGCGTTGAACAGCAGCGACAATTAGGATGGAGCGGTGGTTCTTCTGGAATATCATAGAGCGTAAATTTTCCCTTGATGCTTTTTGCATTCCATACATCTTCGGAGGATCGATGACGGATTTCCAATATTTTATACTTCAAGCTACGCACAAACTTCTTCCCTTTCTACTATAGCAGATTAGGCCATCCATGAAAAGCCTCTTATATTCTGTGTCAGGCAGTAGTTTGTTGCCCCTTGTGTATGCAGCCCTTATAAAATTTTTTTATGAAAAATGTCGCAGCAATTCCCATAGTGCAAATCCCGCAAAGCCTTGTGAGCACAACGGTTTGCGAAAAAGGACTTCAAGATTTCTCTTGAAGTCCTTTTTTGTGATCGCCAGGTTTTTGCTGCCCGTGCGCACTCCTGTATATCGCAAGGAAAGGAACGGTATGCAAGGGAAACCTTAGTCGGGTTTCCCTTGCATATTAAATCGCCCGCCCGCAGGCGACCACTTTGCGAGCAAAAGTGTGCTAAAAAGAAAGACACCCGTAGGGGTTTTCTTTTTGGAGCAGGGTACGGGAGTCGAACCCGCCTTAACGGCTTGGGAAGCCGCTGCAATACCGATATACCAACCCTTGTTTGGGATACCTGCTCATTATACAGATATCCCCGGCTTTGCAACCGGAAATTTTGTCGACGGCGGCATGAAAATTTCACCGCCGCATATGCTGAAACAAACGGAACGGAGGGCTGCATATGAGGCGGATGGCGGGCTTATGGGCGGCGCTTCTGCTGGTGCTGGCGCTGAGAAAAACGGGACACCAGCCCTATGGAGCCGGCCAGCGTCACCAAGGTGATGACCGCTGCTCCTGGACCATGGAGGCCATCGACAGGGGAGCCTGTCCTATGACGATCATGGTGACCGTCAGCGCCTACGCCGGCGGGGGGGGGCAGCCAGGTCTACCTGTCCCGGAGGGGGAGGAATCACCGTGGAGGACCTGCTGAAGGGGTGTGCGTGTCCAGCGGCAACGACGCCGCCGCGGCCATGGCGGAAAAACGGCCGGGCCGAGGGGCTGTTTGTGGAGCAGATGAACAACCGGGCCGGGAGCTGGGAATGCAGGACACCCATTTCGTCAACTGCACGGGCCTTCCGGCGGAGGGGCACCACGTTACCAGCGCCTGGGACATTGCGGTGATGTCCCGGGAGCTGATCGGGAGTCACCCGGACATCCGGCGGTTTACCACCATCTGGATGGACACCCTTCGGGACGGACAGTTTCAGCTGTCCAACACCAACAAGCTCATCCGCTTTTACCAGGGGAGCCACGGGGCTGAAAACCGGTCCACGGACTCCGCCAGATACTGCATCTCCGCCACGGCGGAGCGGGGGAGGGCATGGAGCTGATCGCCGTGGTGCTGAAATCCCCCCACCGGGCAGCAGCGGTTCGAGGACGCCAAGGCCCTGCTGAACTACGGGTTCTCCACCTATGGCCTGATCCATGCCGTCCCGGAGGAGCCGCTGCCGCCGGTGCCGGTGAGCTTGGGGACCCGGGATGCGGTGCAGCCCAGGGTGGACCCGGCGGAGGGCCTGCTGCTGGCGGAAAAAGTCCCGGCTCCAGGGGCTGGAGCAGACCGTGACCCTGCCGGAGTCTGCGGCGGCCCCGGTGCGGCAGGGGGACGCGCTGGGTACCCTGACCGTCACCCAGAACGGCGAAACGCTGCTGGAGGTACCCATCCGGGCGGCGGAGACCGTGGAAAAGCTGACCTTCGGGGAGATGCTGCTGCGCCTGGCCCGGACCATGTGCTTCTGCGGGTGATCCTTGGCGGAAACTGAACTTGGAATGGCGGCACAGGGCTATGCTATAATAAAATAAAACTCAGGATAAACGGCGGAGGCATGAATCCTTGCAAAATATTCTTCGATATCTGACCCCGGAGATCCTGGCCTGGGAGAGCGGCAATATCGGGAGGTCCGGCCCCTGGGCAGCGTTCTGTGCCTGCCGGACGGGCGGGAGTGGTACGCCTTCGGCTTTACCCGGGATGCGTATTACGGCAGTCTCAGCCTGCTGATGGCGTCCTCCCGGAGGGAGTGCGGAGAATGGGCGCGGGCCAACAGTCCGGCGGCTATCCGCTTCGGCGCGCAGCGGTATCTTATTGATACGACCGCCTATAGGATGTTCAGCGGCAACGACGATCAGCTGTTCCGGCTGCCGCTGCTGCTGCGGGACCGTCCGCCCATGCCGGACTGGCTGAGAAGCACGCCGCTGTCCCGGCTCCTGATGGTGGACGCCCGGGTGGACCGGGCCCGGAGCGCATCCCCGGCGGTCCGGCGGAGCTGCTGCTGCGGGATGGGCGCGGCTGGGACCTGACCGCGCCCCGGGCAGAGCTGCGGACTATGTGATCGGATAAGATTTTCACCGTTTCGACGGGAATCCCCTTGTATTTTCCCGGGAAAACGCGGTAAGATACGGTGTGATGAAAATCCGATTTACACAGGAGGTAATCCCCTATGATCCAGGTGGACCTGACCCATATGCGGCGATTTATCGCCCTGCCCTATGAGGCGGCGCTGGCGCCCCGCCTGCGCATCGCCCACAACCACTTGCAGAAGAGCGATGGAGCCGGAGGCGACTTCACCGGCTGGGTGCGCCTGCCCCAGGAGTATGACCGGGAGGAGTTCGCCCGCATCCAGGCGGCGGCCCGGCGCATTCAGAGCGATTCCGGGCCCTGGTGGTCATCGGCATCGGCGGGTCCTATCTGGGGGCCCGGGGCGTTATCGAGTGCCTGTGCTCCCCAACTATAATCTCAGGCGCAAGGACACCCCAACATCTATTTTGTGGGCAACGGCCTGTCCGACCGGCAGCTGCGGGAGACGATGGAGCTGCTGGAGGGGGAGGACTTCTCCGTCAATGTCATCTCCAAGTCCGGCACCACCACGGAGCCTGCCGTGGCCTTCCGGTTCTTCCGGGAGCTGCTGGAGAAGAAATACGGCGACGGCGCGGCCCGGCGCATTTACGCCACCACCGACCGGCACAAGGGAGCGCTGAAAGCCCTGGCCGCCCAGGCCGGGTATGAGAGCTTTGTGGTGCCTGATGACATCGGCGGACGGTACAGCGTTCTCACCGCCGTGGGCCTGCTGCCCATCGCCGTGGCCGGAGTGGATATCAGGCGCTGATGCAGGGGGCCGCCCGGATGCAGGAGGCCTGCACCGCCGGAGATATGGAGCAGAACTCCCGCCTGGCAGTATGCCGGGCCCGGTACCAGCTCTACCGCGCCGGGAAGAAGATCGAGTTCTGGCGGCCTATGAGCCTGCCTTCCGGTTTATGTCCGAGTGGTGGAAGCAGCTGTACGGCGAGTGCGAGGGCAAAGAGCGCAAGGGGCTTTTCCCCGCCAGCGTGGAATTTACCGCGGACCTCCACTCCATGGGCCAGTATATTCAGGAGGGGGAGCGCCACCTGCTGGAGACAGTGGTGCGCTTCGACCCGGAGGAGCAGGAGAGCACGGTCCCGCACTTTTGACGCCGCCGACGGCGACGGGCTGAACTTCCTGGCCGGCAAAACCATGGACTTTATCCGCACCCAGGCCATGGACGGCACCCTGCTGGCCCACGAGGAGGGCGGCGTGCCCAACATCATCCTGCGCTGCGGGGCCTGGACGCGGACACCCTGGGGCAGCTGATCTACTTCTTTGAATACGGCTGCGGCCTGTCCGGCTACCTGCTGGGGGTGAATCCCTTCAATCAGCCGGGCGTCGAGGCCTATAAGAAGAATATGTTCGCCCTTGCCGGGCGGAGAGCGTCCGCATGGGGCAGCAGATCGTGGTGATGCAGGTCTGGGTGGAGAGACGCCCAGGGCGTCCGCTGCGCCGAGGGCTGCTACACCTTCCGCTGCAAGCCCGCTGAGCACAAGGACTGATCCCTCCCCGACAGATAAAGGCCACCTGCGCCGATGGCGCAGGGTTTGTGCTGAGACTTTCAGGTAAATCAGGAAGAGGTCCCTCCGGTCACATGGCCGGAGGGACCTTTCAACTATTAAGGAGTCTTGTCAGCGCTTAGCCGTTTGCTTCTTTTGCAGTGACAAAGCAGCACCACCAGAGCGATGATGCCCAGGCCAGCCACAGCCAGCACCACCCACAGGGCGGTCATGTTGCTGCTGTCGCCGGTGGCGGGGGGGTATCGGGCGTGGTGGGCTTCTCCGGCTGCTGGGGCTTGCCGGGCTCCACGGGAGTGGTAGGCTCCTCAGCGCCGCAGCGGCTGCACTTGCCATCCTTGTAGTCGTGGCCCAGAGCGGGAATCACCTCGCCCTGCTTCACGACAGTCTGGCAGACCTTGCAGACCTCGTTGCCGGTGTAGCCGTCCTCGGTGCAGGTGGCATCCTTGGCACCCACCAGCTCCGTGTCGTGACCGGTAGCGGGGATGACCTCCGTCTTGTATCGGTGTACTCCTTGCCCCTCGAAGGTGACCTTGGCGGTGTAGGTCCGCACGCCGTCGGCCTCACAGGTGGCCTCGGTGGTCAAGCAGCGTTGGTAGCGGCAGCGTTAATAGAAGTAAGTCAATTCCCTGCTTCGACAAATTTTTAGACGGAAGCTCTTTGTACACAACAAAGGAAGTCTTGAAACCTAAGGTTTCAAGCGGCGGCATACTTTTTGTCGCTGCTGACAAAAAGTATGCCGCCGGAGGCAATCAAAGAAAAAGTCACCCGCCGGAGGCAGAGATCACAAAAGCTATTATGCAAAAGGGAGTCCTGAAACCTCCGGTCTCAGGACTCCTTTTCCTTGCATACCACTCTTACCAGTGCAGCAGCTTCTTTATAGTACGGCCACAGCCCTCCTTCTCCGGATAGAAAGGGCGCCAGCTGGCACAGATCCGTTCCGGGGTAGTCGTTGCCCTCGATGATAGCGGGACCGGTAGGCGTGATGGCCATATCCCAGCCCACATGGGCCACCTGCGGGATCTCATGTGGGCCGCCTCCTTGGCCAGAGCAATGGCCTCCGGCACCATGGGCAGCTGATAGCCCACGAACTCCACCCCGGTGTCCGGGATGGCGGTCATAGACGTTGAAATAGTCGTCGGTGGCGGGGAGATGATCTTCCCCGTCTCCGGGTCCACCCGGCACAGGAACCCCCCTGCCCGGGTTGTCGCAGTACCCGTCGCCCCGGCCCCATTTTCACGCTGATGTAGGCCACATGGACCTCCCCGTCCACCAGATCCGTCAGGATACGCATGGTGTTCACCGACGAGGGTGGAGCCGTGCCATGTCGGGATGCTGGGGCAGCACCTGCTCCAGCACCACCAACTGGTTGCGCCGGATATAGTCCAGCATCACCGCCGGGGACTCAGTAGTCCTTCACATACAGCTTGTTCACGCCCCGGCCGCAGTCGCCGTGGTTGATCTTGGCGAAGATGGCCTCCTGTCCGGCGATAAAGTCCGTAAACTCCGCCAGCGTGGCCGTCTCGCCGTTGAGGGTCTTGCGGCCCAGATATGGCAAACCGCTGGTTGAACCGCAGCTTGTCGTCGAACTCGTCGGAGTAGCTGAGGTCGTTCATGTGGTCGATGACCTTCTTGTTGCGGACACGGGTGAGATAGGTGTCCCGCTGGCGGCCGTTCATGTTGTAAAACCCGAACATCACATAGTCGTAGTAACCCGCCCCATAGCGTGCGCCGCACCAGCACATATCGAAGAAGGTCTTGACCTTGTTCTGGCCGCACTTATCGTGGACGACGTCGATCATCTGGTTCATTTTCTTCAGCCGCACGCCGGACATGACCCGTGCGAGATAAGAGAGCTTGGACATACATTGCCTCCCATATTCATTTGCTTTTTAGTATACCCCATCCGGCGGAGCTTGACCAGCCGTTTCTGGTGATACCTGCCATCAGTTTTTTAATAGAGGTAGCTGCGCTTCTCGTCCCGGAACTCCGCCAGCCGGGCCTCATAGGCCTCCATGGCGGCCTCCTCGAAGGCCAGCGTGTCCTCGGCCCCCAGATCCCGCAGCAGCTGCTTGGTAAAGGGGGGATTCAGCACCAGCAGCGGCCCGTGAGATGGTGGCCATCAGGCCGCCCCGGCGGAAGCCCTCCACCAGAGAGCCGGGCCGCCGCCCCGCCCCGGACCACCTTAAACCCCGTGCCGGGATCGTCGGCGCCGTAGGTGTGGCCGAACAGACTCTTGAAGCCCGATCTCCATCCCGGTGCCATAGGTCCCCAGAAAGAAGCTGTTGTGCCGGTTCATCATCTGATACTCGGCATGGGTGGGCAGCAGCCCCCAGTCCGTCGAACCGCAGCCCTGATCCGACTGGACGTATTCCCCAGCGCATCAGAGCGTTGCCCGTCACCAGCATCCGCTGGCCGCCGTCCACACGGGCCGCCAGCTCCTCCCGGATAGGGCGTCAGGGCCTTCACCATCAGCTCCAGTCCCTTCTCCGTGGCGGAGCCCATATATACCAGATCCACGCCGCCCTCAAAAACGCCGGGCGGGACCGAGATCCGTCTCCAGCACCTCCAGCTCGGGCAGCACTGGCGCAGATACCGGATGTTCATCAGATCGCCGCAGAGGTTCCCCACCTCCGGAAACAGGATGCTCTACCTTCATGCCTGACCCTCTCTCTGCGCCGCCCTGTGTACCGGGCGGCCTCCTCCCCTTCATGTGGTCGTACACGCTTATACGACAGGGCCAGGAGTCCGTGCCATAGAGGATGTACACGTCACATCGCCGGGGAGTATAGCGCGGCAACTCCGCCGCCCGGAACTCGTCCGGCTCACAGACGATGCGCTCCTCCGGCACCCCCGCCATCAGCAGCCGCAGCTTGGTCCCGGCCCGTGCGCGGTACACCAGCTGCACGCTGTCGTTGCCGGAGATACTCGAAGTCCGCATCGAAGATCCAGCAGGTATTCTCCGACCAGTGGTGGGCATCTCCCAGACAGTTCATCATCAACAGCAGCTCCCTTGGTGCCGGGCCGCTGGGCGATATACTGGAAGTCCGGGACCCGGCCAGTGCGTTCTTCTCCTTGGACATCTGCCGCACCAGCTTCACGTCCCCCACCTGCTCCTCCATGTGCCGGGTGGCCACCACGCCGCACGGCTCATAGCCGCTGATGGCCTCGTGGCTGTATCCCCAGCTGCCAGCAGCACGGCAATGACCGTCACCATGTTGTACAGGTTCGGCACTGTCGGAAATAAGCCGGTGGGGATGCTCCTCCCCCGCCCTCCCGCAGGGGCCGCTGGTTCCCTTCTCCATATCCACGTCCGTGGCCAGATAGTCGCTTTCTCCGGGGAGCGGAACCCCGCAGTCGGGCAGACCTTGCCGATAATGGTGATACCGGCGATAGACGTAGGTGACTTACCGCTGCACTTGGGACAGATCCGCAGATCGTCGATGAGATTCTCGCACCGGGTGGTGTCCCCCGGCAGCCGGTCCACTCCGAAGTAGACCCGCCGGTTCTCGGGGCCACCCGCAGGTGATCAGATCGTCGGCATTAAGGATCTGGTCGCCGTCTGCGGGATACTCGGGTCAGGATATCCGCAATGGTAGCCGGGGTGTGCGTTGCGCATGATGGAGTCCGTGTCAGATTGGTGACCACCGCATAGTCCGGCTTCACATAGGGGAAGATGCGGACGCTGGCCCGCTCGTCCACCTCCAGCACCGCCATGTCCTTAGGACTTGGCCCGCCCCAGCAGGTCGCAGCCCCGCAGCAGCGCCGTGGAGATGCCGGAGGTGATGTTGGAGCCGGGCGGTTGGCTGAGGACCTTTCTTCCCGTCCGCCTCCAGAATATCCGTCAGCAGAATACATATGCAAAATGGTCTCTCGGTAGCCTGCGTCCCGGATGGTGCAGGCGGTGGTGAGAACAGGCTGCTCCGTACCGGGATAAACGGGCATATCGTCCTGGATGGTATGCGTCAGCTCAATTACGTTCATTTTGCTGCCTCTTTTCTCCATGTAGATCATCAGCGCGCCCATGTCCGCCGGGGACACGCCGGAAATGCGGCTGGCCTGTCCCAGATTCAGCGGCCGCACGGAATTCAGCTTTTTCGGGCCTCCAGGCGCAGCCCCTGGATGGACGCATAGTCCACGTCCGCAGGCAGGGCGTGCTGCTCCAGCTTTTCAAATTCCTCCACCTGGCTCAGCTGCCGGCGGATGTATCCCTCGTACTTCACGGAAATTTCCACCTGCTCCCGCACCGCCTTGGGCAGGGCCGGGGCGTCCGGGGTCAAAGGTCATCAGCTCGTCGTAGGTCATTTGGGGGCGGCGCAGCAGATCAATGAGCCTGGCTCCGTCTGTCACCGCCGCAGAGCCCCGCTCCGTCAGCAGACGGTTCAGTTCCCGGCTGCCGGGGATGCCCGTGTGCTCCAGACGGCGAATTTCCGCATCCACGGCGGCGTATTTTTCCGCCACCGCCTGCATCCGCTCCTCCGGCATCAGGCCCAGGCTGTAGCCGATGGGAGTCAGGCGCCTGTCGGCATTGTCCTGGCGCAGCAGGAGACGGTACTCGGAGCGGCTGGTCATCATGCGGTAGGGCTCCTCCGTCCCCTTGGTCACCAGGTCGTCGATGAGGGTGCCGATGTAGCTCTCGCTGCGCTTTAGGATCATGGGCTCTCGCCCCAAAAGCTTCAGCGCCGCGTTGACCCGGCCACAAAGCCCTGGGCCGCCGCCTCCTCATAGCCGGAGGAGCCGTTAAACTGTCCTGCGCCGTAGAGACCCTCTATGCTCTTTACCTCCAGGGTGGGCCGCAGGGCCAGGAAGGATCAATGCAGTCGTACTCGATGGCGTAGGCCGGGCGCATCATCACCGCCCGCTCCAGTCCCGGCACGGAGTGCAGCATCTCTCAGCTGCACCTCCTCCGGCATGGAGGAGGAGAAGCCCTGGATGTACATTTCCTCCGTGTCCAGGCCCATGGGCTCGATGAACAGCTGGTGCCGGGGCTTGTCCCGGAAGCGGACGATCTTGGTCTCGATGGAGGGGCAGTACCGGGGGCCCACTCCCTCGATGACCCCGGAATAGATCGGGCTGCGGTCCAAATTCTCCAGGATGATGCGGTGGGTCTCCTCTGTTAGTGTAGGTGAGCCAGCAGACGGCGCGGTTTTCCCGTACCTGCTCGGTGGAAAAGCTGAAGGGCAGGGGTCCTCGTCCCCTGCTGCACCTCCATCTTGGAGAAATCGATGCTCCGGGCGTTCACTCGGGGGGCGTGCCGGTCTTGAAGCGGCGCAGGGGCAGCTCCAGGCGCTTCAGGCCTCCGTCAAGGGTCCGGCGGCGTGCATCCCGTCCGGGCCGGAGTCCTCAATGCACTCTCCCACAATGGTGCGCCCCTGCAGATAGGTTCCGGTGCAGAGGATGGCCGCCCGGACCTCGATACACGGCTCCGGTGCGCAGCACAACCTGCCGCACCCGGCCCCCTTCGGCACGCAGATCCACGATTTCCCCCTGCCGCACCGTGAGCCGTTCCTGCATTTCCAGGGTGTGCTTCATCACCTGCTGGTACTTGCGCCGGTCCGCTTGGGCCCGGAGGGAATGGACCGCCGGGCCTTTGCCCCGGTTGAGCATGCGGTACTGGATGCAGGCCCGCATCCGCCGCCCCGCCCATCTCGCCCCCCAGAGCGTCCAACTCCCGCACCAGGTGGCCCTTACCGGTGCCGCCGATGGACGGGTTGCAGGGCATATTGCCGCCGTCGGCAGGCCCTGATAAAATATCGTGGATCCATTAAAATATCAACCTATTATATAATGTACCCTGGCCCAAAGGCAAAAGCCCCTTCTTTGTGCAGAATAACAGCAAAATTTACTGGTTAGTTTTGGTATAAATGTAGAATTTGGTTCTTGTATTTTTTCTCGCCGCCGGGGTATACTGTATCATAGAAAAGAGAAGAAAGGAGCGTGGATAGCACAATGACCAACAAGTGTGATCAGGGCGTCTGAAAGGACGATATGATCTTCGCCGACTGCGATTGGCAGCCCAGCGAGCGGTAAGCAAGACAGATCCCCGAACAAAGCACCACCCTGAGCGTGGATATTTTTGCAGAAGCGCCGTCAGGCGCTTTATTTTTTACCGCCCCGCTGCCGGTTCATTTCCCGGTACGGTAGATAGCCCTATCGCCGGTTCATTTTTCGATGCGATAGGCAAACCCCTGCCAGCGTTTTACCTCTCCCGGTGCGGGCGGCCTATCTTTTTCGATGCGGTGGGTGGATCGCACAGGTGCAGCCGCCGACCTCTTCTGCCGACTCGGCGCACTCCCTATGCGTAGCGCCTATACGGCATCTATACTTGACGGCGCCGATCACTTCAACCCGGATACAGCCGATGAATTTTTCCGCCGGTCGGCCCGACTGATTTGTTAAATCTCTGACACTTACAAAGACTCGTAGGTTTTTCGTTGCTTTCTGTCAAGTCCCCTCAGTGGGGACGGACAGGGGGCGGCACCGGGGACAAAATGGGACGTTGAGGCGGACGGAGAAGCGGGGACGTCGCTTGACACTTTTAACATCCGATCTTATCAGTGGACAAGGTTTTTGTCAGGATGCCGTACCCTCCCCCGGAGCACTCCGGCGGGAGGGGTCTTTCTGCCCGTCATCACCACCACCAGCATGATGCACACCGTCCAGCAGCACCCGTCACGATGGCGATGGCGCAGTTCGAAAAATGCCTCCGGCAGGATCAGGATCACCGGATCGGTGACGGGCCAAAGAGCCAGATTATCGCGCCGGGAAGAAAATGCTGTGGAACACCGTGAAAGCAATACATGTGGC
>VOFC01003756.1_pt1 | contig 21412 bp, 38 predicted proteins | sample 5384161 | NCBI WGS metagenome assembly VOFC01 (sample SAMN12384722, study PRJNA508395) | human gut metagenome | isolation source: healthy gut B | host: Homo sapiens
CAAGAAGCCGGCGGTCAACTTTGGAATGTTCCTCTACTTATTTCGCAAAAGGCATGTTGAACAGCTTCAGTAACTCACGAGCTTCCTCATCAGTTTTTGCTGTTGTAACGAAGATAATGTCCATACCTCTTACTTTATCAACCTTATCGTACTCAACCTCTTGGGAAGATCAGCTGCTCTTTGATACCAAGAGCGTAGTTTCCTCTGCCGTCGAATGCGTTCGGGTTAACACCGCGGAAGTCACGTACACGCGGAAGAGCAAGGTTGATAAGACGATCAGCGAATTCATACATCTTCTCACCTCTCAGAGTAACTTTACATCCGATCGGCATTCCCTCTCTGATTTTGAAGTTAGCAACAGATTTCTTCGCTTTTGTAGCGATTGCTTTCTGTCCTGTGATAAGTTCCATATCTGCGATTGCAGCATCAAGAAAGCGTTCTCTTTTCGCCTCGCCAACACCATGTTAACAACGATTTTCTCGAGTTTTGGCACTTCCATTACGTTTTTGTATCCAAATTTCTTGGTCATGGCATCCATGATCTCGTTTTTGTAAAGATCTTTTAATCTACTCACTTCTGTCTGCCTCCTCTCTTAATTAATCGATAACCTTACCGGTTGCTTTTTAGCAACACGTACTTTTTTGTCTCCATCCATCTGGAATCCTACTCTTGTAGCTTTTTCCGTCTACAACGAGCATTACGTTGGAGATGTGAAGCGGAGCTTCTTTTGTAATGATTCCGCCCTGCTGATTTGCAGCAGATGGTTTGCTGTGTTTTGTAACCATATTAACGTTCTCTACTAATACGGTATTGTCTTTTTACGTTAACTGCAAGAACTTTTCCGTCCTTACCTTTATCTTTTCCAGCGATAACTTTTACAGTATCACCTTTTTTAATTTTCATAGCTGACATTCGGCACCCTCCTATAATACTTCCGGAGCTAAGGAAACGATCTTCATGAATTTCTTTTCACGAAGTTCTCTGGCAACTGGTCCAAAGATACGAGTTCCTCTCGGAGTTAAGTCATCTTTAATGATTACGGCTGCATTTTCATCGAAACGGATATAGGATCCGTCTTTACGACGAGCGCCTTTTTGGATCTAACTACAACAGCCTTTACTACGTCACCTTTTTTACAACGCCGCCTGGTGTTGCATCTTTAACGGAAGCTACGATGGTATCGCCAATGCTCGCATATCTTCTTGTAGAGCCGCCCATAACACGAATACAAAGGATTTCTTTTTGCACCAGTGTTGTCGGCAACTTTCAGTCTAGTTTCCTGCTGAATCATACTGGTTATCCTCCTTATTTAACTCTCTACAACTTCAACCAGTCTCCATCTCTTGTCCTTTAGACAGCGGTCTGGTTTCCATCACTTTCACGGTGTCACCAATGTTGCACTCATTGTTCTCATCATGAGCTTTTTAATTTATATGTTCTCTTCACGATTTTCTTGTCCATCTTATTGCTGACAACCTTACCCACGCGGGTTTTTCTCAGATTTCTTTCCACGATAGTTTCCTCCTAAATTCATTATTTGGAAGCGTTAGCTTGCTCAGTAATTACTGTCTGGATTCTTGCAATAGTTCTTGCGAACCTCTTTGATGCGGCTTGTATTCTCTAATTGATTAGTTGCATTCTGAAATCTCAGATTGAAAAAGTTCCTTTTTAGCAGCTACTAATTCTTCGTTTAACTCTGCAGCTGATTTTGCCTGTAAATCTTCTACATACTTATTAATTTTCACTGTTATCACCGCCTTCTAACTCTGCACGTGAAACTATTTTACATTTACATGGTAACTTGTGCATAGCAAGACGTAATGCTTCACGAGCGTCCTCTTCGGGAACACCAGCGATCTCGAACATTACACGTCCGGGCTTAACAACTGCTACCCAGTACTCAAGTGTTCCTTTACCGGAACCCATACGAGTCTCAGCAGGTTTAGCTGTTACCGGTTTATCCGGGAAAATCTTGATCCAAACCTGACCACCACGCTTGATATAACGAGTCATGGCAATACGGGCTGCTTCAATCTGGTTGGATTTGATCCAGCACGGTTCTGTTGCAACAAGTCCGAATTCACCATAATTGATCTTATTACCTCTAAGGGCTTTTCCTCTCATGGAGCCACGGAATTGTTTACGACGTTTTACTCTTTTTGGCATTAACATTATTTATCGCTCCCTTCCTTAGTTCCTTTTGTTGGAAGTACCTCACCTTCGTAGATCCAAACTTTAACACCAACTTTACCGTAAGTTGTATTAGCTTCTGCAAATCCATAGTCAATATCTGCACGAAGTGTCTGAAGAGGAATTGTACCTTCGCTATAGAACTCTGTACGAGCCATATCAGCACCGCCGAGACGTCCGGATACGGATGTTTTGATTCCCTTTGCTCCAGCCTTCATTGTTCTCTGCATTGTAGATTTCATAGCTCTTCTGAAAGAGATACGGTTCTCTAACTGCTGTGCGATATTCTCTGCTACTAACTGAGCATCCTTATCTGGTCTCTTTACTTCCTTGATATCAACGATAATACTTTCTTGTCTGTATAATTTCTGAAGTTCAGCTTTAACTTTTTCGATCTCAGCTCCGCCCTTTACCGATTACGATACCAGGTTTAGCTGTGTAGATGATGATCTTAACTCTGTCAGATGCTCTCTCGATCTCAATCTTGGAAACACCTGCACTGTAAAGTTTTTTCTTTAAAAACTTTCTGATATTATAGTCTTCAACCAGGTAATCTGCAAAATCTGCTTCTGCATACCATCTGGAATCCCAATCCTTGATAACACCGACTCTAAGGCCATGTGGGTTAACTTTCTGTCCCATAAAATCTGCTTTTATCCTCCTTATCTTTCATCCAGCACGATGGTGATATGGCTTGTTCTCTTCTCGATTCTGTAAGCTCTACCCTGTGCTCTAGGCTTACTCTCTTCATGGTAGGTCCTTTATCTGCATAGCAGGCTGCAACGTACGAGATTGTCTGCGTTCATACCGTTATTGTTCTCTGCATTAGCAATTGCAGATTCCAGTAATTTTTTGATTACGCTGGAAGCGTATCTCGGATTATATGTGAAGATACCAAGTGCTGTCTGCACGTCTTTACCGCGGATTACATCTAATACATAGCAGGCTTTCTGAACAGAAATTCTTGCATAAGATAATTTTGCAGACGGCCTTGTCTCTCTATGACTCTCATTTCTGGCTCTCTTAATCTGGCTTCTATGTCCTCTTTGCCATTTTTAAGTGCCTCCTTTCGTCATTTTCAATATTCAGGAAACACCGCCATGCCCTGAACCGCTCCTTGCGGATCAGGCAGCCTGGTGAAAAAATTCTAACTAGCGAACGCCGGATTTCTTTTCGTCTTTACCGTGTCCTCTGTAAGTTCTGGTAGCAACAAACTCACCAAGTTTGTGACCAACCATATCCTCAGTAACGTATACCGGAACGTGTTTTCTTCCGTCATGTACAGCGATTGTATGTCCAACAAAAGACGGAAGATTGTAGAACGGCGTGACCAAGTTTTGATAACGGATTTATCATTTGCAGCGTTTAACGCATCTACTTTTTTCAGTAAGCTTGCATCTGCAAATGGTCCTTTTTTCAGTGAACGAGCCATTCTTAATCCTCCTTATTATTTGATAAAGGCTTTGCCATCGCGTCTTCTTACGATGAGCTTGTTGGACTGTTTGTTTTTCTTTCTTGGTCTTCAGACCAAGAGCAGGTTTGCCCCCAATGGTGTACACGGACCTGGACGACCGAAACCGAGGCGGCCCTTCTCCACCACCATGCGGATGATCGTTCGGGTTCATGACGGAACCACGGACAGTAGGTCTAATTCCCATGTGACGCTTACGTCCGGCTTTACCAACGTTAATAAGGTTGTGATCTCCGTTTCCGATGACACCAACAGTTGCGCGGCACGATCGGAACCATCCTCATTTCACCAGAAGGAAGACGAAGTGTAGCGTACTTGCCTTCTTTAGCCATCAGCTGAGCGCCGTTTCCTGCAGAACGAACCATCTGGCCGCCCTTTCCTGGGTGAAGCTCGATGTTGTGAACCATAGTACCAACCGGGATAAGTTCTAACGGCAAGCAGTTTCCTACACGGATTTCTGCCTTCCGGACCGTTCATAACTTTCTGTCCGACTTTCAGTCCTTCCGGTGCAAGAATATATGCTTTCTCGCCATCTGCATAGCAGATAAGTGCGATGTTTGCAGTTCTGTTCGGATCATACTCGATCGATTTAACCAGTTGCCGGAACATCATCTTTTCTTCTCTTGAAGTCGATGATTCTGTATTTTCTTCTGGATCCGCCTCCGCGGTGTCTTACAGTAATTTTACCCTGGTTGTTACGACCAGCGTTTTTCTTTAAGGGACACGGTACCAGGATTTCTCTGGTGTTGTCTTGTGATCTCAGAGAAGTCGGAACCAGTCATGTGTCTTCTAGACGGTGTATATGGGTTATAAGCTTTTGATTCCCATTACTTTGTTCTCCTTTCAAATTTGTCCTCACGCTTTTTGAATGCGTATAATTTGCTATAATTAAAGTCCTTCGAAGATTTCGATATCTTTGCTCTCTTCTGTAAGAGCTACGATAGCTTTTTGTTTTAGCAGTTGTTCCAACTGTCATACCACGACGTTTTGTTCTTACCATCAAGATTCATGGTATTAACGCTCTTTACTTTTGTTCCATCGAACATTTTCTCTACTGCTTCTTTAATCTGAGACTTGTTTGCTTCCGGATGAACTAAGAAAGTATATTTCTTTTCGGCCATTGCATTCATAGATTTTTCTGTAATCACTGGTTTTTGATTACGTCGTAGTACTTGATATCAGCCATTATGCGTACACCTCCTCGATAGATGCTACAGCATCTTTTGGTTACGATTACTGGTGTTGTGGTTCATAACATCGTATACGTTGATAGTACTTGGAGTTGCAGTCTGTACGTTCTCGATGTTTCTTGCGGAAAGGATTACGTTCTTATCTTCCTCTGCTGTTACGATAAGAGCTTTCTCTGCTTTCAGGTTTGTAAGAACCTTCTGCATTTCTTTTGTCTTAGCTTCAGCAATTGCAAGGCTGTCAACAACTACGAATTTATTATCCTGAACCTTGGCAAGTCAGAGCGGATTTAAGAGCTGCTCTTCTTTCCTTCTTGTTCATTTTACTTCATAGTCTCTCGGAGTCGGAGCGAAAATAACACCGCCGCCTGTCCACTGTGCTGCACGGATGGAACCCTGTCTAGCATGACCTGTTCCTTTCTGTCTCCACGGTTTTCTTCCGCCGCCGCTTACCTCAGAGCGAGTTTTCGCTTTCTGAGTTCCCTGGCGGTTATTTGCAAGCTGACGAACAACTGCAAGGTGAACAAGATGCTCATTGACTTCAACGCCGAATACTGCATCATTCAGCTCCATTGTTCCAACTTCTTTGCCTTCCATATTATAAACAGTTACGTTTGCCATCTGTGTGCTCCTCCTTTCAACTCATTATAAGGACTTTACTGTCTCTTTGATTGTAACCAAGGATTTCTTAGGTCCTGGAACAGCACCTTTAACTAACAGTAAGTTATTTTCTGTATCTACACGTACGATCTCAAGATTCTGAACAGTTACCTGCGAACATTCCCATGTGACCTGGCATATGTTTTCCTTTGAAAACCTTACTCGGATCGGAGCAAGCGCCGTTGGAACCTGCGTGACGATGATATTTGGAACCATGAGCCATAGGTCCTCTGGACTGACCATGTCTCTTGATTGCACCCTGGAAACCTTTACCTTTTGAAACAGCTGTTGCATCGATCTTGATCGCCAGCTGCAAAGATATCAGCTTTGATTTCCTGTCCTACTCATATTCAGCAGCGTTTTCAAATTTGAATTCTTTTACAAATCTCTTAACTGCAACGCCAGCTTTTGTCAAAGTGGCCTTTTGCGGTTTGTTCAACATTTCTTTTTTCTCTGATGTCGCCGAAGCCAACCTGAACTGCTTCATGTAGCCATCGTTCTCTACGGTCTTAACCTGGGTTACTACGCACGGGCCAGCCTGAAGAACGGTTACCGGGACTAACTCGCCATCTTCATTGAAGATCTGAGTCATTCCGACTTTTGTAGCTAAGATAGCTTTTTCATTCTTTCATTTTTTTTTCCTCCTGTATTTAGCGGAACGCCCTTTTCGGACAATCATCCTAAATAGCTAAATGGAATTACATTCTTATTTTGTCTTTTTGATATCGATGCTTAACACCAGCTGGCATTTCCAATCTTGATAATGCATCCACAGTCTTCTGTGTTGGTGCAATGATATCGATGAGTCTCTTATGAGTTCTCTGCTCGAACTGCTCTCTGGAATCTTTGTACTTGTGAACGGCTCTTAAGATTGTTACAACTCTCTTTCTTAGTTGGAAGTGGAACTGGACCGCTTACTATTAGCACCGTTCTTCTTAACTGTATCGATGATCTTCTTAGCTGATGCATCAACTAATTGATGATCGTAGGCTTTCAATGTAATTCTCATTACCTGTTGATTTGCCATAAAAAAAGTCGCCTCCTATTCGCACTTTTCAATCAGTACGACAAGCGGCGACTGTACACATCTCCGTGTGTGTGTGAGAACAAGCACACGTTGTTAGCCTTTCAGTGGCACACGTCCCATTAAAAGATGGCTTTTTGTACAGTGACTTGTCGAGAACGATCAGTCCCTCAATGCTCTTGGTAGCCGCCATCAGATAACCGATAAACGGGATCGTAGCAACGATCTTCGGAAGGTAGCTTCCAATTGCTACGTTAATCGGCTCTCCCTGTGAAACAGTAGGGTCCATGGCAGTTCCTGTGCCATTCTCCACATCAGCACTTGCAAGTGTATAACGATATACAGCATTGTCTTCGTCATTTACAAGGATCGGTGTACCCAGAGCTGCTTCTTCTGTTTTAACCGGAATTGCATATGTAACAGATCCCATTGCAAGATTGGACTCGATTGTGGAGTCGTCCCGAATTTCGGTAGTCACTCCGAAGAACGGAGGCACCGCTAATGCAACTACGCAAAGTATGGTGCATATCACAACAAAATGTACGATAAATTTTAGAAATTTAGACATTGGTAACCATCCTCACTTTTTATAGCATCCTTTACTGGTTGCTTAAGTACTGTTCAATACTGCTCATGGCAGCATCTTCATCTTCTCCGTTAGCTGAAAGTGTAATTTCCTCACCAGCATCCAGTCCCAGTGTCATCATGCCCATGATACTCTTGGCATTGACTTTCTTCTTGCCTACTTCAACGTAAATCTCACTGTTGAACTGGCTTGCCACCTGTACAAGCTGTGCAACGGGTCTGGCTTCAAGTCCTGTGGACAGGTGAATGGTGATTGGCTTTTTGATCATAATAACTCCTCCTTGTTTTCCCTCAGATCATCCGCGAGCAGGCTTAGCTTACGAAGTCGATGATTTACTCGGATTTCCCGACCTGTGGGTTCAACATCAATCCTAATTCTTTAAGTGTTGCTTCCGGATACTGCAGCCGCAATCTTGCGATCTCCTCAAGTCCTTCACTCAGACTCTCCAGGCCCACCTTTTCCTCAAGCAGTCTGATATCTTCGATCTGCTTCACAGCCGCATTAACCGTTTTGTTGATATTTGCAGTCTCACAGTTGACCTTCCGGTTCACAGAATTACGCATTTCCTTAACTGGTTCTTCCCTTCCTTTATGTAATTAGGAATGAGAAATTGCAGCATGTCGTCAAATTTATCAAGAAAGGTATAAGCTTCATCACAGTTCATTACATACTTTTGGACAGGCTCATCATTTCCCGTGAGAGGTCTCAGTTCAAGATCATAATAAGGATTCGGCAGAAATCTCACATCAAATACAAGATCCGAATCCCTCGGTATTCCATACTTGAATCCAAAGGACATGACCGTGATTATGAAATTACCGTATTCCATATTGCTGACAAATATCTTGTCAAGCTCCTTCTTAAGCTCTCTCACCAAAAGGCTTGAGGTATCTATAATGTAATCTGCCTCTTCCTTTAAGAAACCTATAAGTTCCCTTTCCTTCTTTATACCATCTATTATCCTGCCATCCCTTGTGGAAAGCGGATGGTTTCTTCTGGTCTCCTTATATCTTTTAACAAGTGTAGCATCTGAACATTCAATGAACAATATCTCATAAGGGAAGCCGCATTTCTTAAGATCTGCAAGGCAGGAATTAAGCTGTGACAGTGCGCGTCCGCTTCTTATATCCACACCGATTGCCACATTGTCCACCTGTATCTGTTCGTCATAAGCTATCTCTGCAAATCTCTTTATAAGCTGTATCGGAAGGTTGTCAACGCAGAAATATCCGGCGTCCTCAAGAGTATTAAGGGCAGTACCTTTTCCTGCACCGCTCATACCGGTAACAATAACAAATCTCATACTAGAACTCTCCTAACATCTTAACCTCAGGCTCAAGGGTCACGCCAAACTCCCTCTTTACCTTTTCTACAACATCATCCATAAGGGTTACAACATCCTGTGCCGTAGCCTCTCCTGTATTTATCACAAAGCCGCAGTGCTTCTCTGAAACCTGTGCTCCTCCTACCTTGTATCCCCGAAGACCTGCGTCCATTATAAGCTTGCCTGCAAAATATCCCTCAGGTCTCTTAAAGGTTGATCCGGCAGAAGGATAAGCTAAAGGCTGCTTTTCCCTTCTCTTTGCCAGAAGGCTGTCCATCTCTGCCTGTATATCACTTACATCACCCTTTTTAAGCTCTATGACCGCTCCGGTAACGATAAGTCCCTTCTCCTCAGCCAGGCTGTGTCTGTAGGAAAAATCCATCTCCTCACAGCTAAGCTCCGAAAGCTTTCCTGTCTCATCTATAACACTTACAGATTGTATTATCTGCTTCATCTCACCGCCGTAGGCTCCTGCATTCATGTACACAGCACCCCCGAGGCTTCCCGGTATTCCCGAAGCGAATTCCATTCCCGTAAGTCCGTTATCCCTGGCAACCTGTGACACCTTAATTAAGGATGCTCCCGCTTCCGCCGTTATGATATTACCATCAACAGCTATGTTGTTCATCCTGCCAGTTTGAAGCCAGGTATCCGGTCATGCGGTTTAACTTTGTACGCTCACGGATCACTGCATTTTTTGCAGGATGGGGCAAGCTGAATGAATTTTTGTAAAGACTTCCCCACGCAGTGAACATCCAGCTCTTCATGTCCAGCTCATAGGCCAGGTCTCTTCCAGCTGCAGTCTGCGCTGCTGCCAAAAGTGCCTGCAAAAGGATATCCTCATCTGTGTCTTCCTCTTCTGATGGCACGAATCTGCAATACGCAAAAGCCTCTGCCTCTGCCACAGGTGCAAGGTATTTCTCCCGAAGGCTCTCATCTCCTGCCGCCAGATAGCCTGCTGAAACTTCAATTACATAAAACCGACATCTTTCATTCCGGCTGGAGATCAGGCGGTAAGACTGATTCGCGTTGATAAACAACGCTTCCCCTGCCTGTAAGTCTGTTCTCTCCTGGTTTATCTGGCACTGCATTTGTCCCTCTTCGGCCAGAATAAAAAGTAAAAACTCCCCTTTTACATGGCATATGTCCAAATTCAGGGGAAAGCAGCTCCAGCTGGCGTATCCGGATCTTTTCCTCGGATTCCTCTGTCAGAAGCTGCGCCCCTTTTCCTATATAATATTTTCCCATAAGGCACCTCTTTTCTTTTGTCCATAACAATACTAACATCATATTATAATTCCGCTGAAAAAGAAAGTATATTTTACATCTTTTTTCACATACTAACTGTAAATTCCATAACAATCTTATCCGCAGCAACTTTACATTTCCGTATACACAGGAGGCAGCAATGAATCAAGAACAGCAAAAGAACAGCAGAAAAAAATATGCCGATTATGTAAAGAGGTCACACCGACTCACAGCCTGCCGCTTAACATGGCAAAAGCCTTTCTCACAGGCGGCCTGATCTGCGTTCTGGGACAGATCATAACAAATTTCGCAAAGTCACAGGGGCTGGATCAGGAGATGGCAGGAACCTGGTGTTCTGTTACCCTGGTTTTCATCAGCGTCATTCTCACCGGATTTAATCTTTATCCCAAAATCGGCAAATTCGGCGGCGCCGGAAGTCTGGTTCCCATCACCGGATTTGCCAACTCCGTGGCAGCACCTGCCATTGAATACAAAGCCGAGGGACAGGTTTTCGGAATCGGCTGCAAGATCTTCACCATTGCAGGGCCGGTTATCCTCTACGGAATCATGAGTTCCTGGGCCGCCGGAGTGATCTACTATATTCTGAAAATCATGGAGGTGATCTCATGAACACACAATCCCCCGCCAGACTTGCCGGCTCCGCCAGCATTGCCTTTCAGACTCCGGTTTATATTTCCAGCTGCGCATCCGTCGTTGGAAAAAAAGAAGGAAGGTCCCCTTGGAGATAAATTTGATCTGATCTGCGAAGATCCTATGTTTGGATGCGATACCTGGGAAGCAGCGGAAAGCACCATGCAAAAAGAAGCCGCCTCACTGGCTCTTGGAAAAAGCAGGCCTTGCGCCAGGCGATATCCGCATGACCTTTGCCGGAGACCTTCTTGCCCAGACCACAGCTTCTTCCTTTGGCATTGCAGGTATGGGCATTCCTTTTACGGACTTTTTGGTGCCTGCTCTACCATGGGGGAATCCCTTTCCCTGGGAGCCATGTCCATTGCCGCCGGATATGGAGAGCATATTTTATGCGCCACCTCCAGCCATTTTGCCAGCGCGGAAAAAAGAATTCCGCTTTCCTCTGGCTTACGGTAACCAGCGCCCCTTTCTGCCACCTGGACGGTAACCGGAAGCGGTGCCTGTGTTCTCTCTGGCGCACTGCCCCAGGAAGAAATCCCCGGAAAACAAAACCTCTTTCTCTCGGACAAGGGCTGCGTGCAGATTACCGGTCTTACCACCGGAAAGCTGATCGACTACGGACTTAAGGCTGCCTGTGATACCATTCCGGAATGTGTGATTTTGAACATGGGCGGCTGCATGGGACAGAAAAAATTCTGTTTGCCTGCTGCCTGTGATACCATCTACCGGAATCTGTGTGATTTTGACAGAACACTGGAGGCACTGCTCTCTCCAAAAAAGCTTTTAATGAAGGCGATTCCATTCCTGGCAGTGAACTTTGAAAAGTAGATATTGTTTCTGGAACAAAAAAACGGCATGAGAAATAAACATAGCTTTCACTATGGCTCTAAGCGTGGTATGATAGTCAATAGGATTATGCTACATCCAAAATCAACTTTCTGAGGGGAGATTCAAATGGCAGATTCCATGCATCCAGATGCTGTAACATCAGGATGTGATAGAGGCGGCAGTACCACATCTTAGTAGAGCGGTGTCTGCCGCTTTCTAATTTGAAGTCTATTTTCTCACGCTTATTCGAGCGTTCAGCAGAAGTTCTTGCATTGTATTCCTGTTTCCATTCTTTGCTGCTTCTTGGCGGATTGTTAAAGAGTCTTGGGTTGTCATTTAAGACCAAATGGACGGTGCGTCCATATTTCGCGTTTGAGCATGGATTGTCACAGGTACAGGAAATACAGCCGCCTGCATGACTGATCTTCGGACATTTGAATTTCATGCGTCCTTTCGCAGCTTCGATACCATCGCGCCGCATCCGGTGTCCGGCTGGGCAGACAGGAACCCCGTCTTTATCAATGGTAAAATCATTTTTTTATAGACAGGTGGTCTTCCAGCTTTGCTGTTCAGATCAATAAATGGAGTGATGTTTTGGCGCTTAAAGTATTGATAGTAAGGCATGGCATCATGTTAAAAGCACTTTTGATACTTTGTAATCAGGAAGGAAAGATCTCATTCGAAAAAGGCCTGAAAGGAATCCATGCGAATCATGTGTTGAAGCACAGGAATAATGGGGTGCCAGGGGGAGATCCACTCTGTGAATCGACCAGCATATATAAATCATATCCATGATAGAAGCAGTCGCGAGAGGAATCCCAACCGATGTCACAGTCAGGCTGAAAAGTAACGGTCACAGTTACAGTCAAAGATGCCATTTTCCTTACATTTGCATATGCGTTTTTGCGTTCCTGTGAGGGAAGTGGCAACAGGAGTCCCATCACCGGCAAGGGCGAGATTATCCTTATGGATCAGGCCCTTTTTCACGGAGACATCCAGAAATTCTTTCTGATAGATTTAAAAAGAGAAGCGTAAGGCTGGTCATCGAGGGAAAAGTCTTTTCCAGTTGGGGAAGAAGCTCAGCAACGGTTATTTTTCAACTGAAGGAGCTTTTTCTCCTTTTTGCATCTGGCTTTTCACTTTTGTTTTCAGCGGATGGATATGGGGTGACATATGGGGATCATCAGAATCCCATAAGCGTTTCATAAAATCATAAAAGGTGCCAACACCTGGAGTGTCACCAACCCGAAAACCACTGAGGATAGCGAAAAGAGGATTCATCTTAAGCTGGGCGGCCCATTCGGTAATCGAGGAAACTTTAAAGTCAATGGAAAGCAGATAAGAACGTTGCATACAGGAAGGAGTTCTTGGAGCAGGGCCAAATTTGGAATATTTATGAGTTAAAAGGGTGTCCGTATCAGACAGATCCAGATGCCAAAAGCGTTCAATGATATCCCAGGTGGAACGAGTAAGGGCATTTGGATCAGGATAATATTTACGAAGATTTTCAACAACAAAGTTCTGGTAGTCAGCATGACTGCCGCAATTAACAGGTAACAAGAAAATCGCCTCCAATCGAAAAATGTACTTTTTGATCAAGGGCGCGAAGCGCGCATTTTTCGGTAGATTTGTCAAGCGATTTTTGCAAAAAGTGGGGATTTTATAAAAAAGGGATCTTTGTGGGCAAGATTCCGATTATTTTTGCACTATGGAAAAATTCTGGGTAGGGGGCTGATCTGCGCCCTGGTCCAGATTTGCTGGATAAAAATGCCCGGCAGGGTTATGGTACTGCTGGTGTGTACTGGTGCCATCTTAGGAGCTGTGGGCATTTACCAGCCGCTGATCGATTTTACTGGTGCCTCTTCTTGGATTCGGCAATACCCTTTGGAAGGGATTGAAAAAAGCCATCGACCAGGATGGCTTTATCGGACTTTTCACCGGGGCTTCACTGCCTGCGCAGCCGGAATTTCCGCCGCACTTATTTTTTTCCTATCTGGCCAGCTGGGTATTTAAGCCTAAGATGAAAAGAATAATACAACTGGAGGTACTTTTCCATGAGCGATACCCTTTACATTCAGACAGAACAAAACATTGGAGGTTCATCACCCCACGTTTATTTACAGGACATTGCCAAACTCTCCTGCAGCAATGCCAAAATATTGATAAGCCAGGACGCTACGTGATCTGTGCCATGGACTTAATCAAGGACATCCAGCAAAGGAACCGGACCTGGACATCACCAACATTGGAGAGCCTACCTTCATCATCACTTATCAGAAGGAAGGCAGCGTCAATGTTGTTCTCAGATGGTGCAAGGTGATCTTCGTGTGTCTCGCCACCTTTTTCGGCGCAGGCTTTTCCATTATGACCTTTAACAATGACGTAGATGTCCCGGCGCTTTTGAGCAGATCTACACTCAGGTCACCGGGCAGGCAACAGACGGTTTTTCTGTTTTGGAGGCTTCTTATTCCATCAGGATTGGGTTTGGCGTTCTGTTCTTCTTCAATCACTTTGGAAAAAATGAAACTTACAGATGACCCCACACCTATGCAGGTACAAATGCGCCTTTACGAAGATGACGTAAATACCACCATCATGGAGGACGACTCAAGAAATTCGGAAAATAAATAACTATCTTCACACTTTGCCGGATCACAGAGAACACCATACATTAAAAGCAGCTCCCCATGATTCTTCATCATGGGCGCCTCTTTAACCCCTCGTGTCCCTGGGTTTCCATAATATAATCTTTGCCATCCATTGTGATGATCGTGCACACATGCCCTCCGCAAAATGCAGAGCCGAAATGGTAATAGACATCACCGTAGCCTTTTTCGTAGTCATACTGAGGACCTACAAAACGGTATCTTGCAGTAAGTCCCAAGTCTCTGGCTGCATACAGAAGCGCCTGTGCGCCTGCATTACACATCACGCCATCGGTTGTGTAGGTATAATTGTCATAAATGTATTTCTTTATGGCAGTTAATTTTTCCATCACAGTCATGCCGCTTGTCCAGGCTTTCTGCTCAAGTTCAGTCATCCATTTCCGGTATTTTACCACTTTGCTGTCTGCCCTGTTACGGTTACCTGGCAGGTTCTAAGCAACGTATTTTTGTAATAAACACTTACTGGAAAAGTACCGGCCTGCAGCTGATTGTAAATTTCAACTCTGTGTTCCAGATACATTTCCGGCTCATAAGAAGTCTTTATATAAGCAACCATGTTTTTCCAGTCTGATACATAATAATCAGATTCATATTCGGTTCCATAACCTAAATGCAGATTTGGTGTTGCCGGGGAACAAAGCTGCTGTGCATTTCCATTTGCAATTTTATAGGTAATATCTGTCGGCTTAATTGTACTTTTCGGAATAACGACAGGCATTCCATATCATCGCCTACTATTGCTGTTTCGGGAAAATAACTCATATCAAAGGTTACGCCATGGGCTGTCACTGTGTTTGCTGACGGAGCCTGGGTTGGAATCGGAGTTGCCGTCGGCTGCGGCGTTGGCGGAACTGTTGGCTTTGCTGCAGGTTTGGCAGGCACTTTTACCGTAATGCCTTTTTGCATCATAAGAGCCCCACTTTTTGAGGAACTGTTGTAGGCTCTGACTGTGTACACATATTGGGTTCCAGCTATTAATGCGGCACTTTTGCTGCTTTTATGCACGTAGCTTCTCAGACTGCCCTTTACGTCGGTAACCCTGGTCCAGTTCTTTGCATTTGCCTTCTTGTAGTAGATTCGGTAGGAAGAGGCATTGGAAGTTTTGTTCCAGGTTACCGTTACCTTATTGTACTCATTTGCCTTTACAGAAACCAGCTTCACTTTGCCCGGCACAATGGGAACTGTCACGCCTTTTCCATTTTTATCGTATGTACCCCCATTTGCGGCTTGTCTTATTGTAAGCCCTTACCGTGTATACATATTTCTTTCCGCCTGCCAGAGGATTCCTGCTATTAGAAGTATGGGTATAGCTTGTTTTCCCGGAACTCACATCTGCTATTGCTTTCCAGGACCTGGCACCAGACTGCTTATAGTAAATCCGGTACTTCGTAGCATTCGAAGCTTTTTCCAATTAATGGTTACCTTGTTGTTTCCAGTCATTTTCACACTGGTAATATTCACTTTGCCGGGTTTTTTTCACCCTGCTGCCTGTACAGACACCGCCGGAATTCCCATCAGCAGCACTGCCAGAAGCGCCAAAAACAGTGAGTAAAACGGGCAGGAAGTGACTTTCCTGCAATTTTCCTTCATACATTTTCACCTCGTTTAATAAAAATCCATTTAACGTCATTTTACACCCATTTGCTCAAATTGCCAATTGCAACAATGTCAGTAATATCAAATAATTTCCACTAACAAAAATATTCTTCAGCTGTAACTCACCATGGCTCTACTATCCGGTAAACTATCTGCTTTCATTTATTACCTCCTGAATATTTCTGTACGGTACCTGGGAAAAAAATGTTCCGCAGTTCGTCTGCCATATCAAGTGCCATGGCAATTTTAGTCAGAGCCAGCAGGGAAATCTGTCCGCTGGTTTCAAAACGTTTTATGGAACCGTAGCTTACACCGCTTAAATCAGCCAGCTTCTGCTGGGAAATCTTGCGGCGTTTTTCGTATTTTGCGCACTCGCAGTGCCAAATTTTTATCAAGTTCCTCAGCTGTTTCCCATATAAGCGCTTCCATCTTTTCTCTCCTTTTACAGATAATATTTTATCTATAAAAAAATCATACCACACAATGCGTGTAACGGCAACGAAAATGTCTACCCACCATTGCCAAATCCCACTAAAGATGGTACTATATTCTATGTGATTGCTCCCTGTGAACATTTTTGCACTAGGGAGCTTTATTTTACCAGATGAGGAGGTACATAATGAACGATTACAGAATGGGAACAAAATGTGTGCAGGCAGGTTATAAGCCTGGAAATGGGGAGCCGGACAGATCCCGATCATTCAGTCAACCACTTACAAATATGACACCAGCGAAGATATGGGAAAACTCTTCGACCTTGAAGCTGAGGGTTATTTCTATTCCCGCCTTCAGAATCCAACCTGTGACCATGTTGCAGCCAAGATTGCTGCAATGGAAGGCGGAACAGCAGCTATGCTCACTTCTTCCGGACAAGCCGCTAATTGCATGGCTCTGTTCAATATCTGCGAATGCGGAGACCACATTGTGGCCGCTTCCTCCATTTACGGCGGAACCTTCAACCTGATTTCCGTCACTATGGCAAAGATGGGAATCACAGCAACCTTCGTTTCCCCAGACGCTACAGAAGAAGAATTAAACGCGGCATTCAAGCCGAACACCAAAGTCATGTTTGGAGAAACCATTGCCAACCCGGCACTGACAGTCCTGGATATTGAACTGTTTGCAAAAGGTTGCTCATGCGCATGGGGTTCCCCTTGTAGTAGACAATACATTCCCCACACCAGTAAACTGCCGCCCGTTTGAGTGGGGTGCTGATATTGTTACCCACTCTACCACCAAGTATATGGACGGCCACGGTGCAGCACTTGGCGGTGCCATTGTAGACACAGCGGTAATTTCGACTGGATGGCTCATGCTGACAAATATCCGGGACTTTGCACTCCTGATGAAAGCTATCATGGAATTACATATGCGGAGAAATTTGGCAAAGAAGGTGCATTCATTACCAAATGTACGGCTCAGCTGATGCGTGATTTTGGTTCTATGCAATCTCCCAATAATGCCTTTATCCTGAATCTTGGACTGGAGTCCCTGCATGTCCGCATGCCGAAGCATGTAGAAAACGGCCAGGCCGTTGCAGAATTCTGGAGAAGCATCCGAAGGTTGCCTATGTGAACTACCCGGGTCTTCCTTCCAACAAGTATTATGAAAGAGCACAGAAATATCTGCCAAACGGCGGATGCGGCGTTGTTTTCATTTTGGCTTAAAGGGCGGACGCGAAGCAGCTTCCACTTTATAACTTTTCCATATACCAAAGGGCGGCGGATTATTCCCGCCGCCCTTTTTATGAAATCCCTATTTACATTTCCTTTTCCCAAAACGAAATTGCCTCGTCCATCCAGCCGTCTGCGTCTGTTCCGGCTCCGGTGCCGAAGCCGTGATATGCATGGTCGTAGGCGCGCACTTCAATGTCTTTGTCCAGATTCTTCATGATATCAATCGTCTTTTCGATATCCTTCACATTCTGTTCTCCAATAACCTTATCCTCTTTACATAAGCAAAGAAGGTCGGCGGCTGTGTTCCATAGCATCCTGCAAAGTCCTCATCATACCAGCCGGAATATGCAAGCATTGCCGCTGCAGGAGACGGAAGCCCATACCTTTGGTAGCCATACTCATTATCCAGGCCCCATAGCTGCGAAAGCCTTCCGCCTGCCGAAAATCCCCAGACAGAATAATTCTCAGAAGACACCTGGAACTTATCCGCATGATCCAGAATATATCCTATTGCTTTTCCAAAATCCTGATTTGCAATCGCTTCCTGGCTTTTTGATCAGCTCGTTCGTGGTTGTCTGTCCGGTTGCTACCCTGTATTGAAGAATAAATACATTATATCCTTCTTCATGAAGCTTTTGTGCCACCGGAAATCCCTCCCCAAAAGAACATACAGCAGTAAAAGCCGCCGCCTGGTACCACAAAAAGCAAAAGGTGCATTTTTTCTCCGGGAATAAAAAATAATCCGCAAGCTTCAAGTGTCTGATCCTCTTTCATTTCTGCTTCAGAATAATAGCTGTAAAACACCTGCTGCTGATTTTCGCATACGTCTAGCATGAAATTAAACCCATTTATGATAGCTTTCGTATTATAGTGATTCATGTCACATACACTCCGAAGTGTCTGATACGGCATTACAAGACTGTTCCAACGATCCTTCCAGGGAATAATAAAATCAGAAAAAATCAGAAAATGCCGGATGCTTTACAATATGTCCGAAAGAATTTTTCTCATTTATATATGCATACGTCTGGCTTCCATCTTTTGCAGTCTGATAGTAGCTGCCGTCTCTTCCGATAAAATAATTTCCTGCCGCAGCCAGTCCCCCAAGTACAATCACGCTTACTGTTATTTTCACAATTTTTCCAGCTTTCATAATACTTTTTCCCTCTCAAGAATGTTGCTCTTCCTTTAATTTCTTCTCCACTGTAAAGAAAAAAATCAGAATTGCACATATAAAATAAGCCGCTGTCTCTGCTCCAATGTAGCTTACAGATATTACACTTCTCACGCCTGTATTCTGTGCTGCCGCCCCCATTGCAATATCAGCAGTCTGATCATATCCTGCCCAGTTAAGCAAAGCACTGAAAACCGCATTGCAAACAGGGGTTCCCGCAACTGCGATCGAGCTGTAAATCGACATGGTAAATCCATCTGTTCTGATAGAGTTTTTCTTCTCTATGTAATCTATAACATCAGATAACATTGCAAGAATCATATAGCATACCGGAGAGGAGCCAAGGCATTTTAAAGCCACGCCAACTGCCACCGGTATCATCTGATCTTTCCCAAGCAGTGCAATAACTCCGCCAATACCGCCAAACATCATTCCCGCCACACAAACATTTCTTTTTCCAAACTTATTGCAAAGAGGAATCACAACTACTGCCGCCATAGCCATTGAACAGCTCCCATAATACTTAAAATTGACTGAGAAGCCCCCCCACGCATCCGCTGTGCCCAAAAAATGTATTATCAAGCTCCCATTTACAAAAATAAGACATGGAACCATTTTTCATAGCTCCACTCCACTGAAACAGCAGATAGAACACCATGACAAGCCACCACATTTTCTCCCTGCAGCTGCTTTTTATCTGTTTTTTCACAGATATCCTCTCTTTTTCCAAATCAGAATCTTTTGCTGTTTTAAAAAGTTCTTCAGTCACTCTCTCCCGTGTATAACAATACTGCAGATAAATTGTAAATGCAGAGAAAACAGCAACTACAGCCATTGTACAGAACCATTTATACTGATTTTCTTTTAATGAAAAAGACACAAGCATTGGAAATGCCATAGAACCATTCCCATTGCGCCAAGGCCTGCAATATTTCCAGCAGCTGCAAGTGTTCCCCTTTTCTGGCTGTTCCTTGTTGATACCGAAACCAGCACAGAATTCGCCGTACTGTAAATCGGATATGCCACACTGTAAAACAGATTATACGCAACTGCAATCCATATATATTTCATCGTCCCTTTGAAATGGTACTACAAACATTAAAAACAGAAGATACAGATATGGTGAATGCAGAAAGCAGGATCCACGGTCTTGCTTTTCCCTGCCATACACTTCTCGTTCTCTCGATCAATTGGCCTACGATCAGATTTGCTGCGATAATAAAAATTGTAGACATCAGCTGCAATCCTGTCAAAAAAAACCAAGATTTAACCTTAATACATCTGTAAAGTAGTTCTGCAAAATACTGGTAAAAATTCCAGAAGACAGAACAGCTCCAAATGGTCCGATAAAATACCCTAATAAAATCTCCGGCATATTGACTTCTTCTCCGGTAATTTTGGATTGCGGAAGTTTACTGTCTTCAAAATTCTTATTCAAAATTTTAGCCATTTTTCAACCTCATTTTCTTGCAATAGCAGACCAGAGCATTTTCCCCAATCCAGTTAAAAGATGTCCATTCACGATTTTGACAAATCCATCCACCATTCCACTTGTAAAATTCCATGAGTTGTATTGATCAGGCCTCTAAAAGGCATATTATAGAAAAATAATATATCCAGATTTGCTTCCCCTTCTTTTCACTTTTTTTCATCATTTTATCAAGTATCCTATAAATGATTCTTCCAACTGTTCCCTTTGCATAATACAGCTGACAAAAAGCATCATTTTTTTCTAATTCACCATTCCATGCTCCATCTGGAATTTTATATCCAAGAAGTTTTTCATATGAATCATCTGAAACCTGCTCTACATGTCCTGTTTCGTACTCGCTAAGATGAACTTTGTATGGATTTTTGGCTCCTGTTCCTTTTTGATAAACGTTTTCCTGTAAAACACATTCTCTGAATTTTTCGCTATCAGAATTTTATAGTTTCCTTCTTCAATTTTCCCATTCTCCTGTTTGTACATTAAAATATGCAAATGTCCTTTCTTCAAATGGAATCTCAATTCTTCCCTGTCTCCTGGCTTAAGAAATACTTTTAGAAAATCCTTTCAGTTCATGCACAGGCCTGAAAACTTCCGGGGCTTCTTTCTCAATATAGAGTTGAGCAATTTCAGCGCCAGCAAAATTTCCCGTATTGGTAATACAAAAGCTTACTCCTTTTTCTGATACGCTTAAATCCGAATATGTAAAATCCGTGTAACTCAATCCGTATCCAAATGGAAAAAGAACCTCTTTTTTCACTGTATCATAGTAACGGTATCCAACGTATAAACCTTCCCTGTACTCGCTGTTCTCTCTTTTCCCGGATAATAGGCATACGCCGGAGTATCTTTATAACAAATCGGGTAGGTTTCATTTAATTTTCCAGACGGATTTGTTTTTCCTGTAATCACATCCAACATTGCAGACGCGCCTGCCTGTCCGCCAAGGTAGCCGTGCACAACTGCTTTTACTTTTCGGATCCATGGCATTTCCACCACACTTCCGGCAGATACGATCACAACCGTTTCCGTATTCATTCCAGTAACTGCATTTATAAGTTCCAGCTGGTTTTGCGGCATTTTCATATGAACACGATCCATTCCTTCTGACTCACTTGCCTCGTCAAGCCCAACAAACAGTAATACTGTATCTGCCTCTGCTGCTGCCTTTTTGCACACTCAAGCAGCCTGTGATCTGTCTTTTGGTTTCTGTGATATCCTGGTTCATATATTACTTTTTTTAAAGGAATATCCATCTATAATGTCCATGATATTCTCTACTTTTTGTTGATTCACAAGAGAAGAGCCTGCGCCCTGATATCTTGCCTTCTCTGCAAACTCTCCTATTACCGCTACTGTTTTATTTTCGGACAAAGGTAAAATATTATCCTGATTTTTCAGAAGTACAATGCTTTGGGCAGCTGCTTTTTCTTGCAAGCTTATGATGCTCTTCCGCATCAAAACTCTTTTTCCCCATTTCGACTAACTGATGAACCGGAAGCATTGTTGTCAAAATTTCATCAATACGTTTGTCCAGTATCTTTTCATCCAGTCTGCCTTTTTGCACAGCTCTTACCAGTTCTTTTCGCTGTTGTTCCGGAATTTCCTGGCATTTCAAGATTACTTCCGCATCTTACGCCCTCTG
>VOFC01003382.1_pt1 | contig 21385 bp, 29 predicted proteins | sample 5384161 | NCBI WGS metagenome assembly VOFC01 (sample SAMN12384722, study PRJNA508395) | human gut metagenome | isolation source: healthy gut B | host: Homo sapiens
CGTACAATCTCGGGGAACAGAAAACCTCGGGCCAATGTGGCCCGAGGCTTACCGCTCGGCATCCCTGCCGGACGGAGCTTTCTTTTCCGGCTCCGTCTGGACTTTTTCGTCCTGTTCCCGCATGGTCTGCAAGATAGAGGGCTTCTTTTGAAGTTGGGAGGGCTTTTCGCTGGACAGCGGCTTGATACATTCCAAGCGGTCAGCCGCCCGGATGGCGTTGTCCGTGAGCTGCCTCTGCCATGCGCCCACGCTGGGAGCCCAACGAAAGCCGCTGCTTTTCAGCTCGGCCCGGGTGTCCGCGTCAGGCTTTCCGTCAAAGAACACCTGCAAGCGGTTGTCCTCCCGGTTCATTTCCACACGACCCCCATCGAACTCCCAGCCGGAAAATTCCTGCTGTGCCTGTTTGGAAAGCTGTTCGATACGGGCCTTTACCCGGCGAATTTCCGCATTGTTGTTGGTAAGCTGGTAGCTTTCAAAGGGCCTCGGGTCGCTCCGCCAGCTTGACGCCATGCTTGCTTTCAGCTTTTCGATCTGGTCCGGCGACAGCAGCGCACAGCCGTCCAGCTTGCCATGCTTGCGGTAATAGGCGTTGACCTCCTTCATAATGAGCTGGGAGCGTTCCAGCCCGTCCAGCTTCTTCTGGAGCTTTTCAATCGCTGCCGGGTCATCGGCGCTGATCCCGCCCATGCCGGTGCTGCGTATCTTATCCAGCAGCCCTTGAATATACCGCCATTCCTCCATGTTGCTGTCCCGGCCCGGTTCTGTTTTTCCTTCTTTCCCACCGGGAAATTGGTAGTCCGGCGATCATCAAAGAACCCTTGCGTCAATGGCAAAGCCCTGGTTCATGTTTTCGGCCAGCTTGCGGGCGTAGGTGTCTAACAGATGGTCGATCTTCTCATGGTACATGGGGTCCAATTTCTGCTGTAGCTATTGATGGTATCCGCCGTTGCGCTCCCTTCCTTGTAGTCCTGTTCATTGCTTGATAGGGTAATAGTTGATGGTATGCACCTCCTTCATGCTTCGGGCCATGCTGGCCCGAAGTCCTACCGTTCTTCATGGGAAGGCCCCGCCTTGTCCTTCTTCGGAGCGGGCGGGGCTTCTTGAAACCGTTTGAGTGCGGCGAGAATGGAGTGGACAGGCTCGGCCTTTTCAGGATAGGCAAATATCCGGTGTTCCGGCGGGATGTCCTGCGGCCCGTGATAATACTCCTTGAAGCCCTCCGGGACTGCCGACACATACCCACCGGGAGCGAATACGCCGCCCTCGTTGATACGCGCATCCCGTCCGTATGCTTCATAATCGAAGTAGTTCTGAATGTGCTCCGGTATGTCGATGGTCCCAAGCTCGTCGGCGTAAAGACGGCCCAGCCCTTCATCATCAGAAATATCCGGGTAAAAGCGGTAAAGGTCAAGGTTCTGCGTCAGGTTTATCAAATCCTTCACGCTCCGTGTGTGGTTTCCCAAGATAAGAGCGGCTTCAAAGGTTTCCAGTCCGCCTTTATCCCGTACTTCCAGCAGAGCGTGGCCCAGCTCGTTCAGCTCGTCGATGTTCTCACATTCGTAGAGATGATCGTAGAGCCCCAGCACATCACTGTCAAAGCTGGTAAAGAACACTTCGCTGTACCGTTTCCCGTCTATCCCGATTTTGGCAAGGGCGGCCTGCAACTCCTGTGTCGTCATGGGGAAATGTACCGTTGTCCCTACCTCGATCCCCATTAAGGGGTACAGGGCTGTATTGGTTATATAGGCTTCAAACATGGGCTCATTCCTCCTTTCCGGCCCGGTCAGCCAGCACCTCATAAATCCCGGCCATAATGTAATCGGCGCAAGGGAGGGCAATCGCATTTCCCAGCGCCTTGTAGCGTTGCAGAGGCCGAATCTCCACGCCGTCCGCCCCGTACTTTGTCCAGCCCTCTGGCAGCCCCATCAGCCGTTCGCTTTCCGTTTCCGTCAGAAAACGGATACAGCCGCCCTCCGGGTCGCCCTCATACCAGAAGGCGAAGGGCGTCACGTCACTGGCTAAAAGAGTGGGAAAAGGGTCAGTTGGTAATCCGAAGCTGTTTCGGAAGGCCGTTTCTTCCTGCCTTTTTGCTGCTCCCCGCATACGGAAGCACTGAAAGGGGTGGATGACTGGTATCTGCCGCCCTGTTTCAAAAAGAAGCTGTTCGATCTCCTTCGGCGGCGGCCCACCCGCCCTCTCCGCAAGGCGGAGGAAGTGGGAGCATTGGACGGGGCTTAAATAGTATGTCTGCGGCACGTCTGCCTCCAAAATCCGCCACGACGAAAATCCGCTGCCTTCGTGCCAGCCTTCGGGAGCCTGGCCAATACTGGGCGTCCATGAGTCGCCAGCACACATCAGGCGTTCCCCCTCGCACCATTCCGGCGTTTCCCCATCTTCCCGAAGGAGGCATTGGAACTTCGGTGTCCGAGAAGGCGGATAAGACGGCTCTAAAGTCCATCCGGTCATTTGTAGAAAACGCTCCCATGACGTTTTCCCAAACAGCGATAGCTGGATATAGGTTATCAGTAGCATCCCTCATTTCCTGTATGATACGAAACGCCTGATAGAACAGGCTTGATTTTGCCCCAGCAAGGCCGGAGCGGTTGCCGATCAGAGAAAGGGTCTGGTTATCCCGAAATTCAGGATAACCAGACTTATCCCGAATAAAATAGGAATCCCGAAGCCCAGCCGGGAATCCTTGCAGCGCAAGGATTTCTGCATAAAAACTTCGGAATAATATTTTGAAGATGGCACCTGATATAATGTTGCTACGGATGAAAATCCGAATCAACATTGTGAGGTGTATTGATGTGAACAAAATTGAAATCACAGTCCTTTCTGCGCGTGTATTAGATGCCTTAAGTGTGCGCGGACTCAAGGCTAAAACAGTACGGGAATTTGAGCGGTATGGGACTCGACGGATCGTGCAGCATTGTTTGGACAACGGTCAAACAATATACTTCAAGGAAACGGTTCAAGATTTTGTTTGGCAGGAACGAGCGAGGATGGAATCCGGAGCATTACCGCATTACCAGTGGGTCTTAACCCGGCGTGCCGCTGTTTATCTTGACCAAATGGCGAAACATGGAAAAATTCAGGGTGAGCCCCTGCGGTCTTGGGAGGCGGAACACAATCCATTATTTCAAAACGCACCACACAGTCCAAGCAATTCTATGAAGGTAATAGACATTATCTGCAGAACCAGAGATGCGGTCATACAGTTGGAGTTATCCGATAAGACAAAAACAAATTATATCTATTGCGGATTTGGACCCATCTTGAATTTTTTTTTGCTTCTCGCGGTGAGGAGTTCTATTCTCCAGAAACGCTTGCTCTTTTCGTAAATAAAGCAAAAGAAAATTATGCGAACGGAACAATCCCAAAAGCATCTTTTCAAACGATGCGCAAAGCTGCCCGCTGGATCGAGGAATGCCTCTCGACAGGGCGGGTATCTCAGCGGAAGTTAAGAAAATATAATTTTGCCTGCGCTCCGCCAGAGTTTGAAAATCTGCTCTCGCAATACCAACTGTACATGGACAATGAAAACTATTTGAAAGAAGGCACCCGCCAGTTTTATCTTTCATCGGTTCGGACATTTTTCCGTACTATGGGCATTTTGGGAATATACCGCTATGCTGAGATTACCCTGGCGGATGTCACCAGGTGTCTGGCAAAGATTTCAGAAACTTTTCCTTGCGGTATATTTAATTTGACCGGAAGTATGCGATCCTTTGCGCGATTCATGGCTGAAAAGCATCCTGAGCTTCTCGATATTTCGCCAGCACTGGTGTTCTCTGCTGCAAAACGTCGGCGTGTTTATGTAGGATACACTCACGAAGATGCCCAAAAGATTTTCTCTGCAATAAATCGCAGCAGCACAATGGGGATGCGAGATTATGCAATGATTATGCTTGCGTATACAACGGGCCTGCGAGGGTGCGACATTGTGAATTTGAAGTTCAACAGCATTGACTGGGATGCCTGCGAATTACGCCTTGTACAAGAAAAAACGAATATTCCTGTATCTTTACCGCTCGATACGACAACTGGGAATGCGATTGCTGATTACATTCTCAATGCTCGGCCAAAATGCGATTCCGAGTATGTGTTTTTACGGACACAGCGTCCTTATACCAAGCTCAGAAGTATGTGGACTGTGATTGCAAAATATGCTCGTATCGCACTGGGAAAGAGTAGAAGGATGAATGGCACTCATGCTTTCCGACGGGGAATGGGGAGACAGCTACTGGAAGCAGATATTCCCGCACCCTTAATCTGCAATATTCTGGGGCATACATCGTCTATGTCTTTGCGCCAATATACCGCGTCATCCTTAGAGAAATTAAAAGTGTGCGCAGGTACTATTTCTGCAATCCCCATTGCGCAGGAGGCTTTGTTATGATGCGATATCCTTTGAAAAGCAGCTTTGCAGAACAGATTCGCAGCTTTGTAGACTACAAGAACAGTCTCGGCTTTCCTTACGATGAAAGCTGCCGTATTCTATGGAAGTTTGACAATTTCTGTGCAGAGATTTCCCGAAAAAGATTCCTTGGATCGTGAGCTTGCTCTTGCGTGGCTGGAGAAACGAGATACGGAAAACACAGCAGGCCACCGAAATCGCATTATGGTCATACGGGGGTTTGCAAAGTACCTTCGGGCTGTTGGAACAGAAGCATATATGATTCCCATATCCATGACCAGCAAAGGCCCTAGGTATGTTCCACATATCTTCAATGAAGCGGAGATAAAAGCGTTCTTCCACGGTGCTGACAGCTTTCGGCCTCACGAGAAAGCTCCAGCCAGACATCTTGTTATCCCGGTATTTTACAGATTGCTGTATTGCTGCGGATTGCGGCCCGCAGAAGCGAGACTTCTCAAGAAGGAAAATGTGGACTTGGTTCGCGGTGCTGTCTACGTTGTGGAATCCAAAGGGCACAAGGACCGTGTCGTTGCGGTTGCAGATGATTTGCTTCAGATTATGAGAAGCTATTCCACCCTGATTTCAGAAATTTACCCGGACAGCGATTACTTTTTTTCCGAGATACGATGGGGAGGGGCCGTATACGAAGCGTTGGACAGAAGAAATGTTTTGGAGATGCTTCAGTATGGCCGGAATTACTGCGTTTGAGGGACCTAAACCTAGGGTTTACGATTTCAGACATACTTTTGCAACGGAATGTATCTGTCGTTGGATGCGAGAAGGCCGTGATATTGATGCAATGCTGCCGTTTCTCTCCGCATACATGGGACACGCCCGTTATGAAGATACGCTTTACTATGTCCACATGGTTCCTGATTTTTATGAGCGTGTTGGAACAGTAGACCGTACTGCATGGGAAAAATTGCTTCCGGAGGTGCATGATGAAGGTTAAGGATGCTCAGTTCTTTGCAGTTGTAAGTTCATTCCTGAATGTTTATCTTGTGAAAAACCGAAGCTGCAGTTCTAATACGGTAAAATCCTATGAGGATGCTCTGAATCTGTTTTTTACTTTTCTTGAGACTGCAAAAGCTATTCCCAGACAGCGAGCGAATTGGAGCCACTTCACCCGCCAAAACATACAGGAATTTATGGACTGGCTGGAGAAAGTTCGGAACTGCAACAGGCAAACACAGCTGCAAAGGCTTGCTGCGATACGCTCTTTTGTGCGATATGGCGGCATTATTGATCTGCGTGTAATCTCAATACAGGCCGACGTAGAGAAAATTCGGTACCGCAAGCCAGCACCTGCTTTGGTGGGTTATCTTACGAAAGAAGGACTCTCTGCCTTTCTCTCACAGCCAAACTGCCAAAAACGCACAGGGTTCCGGAATATGGTGTTTCTGGTTTTAATGTACGATACAGCTGCACGGTGTCAGGAAATGCTGGATTTAAGGATACAGGATTTAGTGCTGCACAGGACTTCGCCTTGTGTTTATCTCACAGGTAAGGGAAACAAGACGAGGGTTGTCCCTATTTTACCGAAAACAGCAGAGCATCTTCGTAGTTACCTGAAGAAATTTCATCCAGCAGACAACAGAAAACGAGACGATTATGTGTTCTACGCTTATGGCGGCCCTCAAAGACCGATGTCGCCTGACACGGTTACGGCATTTGTAAAGAAGTACGGAGAATCTGCACGGCAAGCCTGTACATCCATCCCAGCGCGGGTACATCCCCATATGCTGCGGCATACACGGGCAATGCATCTGTACCAAGATGGCATTCCCTTGGCTATGGTATCCGAATTTCTTGGCCATGCGCAGATTGAAACAACAAAAAATTTATGCCCATGCCGATACAGAAATGAAACGGAAAGCCATTCAGCAAGCAGCAAACAAGCTAAACGATACGATTCCGGACGCACTCTGGAATACAGATGACGAGGAGATGATGCTTAAATTAAGAGGCAAACAACAATACAAGTGAAAATATTATCCCGAAGTTTTTCTGCAGAAATCCTTGTGCTGCAAGGGTTCCCGGTTAGACTTCGGGATTCTTGTTTTTTCGGGATAATTCTGACAGGGAGAGCCGAAGGTTATCACATGGACCGGCGGGATTTTCCCGCCGTCCACCTTCGTAATATCCCCCAAATGCGCCATATCGGGAAAGTGCCTTTTGGTTATGGAGATGGGTGCTTTTTCAATCTCGCTGGCCCATACCGGACGGATACCGCACCGGGAGGCGGCCAGAGGGAACACGCCAATCCCGTCGAAAAGGCTTCCCAGCTTAATATCCGGCATGGCCCGGGGTGCCGTGTCCCTTTACGGCAAGCACCCCTTCCAGTGTGGTCGCCGCAATGCCCAGCCGTCCGGCAACCGCAATATCGTTTTTCACATCCTCGTCCACAACGCTACCGCAGACGATCAGGGTGTGGGAGCGCCGCAGCATATCCCGGCGCATATCGATCCCGGCCTTATGTTCCTCGGGAACGCTGTCATTCAAAAACAGCGGCAGATACAAGAGCGGGCAGATCGGGGAAAAGCCCGCCTCATAAGCAAGGCGGCAGTAGTGGGTCGCCAGCTCCATATCAACATCCGGCTCGCCGCTCCATGCGGCGGTCAGGTATGCTAAAGGTCGTTTCATTGGTTGAACCTCCATTTTTGTTTTGGTTTAGGGAAAAGCAAGGTATCGCCCAACCCCTCCGCCCCTTCCCCCGGGAAGGGGAACGGCTCTGGAGAATTTATATCCCCGTCGCTTGATCGGGAAAAAGCATAACCGGGAGAAATCCGTCAAGGGTGCCTCTGGCACCGCCTGCGGCGGCGCTGCCCTTGACTGATTTTCCCGGCTATGCTACGGAATAACTGGCGACGGGGAATAATTTATATCTCCAGAGCTTCGGGGCGCGGGGCAGAGCCCCGCAATCCTCGGGCCACGTTGACCCGAAGTTTCGGCTTACTTTTCCTGTTCGTTTTTCTTCTCCGGCTTTTCGTGTTCCTTCTGCTGGCCCTTCCAGTCGTCCAGCAGCTTGATAATCTGGTCCTTCATTTCCCTCGGCGTAGTTTCCTTACCGAAATACTTGCTCAGTTCCGCACCTGTCAAAATCACTTTGTCTACCTCCTTTTTGTCCTCCATCATAATGCCGTCGATCACGTCCCCGTTGAGTAGCTTCTTTTCGTCCAACTCACGCATACGCTTTGCCTGCGCCTGTGAAGGCGAGGACTGCTGGCTGTCAATGGCGACGGCGATATAGTTCTGGTTCTTCTTGCCGATATAGGAAAGCTCCACCGCCGTAGTAAAACCCAGCTTTTTTTCATCCATCAGCTTCATCAGGTCTGGAACAAGCTCATTGAGACGGATATACCGCTGCACCTGCTTGACGGCCATCTTGTTCCGCTCGGCCACGATCTCGTTGGAGCGTTTACCTGCGTCCTTCGGGTCAATCTGGCCCGAAGTGCGGGAGCCCTGGTGCTTGATGGCTTCAAGCTGCATTTTTAAGGCTTTGGCCCGCTCACTGGGGAGGATTTCTTCACGCTGGTTCAGATTGTCCTCCACCATCTGTGTGATGGCTTCATCATCTGTCAGGTTTCGGACGATACAGGGCATATCCGCATATCCGGCAAGCTCACTGGCTTTCTGGCGGCGGTGGCCGGACACGATCTCATAGCCGCCATCCTCACGGGGACGGACAATAGCGGGCTGGGTCACGCCCTTGTCCTTAACGCTGGACACCATAGCCCGCATTTCTTCATCATCCCGGACTTCAAAGGGATGGTTCTTGAAGGCGTGGAGTTCGTTCAGCTTGATATAGACGATCTGCTCCTTGCCCCGGCGTGGAGCATCCTTTGGCTTTTCGGGTCCTTTCGGAGCGGGAGCGGCCTGTATCGTTGGAGCCGTTTTTTTCTCCGGTTCCTTTTTGACCGCCTTTTCCGGTTTCTGTGCGGGAGCTTTGGACTTCGGGGCTGCGTCCTTGTCCTTATTTGCTTTCGGGGGACGGCCCCGGCGCTTCGGCTGTTCCGGCTCTTTGGGTTTTTCCTCCGCTTTCTTCGGAGCCTCCGGCTGCTTTTCCGGTTTTTCCGCTTTTGCCGGGTCAGGCTTTTCCACGCCGGGAGCTGCCGCCCGTTCCTCGACTTTCTTTTCCTTCATAATTTCAGCGAAGTTATAGACGGAAACCTGCGGGTTCTTTACCTCCGGTTCCGTCTTTTTTTCCGGCTCCGGAGAAACGGAAACCTTCTCCGGCTCTTTTGGGGGAGCGGGAGGCGTTTCCTTGCCCGGCCCGCTATCCGTTACCGGCTGTTCCGGCGTTTTTGTGGTTTTATCATCTGCCATAAGCATTTACCTCCTGTTTTTTGGCATGAAAAAAGAGGCTCAACTTTTCAGTCAAGCCCCCGTGGGAAGTTCCTCCTTTCTCCGCCATGATACAAAAATACCGCCCGTAGTCTCGTTTGGGCGGTACTTTGTGTAAGATTGGCAGTCCATTATTAAGTTTTTTATTATGTTCCCTTTGTACACCGTTGCTCAATCTGAAAATCGATCCGGAGTTCCAGTCTCAGATTCCCCCTCTGACCGATGATGAATTTAAGCAGCTTGAAGAAAACATCCTCAAAGAGGGCAAGCTGATTTCTCCTTTGATTATCTGGGGTAATACCCTTGTTGACGGCCACAATCGTTATGAAATCCTCCAGAAGCATCCTGAGATTTATTTTTCCACCATGCCGCTCCCGTTTGAAAGCAGAGAAGAAGTTCTCGCTTGGATTTGCAAAAACCAGTTGGGACGGCGCAATTTAACCCCGGAGCAAAAGAAGTTTCTGATGGGCAAGCAGTATTCCTCTGAAAAGCGTACCGAAGCATTTCGCGGCAATCAGCATACTGCAAAGAAATCTGGCAGTGTTCAATCTGAACACAACCAGAAGCCTATGAAAACCTGTGAGCGCATCGCACAGGAAAATCACAGCAGTGCAAGTTCTGTCCGCCGTGCAGAATACTATGCGCACGGTGTTGACGTTGCGGATGAATTGTCTCCCGGTTTCCGTGATCGGTTCTTCCGCGAGGAACTGCACATTCCCGATTATCTTCTCGAAAATCTCGGCAAGGCCAAGCCCGAAGAACAGGCTGAAATTTTTGAGGAAATCAAAAATTATGTGCCGAAGCCGAAGAAGGTCAAGCCTAACAAAGTAACGGTGAAGCAGGCAGAGAAAGCCGCCAGCAACACCATTGATGAAAACTATGATGTTCCCCAAAAGTTTCTCGAACTGTACTACCGGCTCCACAATGCTGAATCTCTCATGCGAAAGAGTTGGGAAGTTACGTTCGACTTGAACCCGAAACTTCTTACGCATCCGGAACAGGTCAAAGTTCTTCGCTTTGCCTTGAAACCTCATCTTGAATTTTTGAAAACGCTGGACGAAGTTCTTGCAGAATCCAGCGGTGAATCCTCTAAAACGGCATAACGACAGGCACTTGTAAGCCATCAACGAGCCACCAGCCGCATGTGCAGGGCGGAAACTATCCGCGCCCTTGCGCCTGATATGAAATTGGAACTTTGATTTTCTCGCCCGGCTTTGCCACGGTGGGACGATCAAAGGAGCGTGCGTTTGAACAAAAAGAAAAAGTCCACAAACATTTCCCCTTACCCCGATGATGTCATCGACCGTCTGGCACGGGCATTCTACCCGGCCATCCTTGCCTGCTGGAACAGCGAGGAAGGCCAGCGGGAGTTTGCCGCGTGGCAGGCGGAACAGGCTCATATCTCTGGCAAAGAAAAACAGGAAGTTCCCGCTTGCTGGGTATTCGTAAAACAGTTTTCGAGAAATGACACGGCAACTGCCTGTCAGGATTGGTTACGAGTACCCGGCTAGGCCGAGGAATCACCAAGTCCCATGTCCGCACCGTCAAGGTGTTGAACATGGGACTTTTTGCATATCGGGGGTCTGTACACCTCTATCAAGGTGTAACACACTAGACTTTGTACCAAAGCCGTGTGCCAAGGGTACTGCGCCCCTTGGAATCCCTGCTCACATCGCCCATGGGCGATGTGGGTTCGCCGCACAAAAGGCTCTCGCAAAGGCACACCCGGCTGTCTGCGGCGAGGGAGAAGGCACTTCTGCGGAAGTGTAATAACCCACTATGACACTTTCAGCTCTGCGGACTGCAAAGTGTAGTGGGCTCTCCGAGGGGGAACGGCTGTATAGGCTGCGTTTCGGGCAAATCGCTGCGTACGTGCGTACAGGAGGTTGGTACGCACGTACGCAGTAAAATGGTCAAGTTCTATAATATAGGGGGTGCGTTTCGATCAGCAATATGATATACTTACCTTAATCCGACAATTCACCCCTTTGCCATTAGTTGCTATGCTATGGAGGTTATTATGGAAAACCTTGTCATGTACGGCCTGATTAAAATTTGGTGGATTTTTCCATTTGCTTTCGTTTTCTCATTGGTTGCGGCCATTAAAGAAGCTGTCAAAGATGGTTCTAATGATTTGAAGTATGCGCTAATTTCCGCAGTTAGCTTATTTATTCTTGTGGCTGTTTGTATGCCTTACTATAATTACTAGTAAGCAGGGTTTGGGGCAGGCACGCCCCAACAAGAAGCTGTCCCAAAGGGGCAGGAAATTTTCAAAAATTGAAAATTTGTGGCCACGGGACGATTCTTGCTCTCACGAAAACCCATACTTTTTGAAAAAACGCTTTTCGCAGCCAAAGGAGGATGCACCATGAAAAAGAGATCGAAGCCTTTGTCAACGCAGCCAACGAGCAGGAGTTGGAAGCCGCATGGAATAACCTCTCGGCAGAGGAACAGCGGATTTTCGAGCAGCTCATGGAGGAAGACTCACCCGAAGATGCACTGGCATTTTTTGCCCATCTGTATGACGATGCCCCGAAGGAGCAAGCCAGCGAAACCGTGAGCATCTCCGAAAACGAAATCTATTTCAAGCGGCAGTCCTTGACCGAAGATCAGAAGAAGCACGGCTCCTATGTGGATGAGAACGGTAATCTCCATGTCAAGAATCTGTCCGCTTTCTGGATTCCAGAACTGACTACCACGGAGAAAGTCGGTCACACCACCTATACCGTGACCGGCAGCTATGAGGGCAAGGAGTCCTTTTTGAAGAAGCTGGAGCGCATTGTTGCCAAGAACGCCCAGCAAAAATTTGAAGATGAGGGTGCAGACGAATGACAACTGCGCCCAATTCTGCTATACTTGACCCGGTAACCAATCCTGTACTGACAGTTGCTCCACAGAATAAGGAGGACACAACAATGTCTGGAGCAACGAATAAAATCACCGCACTTTACTGCCGACTGTCGCAGGAGGACGAGCGACTCGGCGAAAGCCTTTCTATCGAGAACCAGAAGGATATCCTTTTGGACTACGCTAAAAAGAACCACTTCTCGAACCCGGTGTTCTTTGTTGATGATGGCTATTCTGGCACGAACTATGACCGCCCCGGCTTTCAGAGTATGCTGGTCGAGATCGAAGCAGGGCGTGTAGGAATCGTTATCACAAAAGACCTGTCCCGACTGGGGCGCAACTCTGCCCTGACGGGTCTGTACACAAACTTCACCTTTCCCCAGTATGGCGTTCGCTACATTGCCATTAACGACAATTACGACACCATTGACCCGAACAGCGTAAACAACGATTTTGCGGGCATTAAGAACTGGTTCAACGAGTTTTACGCCCGCGATACCAGCCGCAAGATTCGGGCTGTCCAGAAGGCCAAGGGAGAGCGTGGAGTACCGCTGACGGTCAATGTCCCCTACGGCTATGTGAAAGACCCGGAGAACCCGAAGCATTGGCTTGTTGACCCGGAAGCGGCTGCGATTGTGAAGCGCATCTTCTCCATGTGCATGGAGGGACGTGGGCCGACCCAAATTTGCGAACCAACTGTGGGCAGATAAAGTTCTGACTCCCTACCGCCTACAAGTTGAGCCATGGCCGGAGTACAAACGCACCTGCCCCGGAAGACCCTTATCGCTGGGATAAAAGAGCAGTAAGTTTGATTCTGGAACGCCGGGAGTACACTGGCTGCACAGTCAACTTCAAGACCTATACTAACTCTATCTGGGATAAAAAGAGACATCTGAATCCTGTGGAAAATCAGGCTATCTTCCTAGATACACATGAGCGCATTATTGACGATGATGTGTTTGAAAAGGTTCAGGAGATTCGTAACCAGCGTCACCGCATGACCCGGACAGGCAAGAGCAGCATTTTCTCCGGTATGGTCTACTGCGCTGACTGCGGTTCTAAGATGCAATATGGTTCGTCCAACAACAGGGACTTCAGTCAAGACTTCTTTGATTGCTCTCTGCACAAGAAGAACGGGAGCAAGTGCAAGGGACACTTCGTCCGGGTAAAGGTTCTGGAAGGACGTGTACTGAGTCATGTTCAGCGGGTGACGGACTACATTCTCCGTCATGAAGACTACTTCCGCAAGGTCATGGAGGAGCAGCTTCGGGTGGAAAGCACCGAAAAGCTGACCGTCCTAAAGAAGCAGCTTGCCCGGAATGAGAAGCGTTGCAGACCTCAAACGGCTGTTCATGAAAATCTACGAGGATAACGCCAGCGGAAAGCTGAGCGATGAACGCTTTGACATGATGAGCCAAAGCTACGATGCCGAACAGAAGCATCTGGAAGAGGAAGCCCTCTCTATCCAGCAGGAAATCGAAGTACAGGAACAGCAGATCGAGAATATTGAGAAGTTCGTCCAGAAAGCGCACAAGTACGTTCATATTGAAGAACTCACCCCTTATGCTCTCCGTGAACTGGTGTCGGCCATCTATGTGGATGCCCCGGATAAGTCCAGCGGAAAGCGGGTGCAGCACATCCTTGCCAAGACCGGAGGCAAAGTAGCCGCACAAGATCGTTGATGACCGCGAACAGGAAGGTCATCGAAATGATGCGCAGGGCGGGCACACCAAAGGCCAGCATCTCGTCACTGGCGGAGAACAGCCCCAACAACTGCGCCGGGAACAGCAGAAACACCGCCGTGCCGCACAGGGCAAACACCACGCCGGTGGGCAGCAGGACCTTCCATGCCTGCTGCACCCGGTCGGACTGGCCGCTGCCGTAGTTGAAACCCACCACCGGAATAGCCGCCTGTCCCAAGCCATTCACCGGCATCATCAGGAAGTTTTGCAGCTTATAGTAAATGCCGAAGAACGCCACCGCCGCGGAGGACACCCCCAGCAGAATACCGTTGACTGCAAAGGTCATCACGCTGCCGATGGCCTGCATCACGATGGTAGGCAGACCCACCCGGTAGATGTCGGCCACATCCTGCCACAAAAAGCGATAGCCCTTCAGTCGGACATGGATGACCGGATTTTTGACACGATTGAACCATAGCGCCGCCGCTGCGCCGATGAGCTGCCCGATGACGGTGGCAATGGCTGCGCCCCGGATGCCCATGGCCGGGCAGCCCAGCAGACCGAAAATCATAATGGGGTCGAGAATAATGTTGACCACTGCGCCGATGATGAGGGAAATCATGGACAGCACCGTGTCACCCACAGCCTGCAAGAGCCGCTGCCCGTAGGTCTGCAAAAAGATGCCCCAGCAGAACACGAGATTCACCGAGAGGTATTCCCGGCAGAGCTGCTGCAATTCGGGATCGTTGGTCAGGGCGGCAGCGATCTGGTTCGAGAACAGCAGCCCCACCAGCGTAAACACCAGCGAAGTGCCCAGCATCAGGAACAGCCCGGTGGTGGCGGCACGGCAGGCTTCCTCCGGCTTTTTCTGCCCCAGCTTTCGGGAGAGCAGGGCGTTCAGACCAACGGCGGTGCCCACGCCGATGGCGATCATCAAAAACTGGATGGCATATACAAGAGAGGCGGCGGTCAAGGCCGTTTCCGACAGCCGCGCCACAAAAATGCTATCCACGATGTTATACAGCGATTGGATGAGCAGCGACAGCATCAGCGGCACTGCCATCGTGTACAACAGGGAGCGGACGGGCATTTCCGCCAGTTTGTTTTTCGGGTTCATAGGTCCTCCTTTTTCAGGCAAACAAAAAAGCGTGAAATCGTTGAGGGGTAGCTTTCCCTCAGGATTTCACGCTTTGTAAGCCGGCTTTTTGTATTCTTAACGGAAGGTATTATACCGGAAGTTTTTTCAAAATTGCAAGAAGAATTTTGAAAAAATCACAGCAGTGCGTTTTCCAGATCGCTCAGCATTTCGCTCAGTGCCTGAATGCCGCCCTCTGCGGTGTACCAGACATTCGGGTGTGCCAGATAAACGACGTGGCCATTCTTGTAAGCATCTGTGCTCTTGACCAGCTCGTTTTCCAGGATCTCCTGTGCCAGCTGTGCGCCATCGGTGCCAATGGCTGCATCGCGGTCCATTGCGAAGATGTAGTCGGGGTTCTTGTCCACAATGAACTCGAAGGAGGCCTCGTTGCCGTGGGTCGAAGTGTCGATATTGGCATCCACGCCGATGTTCTCAAAGCCGATCTCCTTGCCGATGATGGAGCAGCGGCCATCGTTGCCCAGAACATTGAAGCTGCCGCTGGTGGTCATGCCGACGATGGCAGTCTTGCCCTCCGCAAAGGCTTTCAGCGCGTCAATGCGGCTGTCAAAGTCCGCCATCAGGCTTTCCACCTGATCTTCCAGACCAAAGATGGACGCAATGGTCATGGCGTTTTCACGGGTGCTTTCCACAACGCCCTTTTCGGTGTCGGTCGCAAGGAAAACAACGGGTGCGATCTCGCACAGAGCATCGTAGGCTTTTGGACAGGCGTCCGCCGATAAAGATGATGTCCGGCTCACAGGCCATGACTGCTTCCATATCGGCTTCCTTGATGTTGCCAAGATTCACAATGCTGTCATTGGTGACATAGCTCTGAAGATAATCCAGAGAGGTAGATGCCGTGCCGACCACACGGTCGCCAACGCCCAGTTCATCCAGAATGTCCAGAGAAGCAAGGTCGAGGATCGCAATGCGCTGCGGGTCAAAGGGCACTTCCACATCTACCAGTTCCTTTGCACCGTTGAACGCCTTGATGGTCACAGATTCCGGTGCAGCTTCCGAGGAAGTGGCAGCTTCGCTGGATGCAGCCACAGAGGATGCCACGGAGCTTGCCGTGGAGGAGGAAGCGCCGCAGGCGGCGAGAACACCCGCTGCACTCACAGCGGCCATAGCGGTCAAAAACGAACGACGAGAAATTTTCTTCATAAGAATGCTCCTTTTAAAAAGTACTGAAATCAATAATATATCGACAAAGGCTTGCCTTCGATCTGCATGATCTCAAAGTCCACCTTGTAGATATCGGACAGGTTTTCTTTGGTGATCACTTCCTGCACCGTGCCAAACTTTGCGATTTTTCCATTCACAAAGGCGCAGATGTAGTCGGAATAGAAGGCCGCATAGTTGATCTCGTGGAGGACCAGGATCACCGTTTTGCCCAGCTCATCGCACAGGCGGCGGACGATGCGCATGAGGTTGGTTGCGTGGTAAATATCCAGATTGTTGGTCGGTTCATCCAGCAGGATATACTCGGTGTCCTGCGCAATGACCATGGCAATATAGGCACGCTGCCGCTGACCGCCGGACAGTTCATCGATGAACTGCTCCTCAAAATCGCCCAGTTCCATGTAGGCGATAGCGCGGTCAATGATCTCGTTGTCCTCTTGGGTCAGCCGTCCGCCGGAGTACGGAAAGCGGCCAAACGCAACCAGTTCCCGGACAGTCAGCTTCATCTGGACATTGTTGGCTTGAGTCAGGATGGCGAGCCGCTTGCTCAGCTCCCGGCTTTTCCAGCGCGTGATCTCCGTCCCCTCAAAATCCACAAGACCGCTGTCCCGTGCGATCAGGCGGGACAACATTCCCATCACGGTGGATTTTCCCGCACCGTCCGGACCGATGAGGGAAAGGACTTTGCCTTTCGGAATCTCAAAACTCACGCCATCGACAACGGCTTTGCCATCGTAGCGTTTGGTGATCTCTTTTACAAACATGGTGTTATGCCTTTCTCTGGGTGAGCAGCAGATACAGGAAATACACGCCGCCGCCCACGGTGATGAACACGCTGACCGGAATTGAGTAAACGAACACCCGCTCCACCAGAAGCTGTCCGCCGATCAGAACGACCATACCGAACAAAACAGAGCCGATGATGAGCTGGCTGTGCCGGTAGGTGCGCAGGAACTGCCGGGAAAGGTTGGCAATGATAAGCCCCAGAAATGCCAGCGGCCCGACCATAGCGGTGGCTGTTGCAATGTACAGTGTTACCCCCAGCAGCAGCCGGCGGATACAGCGGTCATAGTCCACACCCAGATTGATTGCCTGATCTTTGCCCAGTGTCAGAACGTCCAGCAGCACAAGCTCTTTCCGGAAGGCAAAGGCGACCAGCACCAGAACCGCAACGGACAGTACCAGAATCGCCGAATTGACATTGGAAAAGCTGGCGACCAGATTCGTCAGCAGCATGTCGTACTCGTTGGGGTCCATCACTCGGGTCAAGGTCGTCTGGATGCTGGAAAAGAACGAGGTCAGCACCGTGCCGATAAGCAGAACGTACAGAACATTGTGGTTCGTTTTCTGGAACAGATAGCTGTAAATTACGGTAGCAACAGCGCCCATAATGGCAAGGTCTACCGCAAAGGCTGCGTTGGCATTGACCGCCAGAAAGCTGCCCGAACCCGCCACAAAGAACACCGCTGTATGGATCAGCGAGTAAAGCTGATCCATACCCAACAGGCAGGGCGTGACGATGGTGTTGTTGATGATGGACTGAAACACGATGGAGGCACTTCCGATGGCAAAGGCTGTAATGAGCATGGCGATCAGCTTGGGCGTGCGGATGCGCATGGCGTAGGCAAATAATTTTTGGTTTTCAAAATGGACACCCACTGTCATATAGCCTACGCAGGCCAGCAGAACAAGAAGCAGAAGGATCAGCAGGCGCAGATGGTTTTTGTGCGTTTTCATGCTGCACCTCCGGTTTTTTCTTGGCAGCTTTGCCCAGCCGGACTGCCTTGCGTCCATGCCGAAGCCGATACAGCAGCAGACCGACAAACAGGATACTGCCGATAACGCCAACGATCAGCTCGATGGGCAGCTCGTAGGGATAGATCACAACCCGCCCGATCATATCGCAGACCAGCACGAACACAGCGCCAAACAGAGCGGTATCCACCAGCGTTCCGCGGATCTGGTCACCCTTGAATATTGCTACGATATTGGGCACGATGAGGCCGATGTAGGAGATCGAGCCGACCACGACAACAACGGATGCCGTGATCATGGCAGCAATGGTCAGACCCATAAACAACACCAGATCATACGGAACGCCGAGGTTCTGAGAAAAAATCTTTTCCCATGCCCACGATATTGAAGTGGTTGGCAAATACAAATGCCAGAACCACCAGCGGTACCGTCAGCCAGACAAGCTCATACCGCCCACGAATGACGGTGGAAAAATGACCGACCAGCCAGCTGGAAAGAGCCTGTGTCATTTCATATTTGTAGGCAAGATAATTGGTAACACCCATTACGATGTTGGAGAACATGATGCCGACCAGCGGAACCATGACAACATCCTTGAACCGGATACGCTGGATGAACCAGACAAAGACCCATGTACCGAGAACGGCACAAACGAAGGAAAAGGCAGCACGTCCCCACAGGGTAGAACCCGGTGCAAACAGCAAAGCCAGCAGAATGCCAAACTGTGCAGAAGAGATCGTCGCGCCTGTGGTGGGCGAAACAAACTTGTTCATGCAGAGCTGCTGCATGATAAGCCCCGCCACGCTCATGCCGATGCCTGTGCAGAGGATGGCAAGCAGACGCGGCAGGCGGGAGATCAGAAAAATCTTCCATGTTTCCACGCTGCCTGTAAACAGGTCAAAAAACCGGATATCCAGCACCCCGGCAAACAGAGAGCTGACCGAAAGGATCAGCAGCAGAACGCCGAGAAAAACAGTGGAACGATGATTACGAATGAAAAGCCCTCCTCGAGATTAGCATAAACTAACTTTTTGAAAATAAAAAGAGAACGCCTGCGTGTGAAGAAACTGGTCTTACGTGTTCACACACAGCGCGTTCTGATGGAGGGATTATATCATAAGGCATCGATGGGTTTCAAGTGGCAAACTCGCACGAAGGTTTTTCATGGCAAACTGCCATGCTTTGTTAATTCCTACAAAGTTGCTCCGATTTATATCCGCACCAAAAAGTATAGGATCGAATTTTAAAATATACGATGATAGAACAATTTAAACATTTCCCGATCCTTTTGACCAGTGATAGATCTGCCGGACAAAAGACCGCCTCCGTTTTTAAACGGAAGCGGTCTTTTCGTTGCGGAAATCAGTTGAGGTAAAAATCCATGCGGCTTTAGCGCAAAACCTCCAGAAGCCGTCTGCCGGCTTCCTGCTGCGATTCCCCAAACGCCACCGCCAGCTCTTCCCGCAGGACACGCTCTACCATCTGGTAGAAGTAGGTATCCATGGCGTTGATCTTTCGGCCGCGGCTTTGCTGCTGGGTCTGCTTTTGCCCCAGCTCCTTGAACAGGGTCAAATACTGGTAAAAATCGTTGGTGTGCAGCAGTGCCTGATAATGTTCTGCCAGCGCTGTCTGTACCCCCGCCGGGAGAGGCAGCTTCTCCGCTTTGATGCGTGCAAGGTCGGCTTCCGCCTGCTGTGCCGGGGTCACCGGGCGCAGCGCCGCTTCCTTTTCCGTGGGGATATAGCTGCGGTCGTGGGAATCCGAAAAAAATAAGGCCGGAGGGTGTAATACTCTCTGGCGGACTCATCGCAAAAAGCGCCGCAGCCCGACGCCTTCCACCTCGTGCACTCCCAGATTTCCGTAAACCACCAGCGCTCCCGCCTGAAACCGTGACATGGTATTGCCTCTTTCCCTTGTATGAAAAGGCTGCAAAAACAGACTTTCCAGCGTAATTTTACTCTTTACGTTATTGTACCACGGTAGGTTGGCGGGCTTCAAAGGGCATCTTTCACAAAGTTTTCCTCGTGCAATCTGCGCAGAATGCCCAGTACAATTCTTGTGCAAAACTGCCTTTGCAAATTCCAGACAGGCAGGCTATAATGATTTCGTACAACTAATAGCACTCATGCGTTAAACCGGTTGCATGAGGGCTGCCCGTTGTTTTTTTTTGCCCCAAAATGGAAAGGTAAAGGTGAATCCCATGGAAAGTTCCAATCAATTCCTTGGCACGGAGCGCATCGGCAAGCTGATGCAAAAGTATGCGATCCCGTGCATTATTTCGCTGCTGGTCGGCGCACTGTATAACATCGTGGATCAGATCTTTATTGCAAACGCCAGCTATCTCGGCTCTTATGGCAACGCCGCCAATACGGTCGTTTTTCCCCTGACGGTGGTAGCGCTGGCAATCGCAGTCATGATTGGTGACGGTTGCTGCGCCCTCGTCAGCATCAGCCTCGGGCAGAACGAAGTCCCCAAGGCAAAGCGGAGCGTCGGCAATGCGGTGGTGATGTGTCTCGTCAGCAGTATTGTGCTGGCGGCTCTCTATCTGATTTTTGCGGACACCATTCTTGCCATGTTCGGCGGAACGGTCAATGCCGAGACCTACCACCACTCGCAGGAATATTTCTTTCTATATCACGCTGGGCGTGCCCATTTTATATGTTCGGGCAGGCCATGAATCCCATCATCCGCGCCGACGGCAATCCTCGGTTTGCCATGATCTCCACCCTTGCGGGTGCGGCGCTGAACATCATTCTGGACCCCATCTTCATTTTCGTCTTCCGCTGGGGCATGATGGGCGCGGCGGTGGCGACCGTCATCGGTCAGCTGGTCACCGCAGTGCTGGCAGTGTGGTATCTGCTGCACATGAAGATCATTCGCCCTGAAAAGGGCGACTACCGGCTGAAGGGCTCCATCTGCGGCCGTACCCTGACCCTTGGCATGACCAGCTTTCTGTCCCAGATCAGCCTTGTGGCGGCAATGGCAGCCATCAACAACATGATCCGCAAATACGGCGCACTGGATGCCGTGTTCGGGCAGGAACAGTACGCCCAGATCCCTATGGCAGTTGTTGGCATCGTGATGAAGTTCTTCCAGATCGTCATCTCCATCGTGGTGGGCATGGCGGCTGGCTGCATCCCCGTGGTGGGCTTCAACATGGGCGCTAAAAAGCCCGCCCGTGTGAAGGAGCTGTTCACGAAACTGCTGCTGGCAGAGACCGCAGTGGGTGCCGTTGCACTGGTGCTGGTGGAGCTGCTTCCCCGGCAGCTCATCGCCCTGTTTGGTGCCGCCAACGAGAGCGTTTACTACACCGATTTTGCCGTGAAATCCTTCCGCATCTACCTGTGCATGATCATTCTGGCCTGTGTCAACAAGGCCTGCTTCATCTTTTTGCAGGCCATGGGCAAGGCGGTGGAATCCACCGCCCTGTCCATGGTGCGTGAGGTGGTGTTCGGCGTGGGCTTTGCCCTGCTGCTGCCTCGGTTCTTCGGGCTGGACGGCGTGCTGTACTCCATGCCCATGTCGGATATCCTCACCTTCCTGATTGCAGGCTATCTGATCTGCAAGACCTACCGTGAACTGAACCAGAAAGGAGAAGTCTAATGGAAAAACATATCATTACCATCAGCCGCGAGTTTGTCAGCGGCGGCAGGACCATCGGCAAGCTGGTGGCAGAGCATCTGGGCATCCAGTAAGAGCCCTGCGTCATTGTGGGACGCTGCGCCAATCTAACTCCGACCTCTGCGCCATGGTCACGTCCAATTCATCCTCGACCCCAGTGCAGTCAACCACGGCGCGGCTCCCTGACCAACATTGAAGTCACGGAGGCGAACATCGGGGCGTTAAAGCCCTCTTCCTGTTCGCCATGCGGGCAGGCGCGCAAATCTGGCTGCGGGCGCGGATGCTTCGACCAACTGCTGCACCGCAACAGCGACGATCCGCCTGCAAAACCACTTCGCCTTTTCCGTCATTTGACCTGTGCGTGGGTGTTGTTGGTGCGGTGGCTGTCCGGCTCAT
>VOFC01002483.1_pt1 | contig 21360 bp, 26 predicted proteins | sample 5384161 | NCBI WGS metagenome assembly VOFC01 (sample SAMN12384722, study PRJNA508395) | human gut metagenome | isolation source: healthy gut B | host: Homo sapiens
GCCCTATGCGATCGATTTGTTCTGTGGAGCCGGTGGATGTTCAGAAGGCTTGATACAGGCAGGCTTTCATATTTTATTCAGCTCGGATATTAGCGATATGGTCGAGGTGACCTATACGAACCGGCATAGGCAGCTCGGGTTGATACAGGGAGAGAATACTTGGTTTGAGCGGGCGGATATTCGAGACTTGACCGGAAAAAGATATTTGGAAGCATATCATGGGGCTGGAAATTCTAAAGGGAAAAGAAATGCCTCAAATTGATTTGATGATTGGCGGCCCAAGCTGTCAGGGATTTTTCTCGTGCGGGCCGTCGTGATAAATCCGACCCGAGAAATACGCTGTTTGGGGAATATGTCCGAGTGATCAAGGAAGTGAAGCCTAAATATATTGTTTTGGAAAATGTTGAAGGCTTTATTGATATGCAGTTCATGGGGTACAAGGGAATCACGGGAATTGAATACCCGGATGGAAGTGTAACACCTTATATTCTTCGGAGTGAGCTTCGGGAGATTGGGTATGAAACACTTGAGCCGAAAATTTTAAATGCGGTTGATTATGGTGTGCCACAAAGAAGACGGAGAATTATTTTTATAGGATACCGGAAGGGGCTGAAGGCACCTAAATACCCGGAGCCGACGGTCAAACCGAACGAGCAGGTCACATTGCTGGAGGCTATCGGGGATTTGGTTGCCGACCCGAACAAAAGAGAAGAAGTCAATCCATGTTCATCCCAATTTCAGATGGACAGCCGCCAAGGACGAACCCCGGAATTGATGGAAAGCCCATCAAGGCGAAAAAATGACCAATATGGAGCTTTCAAAGCAAACTAGAATCGTTAGGGAGCGCTTTGAACTGTTTCGTCCGGGAGAGTCTAATGCGAATCTAAAAAACGTGTTTTGGAGCAGGGCATTGACATTTCGCGAGAACCGGAGCTGATTGCTTTTTGCAGTGAAAAATTAGACATGGAATCGAATAAGGTGGTCGAATTGTTCAAAAATGCCGCCGCCACAAAAGAACAGGTAGAAATTCTTCTTACGAAAAAGAACATTCGTCAAAGATGGGCTGAAAATGAGCCGTCGGCAACAATTGTCACTATACCAGATGATTATATCAGCCCCTGGGAACCGAGGACATTCAGCGTGCGCGAAATGGCGCGATGCCAGTCGTTTGATGACTCCTTTGAATTTTTAGGAAAGCGCACGACGGGAGGGAGCCTTCGGAAAAAAAGAGGTGCCACAGTATACACAGGTTGGAAATGCGGTTCCCCACTACTGGCCAAGGCGGTGGCCTTAGAGATTAAAAAGTTTTATAAAAGCAGCGGACGATCCTACATGGGATCGTCCGCTGCTTTTGTGTTTGAGAGAAAAACTGCCGCATAAATTGATAGCTATATATCAAAAAAACACCTCCCAAAATGATAGCTAAATATCAAAATATGACCGATGAAATACGTTATAATTGGCGTAAGAGAGGTGAACACGGATGGATGGTAACGAGGCAACGAGAACCTTTGGAGAAAATCTTTTTATGCTGATTCAACAGAATGATTGGCCGGTGAGCCGTGCGGCAGAGGAACTGGCTTATGGAAGAAATGACCTTGGCGAGGTCATCAAAGGAACAAAAAATTTAAAATTGGGGACAGCGGTACGGTTCGCGCGCATCTTGAATGTAGCCCCTTTTCTGATGTTCAGCCGCCAGTTTCGGAATGAGGAATACCGCAAAGCGTTTGCATTTTCTGAAGCAGACTATATGGAAGTTTTTTGCAAAAATTTTAGAGACTGCCATGTTAAACGCTCTGTGGTAGAGCTGGATTCGGCGACTATTTCTAAAATCATGCGCGGGCGGTACAAGAATCCAACGGTAAAAACACTGTGGACGATTGCTGCCGATGCGTCTATACCACTCTCAGAGCTGTTAAAAACAGAAAGAGATAAACAAATAGAATCAAAGGAGGTCACAACATGATTCGGATGTCATCACCTGGTGTCTGGAAGCCTGCGCGCCGACACCCACGCCGACAACAAAGCCATGCAGCACATTCTGGAAGAAACCGGTTTTACACGCTGCGGCGTCATCATCCATGTGGCAGACGGCTCCCCCCGCTTTGCCTACCAGCGGATGTCCCTTACCATGCCGCTGGAACATTAAGGAGGTTTTGACATGAAGATCACACAGGTCAAGCTGGGCCGCATTTCGACCCCGCTCCGCGTTCCGTTCAAAACCGCCCTGCGCACTGTCAACAGTGTGGAGGACGTCATCGTAGAGCTCCACACCGATACGGGGGCTGTGGGCTACGGCGAAGCGCCCCCACTGGCGTGATCACGGGCGACACCACGGAGGCCATCCTCGGTGCCATCCGGGACCACATTGCCCCGGCGCTTCTGGGCCGGGACCTCGACGAGTTTGAGGACCTGACCGCCGCGGTCCAGAAAGCCCTTGTCCACAACACCAGTGCCAAGGCCGCCGTGGATATGGCACTGTGGGACCTGCTGGGGCAGAAATACAACGTCCCGGTCTACCGGATGCTGGGCGGTGCGCGGAAGAACATCGTCACCGACATCACCATCAGTGTCAACTCCCCCGAGGAGATGGCCCGGGACGCCCGCACCGCCGTCCAGCGCGGCTACGATTGCCTGAAAGTCAAGGTCGGCATTGACCCGGAGCTGGACGTGGCCCGGCTGGCCGCCGTGCGCGGGGCCGTGGGCAACGGGGTCTGCATCCGCATCGATGCCAACCAGGCGTGGAACGCCAAGCAGGCGGTCCGCATCCTGAACCAGATGCAGGACAAGGGCCTGGACATCGAGTTTGTGGAGCAGCCTGTCCCCGCCGCCGATCTGGAGGGGATGCAGTACGTCACCCGCCACGCCGATGTGCCGGTGCTGGCCGATGAGAGCGTGTTCAGCCCGGCGGATGCCCTCAAGATCATGCAGACGGGCGCTGCCGACCTCGTGAACATCAAACTGATGAAATGCGGCGGCATCACCAACGCCCTCCGCATTGCCGCCGCCGCTGAGGTGTACGGCGTGGAGTGCATGATCGGCTGTATGCTGGAGGCCAAGATCTCGGTCAACGCCGCTGTCCAGCTGGCCTGCGCCGTGCAGATCATTACCAAGATCGACCTGGACGGCCCCGTGCTCTGCAGCGAGGATCACATCCTCGGCGGTGCCACGTTCGATGAAAAGAACATTACCGTCTCGGACGCGCCGGGCATGGGCATTCAGGGCTTTGTGGCCGGAAAAGTGCACTATCTCGATTGAAATAGACCATAAACAGGACTCCCGCCGCGTGAAAAACGGCGGGAGTTTTTTGCTTGTGTCAAAACTGTTCTCGGCTCAGATACAGATGAAAAAAGTTTATCTCAGGACACTCTTAGATGAAAAACAAAATAATTGGCTGAAATCTTTGACTTTCGGCCCATACACGACTATAATCGTACATGTTCCTGGTAGAGGAATGGGAAAATATGTGCGCAATGGACGCACAACTTGCAAATGGAGGAGTGTAACGATATGAAAACTTTGAATGCGGCTGCTGCCAAGTACAACAGCATCAGCCTGATCGTCCGCATCCTGTGCGGTCTGGTCATCGGCGCGGTGCTGGCACTGACAGTCCCGGGGGCTGGCTGGGTCGCAGAGCTCGGCACCCTGTTTGTCGGTGCTCTGAAAGGCATTGCCCCGGTGCTGGTCTTTGTCATCGTGGCCAGCGCGCTGGCGCAGGGCTCGTCCAAGCTGGACCGACGTTTTGGCACGGTCATCTGGCTGTACATGCTCACCACGTTTCTGGCGGCGGCCATTGCATCCGTCACCAGCTTTCTGTTCCCGGTCACCGTCGTCCTGGCGGACGCGGCAGAATCGGACGTCATTCCCCAGGGTCTGGGCGAGGTGCTGAACACCCTGCTGACCAACTTTGTGGCCAACCCCGTGGCGGCCATCATGAACGGCAACTACATCGGCATCCTGTTCTGGGCCTGCCTGTTTGGTCTTGCCATGAAAAAGATCGGCGCAGAGAGCACCAAGGTCTTCCTCTCCAACACGGCTGACGCCGTTTCCCAGATCGTCCGCTGGATCATCAACCTGGCTCCGTTCGGCATCATGGGTCTGGTGTACTCCAACGTTTCCAGCAACGGCCTGTCCATCTTTACCCAGTACGGCAAGCTGCTGGCCCTGCTGGTGGGCACCATGCTCTTTATGGCGCTCATCGTTTCGCCGCTCATCATGTTCCTCTATCTGGGCTGCAACCCCTACCCGCTGGTCTTCCGCTGCCTGAAAGAATCCGGCCTGACCGCGTTCTTCACCCGCAGCTCCGCGGCGAACATCCCCGTCAACATGGCCCTGTGCGAGAAGCTGGGCCTCGATAAGGATATGTACTCCGTCTCCATCCCGCTGGGTGCCACCATCAACATGGACGGCGCGGCCATCACCATCACCATCATGACGCTGGCTGCGGCCAACACCCTGGGCATTCAGGTCTCTCTGCCCGCCGCCGTTGTCCTGAGCGCCATGAGCGCCCTGGGTGCCTGCGGCGCTTCCGGCGTGGCGGGCGGCTCCCTGCTGCTCATCCCCATGGCCTGCTCCCTGTTTGGCATCTCCAACGACATTGCCATGCAGATGGTCGGTGTCGGCTTCATCATCGGCGTGGTGCAGGACTCCGTGGAAACGGCTCTGAACTCCGCCGGCGACGTGGAGTTTGCGGCCACCGCCGAGTATCACCAGTGGCGCAAGGAGGGCAAGCCCCTGCCGGACTTCCTCCAGAAGAAATAATTTTCAAAAGCATGAGAAAAGGGCTGGCACTTCGTGTGTCAGCCCTTTTGTGCTGTAAAAAATCAGTCGATCCGCTTTGCCTTGGTCAGCGCGTTGACGATGAGCGGGATCAGAATGAGCTGGGCAAGGATGCCGGGCACGGCGGTAAGGAGCGCGCCGGACAGGAATGCGGAGAACGGGAAGCTGGAACCGGTGAGCCCGGCCAGCACAAAGCGGACGGCACCCCAGACGAGGCGGCCTGCCACCATGGCGGAGAGGAGGGTGGCAAACATCATCGGCAGGGTGTGCTTCACCCGGCGGTACATCACGCCGGAAACAAAGCCGTAGGTGGCCAGCTCAAAGGCCATGGAAATGGCAACCGGGAACATTGGGGGCATCCCGAACAGCACCGAGCGGAGCAGCGGGGCCACAAAGCCCACGGCAAGGCCCCAGGGGCCGCCCAGCACAAAGCCGCACAGCAGGATGGGGAAATGCATGGGGCAGAGCATGTTGCCCACCTGGGGCACATGGCCGGTGATCATGGGCAGCACAAAGGCCAGCGCGAGAAACAGGGCCGCCAGCACGATGCCGCGGGTGGCAGAAGTTTTGGTTTTCATGGTGATTCCTCCTGAGGTGACGCAAAAAGGGGCCTGCCCCGGCATCCATGCCAAAGGCAGACCCCTTCGTGGCGTCTGTTACAAAAAGTTTGGGAAAATGAGCTGCAAAGGGCGGGCTTCTGCCCGCGGGCCCGGCTTCCTGCCGGAAATTGTGAAAAGTATAGCAGAGATTCGAGGCTTTTGTCAAGTGAAGCTGCAAAATGCCCAAAAAGCAGAGCATTTCCGACGGTATTTTGCCCGGTGATGTACATTTTGCTGAAAAAACTTGACCTTTTTGCACAGAATAGATAATATAAACTTGAACTATAGTGCAAAACCGCGGCAAACACCAAGGAATTGCGCGCCATCCATCTTGCAGATTCTTGCAATTCTGAGGTTCATACGGGAGGACCATCATGACAAATGCAGAAAAGCTCACCCTGGCAAAGCACGCCTGCCACATCCGCATGGGCGTGATCGAGGGGACCCACAGCGCCAAGTGCGGCCATCCGGGCGGCAGCCTGGACATTGCAGAGGTGCTGTCTTACCTCTATTTCGTGGACATGAACGTTGACCCTGAAAATCCGAAAGCACCGGACCGTGACCGTCTGGTGCTCTCCAAGGGCCACGCGGCCCCCGGCCTGTACGCCGCTCTGGCCGAGCGCGGCTATTTTCCGGTGGAAGACCTGAAGACCCTGCGTAAGATCGGCAGCTACCTGCAGGGCCACCCCAACATGAACACGGTGCCGGGCGTGGATATGTCCACCGGCAGCCTGGGCCAGGGCATCTCCGCCGCCTGCGGCATGGCACTGGGTGCCAAGCTCAAGCAGCAGCCCGTCAGCGTCTACGCCATCGTGGGCGACGGCGAGGTGGAAGAGGGTGAGTGCTGGGAGGCGTTCATGTTTGCGTCCCACTACAAGCTCTCCAACCTCTGCGTCTTCCTGGACCGCAACCATCTGCAGATCGACGGCACCACCGAGACGGTCATGGACAGCCACCCGCTGGAAGAAAAGCTCAAGGCTTTCAATTTCAACGTTCTGACCATCAATGGCCACGATTATGACGCCATCGAGTCCGCCATCAAGGCTTTCCACGCGGAAAACGACAAGCCCACCTGCATCATTCTGGACACCATCAAGGGCAAGGGCGTTTCCTTTATGGAGAACGCTGTGGAGTGGCACGGCAAGGGCCCCAACGATGAGGAGTACGCCATCGCCATGCAGGAGCTGAACGCAGCCTACGCCGCGCTGGAAGAGGAGGACAAGTAAGATGGCAGAAGTGAAGAAGATCGCAACCCGTGACAGTTACGGCAATACCCTGAAAGAGCTGGCCGCCGAGGGCCACGATGAGCTGGTGGTGCTGGACGCGGATCTGGCTGCTGCCACCAAGACGGGCATGTTCCGCAAGGCTTACCCCCCGGCCGCCACTTTGACTGCGGCATTGCCGAGAGCAATATGATGGGCGTGGCTGCAGGCCTGTCCACCATGGGCTATGTCCCCTTTGTTTCCAGCTTTGCCATGTTTGCCGCGGGCCGCGCGTTTGAGCAGATCCGCAACTCCATCGGCTACCCTCACCTCAACGTCAAGATCGGTGCCACCCATGGCGGCATCTCGGTGGGCGAGGACGGCGCTTCACACCAGTGCTGTGAGGACTTTGCCCTCATGCGCAGCATTCCCGGTATGACGGTCATCTGCCCCGCTGACGATGTGGAAGCACGCGCCGCTGTCCGTGCTGCCTACGAGATGCAGGGCCCGGTCTACCTCCGCTTTGGCCGTCTGGCGGTTCCCGTGTTCCACGACGAGGCCAACTACCATTTTGAGCTGGGCAAGGGCGAGCAGATCACCGAGGGCGATGACATCGCCATCGTGGCTACCGGCCTGATGGTCAACGAGGCCCGCATTGCCGCCGAGCAGCTGGCTGCCGAGGGCATCCACGCCCGGTCATCAACATCCACACCATTAAGCCCCTGGATGAGGACATCATCCTCAAGGCGGCCAAGGAGTGCGGCAAGCATGCTCTGCAGTGCGTACCGGGTGGAGAGCAGCATTCCCAGCACGGCGTAGAAGGGGGCGTTCCAGATCAGATACCGTGCGCCGTTTTCCAGCACCACCGGCTCAGAGGAACCGGACACCAGTACTTTTTTCACCATCCACTCCGGTTCGCCAGCACACCCAGCACTCATAAGCAGGATAGCCGCATCACAGCCACCACGACACTGTAGAGATAGATGTCCCGCATTCCGCGGCGGACGCGGTCGGGATGGTTCGCGCCGTAGTTCTGGGAGACGTAGGTCGAGCAGGCAGAGGCCATCGCCGACAGGGGCATATCCGTAAAAGCGAAGAGCTTTCGGGCCGCGGTGTGGCCCGCGATGACCAGCGTACCGAGGCCGTTGATGCCGTACTGCAAAACGACGGAGCCCGCCGAGACGATGCTGCTCATGAGGCCCATGGAGATGCTCTGGCTGAACAGCTCCCAATAGAGGCGGCTCTCCACATGGAAGTGCTTTTCTCCCGGGCAGGAGCAGCCGGGCGCTGCGGAAGACATACAGGATGCAGAGCGCCACCGACACGCCCTGAGAGATGACCGTCGCCACACCGGCACCGGCCACGCCCATGCCCAGCACAGCGATGAACCAGAGGTCGAGGATGACGTTGAGCACCGACGAGAGGATGAGGAAGACCAGCGGCATAAAGCTGTTGCCGATGGCCCGCAGCAGACCGGCGCAGAGGTTATAGGCAAACATGACGATGACGCCGAAGTCGATGATGATGATATAGCGGTAGGCGTCTTCAAAGATCTCGGCCGGGGTATCCAGCAGCTCCAGCAGCGGGCGCAGGCCCGTCGCACCCGCCAGCGTGATGACCGCCGACGCGATGAGTCCGATGACGATGGAGCCTGCAACGGTCTGTTTGAGCTGCTCCTCGTCTCCGGCCCCGTAGGCGCGCGCTGCGACGATGGCGAGGCCGTTGCCGATACCGATACCAAATCCAACCAGAAGCTCGTAGATAGCCCCGCAGGCGCCAATGGCGGCAAGGGCGGTATCGCCCAGCACATTGCCGACGATCATGGTATCCACGGTGTTGTAGAGCTGCTGGAAGAGGCACGACACCAGAATGGGCAGCATAAAGACGACGAGGCTCTGGAAGATGGGGCCGTTCATCAAATCGACATTCCGGTTGAAGAATGATTTTTTTTCGCGGGGGACTGGGTCATAAGCGTTCCTCCATAGTACAAAAAGGAGCTGCTGTACAGGTACAACCTCTCCGTCAGCACTGACGGAGAGGTTGATTCCGCTGTACAACAGCCCTTTTCAATATTTTCAGATCGTTACAGCTCCTGCGTCTCGAAGCCGTTGATGGTCAGCACTTCCACACTCTTGAAGCCTGCGGCCTTTGACGGCGGCAGCAGCCTCGTCGAAGCCGAAGGTCAGGCTGTCCACATCGTGGGCGTCGGAGGTGATGATGACCTTGCCGCCCATCTTCTGCCACTCACCCAGAAGCCATGCGCCGGGGTAGAAGTCCTTGCGGTAGCCGCGGTAGACGCTGCCGGTGTTCACTTCCAGCAGGCAGCCGTGCTCTTTGGCCACGTTCAGCGCCTTGAGGGCTGCGGCCTTATAGCGGGGCGACTCTTCGTCGAAGAACTCACCGGCAGCGTTCAGCTTCTTGATGAGGTCGATGTGGGCGAGGATGTCGGGGCCCATGGCCGCCACCTTCTCCACCTCGGCGAAGTATGCTTCCACAGCGGCCAGAGGGTCGCCGTCGAAGTCGTCGTAGATGCAGTCGTGGAGATCCTGGGGACGGAAGTCGATCTCGTAGTACTTGCCGGTGTTCTTGCCGTAGAGGTGGTGCGCAGAGCCGATCCAGTAGTCGTAGCCGGTGCGCTTGTCCTCGCTCAGCAGGTCCCACTCGATGCCGCAGAGGATGTCCACCTTGCCCTTGTACTCGGTCTTGAGCTTGGCGATGGTGGCCTTGTACTGGGCCGTGCGGCTGGGGCTCATGCAGTATTCGCGGTCACGCTGGGTATAGCTATGGCCCGTGAAGCCCAATGTGGTCAGGCCCTTCGCGCACGCGGCGCTGGCCATCTCCTGTAAGGTGTTTTTGCCATCACACATCGTCGAGTGACAATGGACACTGGACTTCTTGTAATCTACCATAGTGAATCACTGCATCCTTTCCTGTTTGACCTTGTGGTCGATAACGTGTCGTTTTTCCAGCTCGCGGGTGATGTCCTCCACCGTGATGCCGGCCTGCACCATCAGCACCAGCACATGGTATGCCAGATCGCTGATCTCGTAGACCGTCTCGGCCTTGTCTTCCTTTTCGCCCGCGATGATGACCTCGGTGCACTCCTCGCCCACCTTCTTGAGGATCTTTTCCTTGCCCTTCTCGAAGAGATAGGTGGTGTAGCTGCCCTCTTTGGGGTTGGTCTTGCGGCCCTCGATGAGCTCATACAGCCCCTGCCAGGTGAACTGCTTCAGCTCCGGGGAAACATACACTTCGTTGAAGAAGCAGCTCTCGGCACCGGTGTGGCAGGCGGGGCCGCTCTTGACGACCTCCACCACCAGCGCGTCGGCGTCGCAGTCTGCGGTGATGGAAACCACCCGCTGCACATTGCCGCTGGTTTCGCCCTTGCGCCAGATCTCCTGGCGGCTGCGGGACCAGAACACCGTGCGGCCCTCGGCGATGGTCAGCGCCAGCGTCTCGGCGTTCATGTAGGCCAGGGTCAGCACCTCTTTGGTGTAGTGGTCCTGCACGATGGCAGGGACGAGGCCCTTTTCGTCAAACTTCAGATCCATAATGTTTCTCCTTCCCCGCAGGGGGACAGCTATAGTTTAGCGTATTCGGCGGGCAAACGCAAGCATTTACAGCCGCATTTCCACACCATTTTCGTTTAAGTATTCCTTTAGCTCCCGGATGGTGAGCAGCTTCTGGTGGAAGATGCCCGCCGCAAGGCCCGCGTCGATGCCTTTATGATGGAACAGCTCGAGGAAGTCTTCCTTTTTGCCTGCGCCGCCGCTGGCGATGATGGGCACGTTCACCCGGGCCGCCACGGCGTCCAGCATCTCAAGGTCGAAGCCGTTGCGCACACCGTCGGTGTCGATGCTGTTGAGGCAGACTTCGCCTGCGCCGTTGTCCACGCACCACTTGATCCATTCCAGTGCGTCCCGGCCGGTATCTTCGCGCCCGCCCTTGGCAAAGACGCGGAGCTGGCCGCCCACCCGTTTGACGTCGGCGGAGAGGACGACGCACTGGTCGCCGTAGCGCTTCGCCGCCGCCGGGATGAGGGAGGGATCTTCTCAGCGCGCCCGAGTTGACGCTGACCTTATCGGCCCCGCACTTGAGCACCCGGTCGAAGTCGTCCAGCGTGTTGACGCCGCCGCCCACGGTGAGGGGGATGAAGATCTCGCTGGCCACCCGGGTAAGGATGTCGGTGAAGAGGGAGCGGCCCTCGGCGCTGGCCGTGATGTCGTAGAACACCAGCTCGTCGGCACCGGCCGCGTTGTACATCCGGGCCATCTCCACCGGGTCGGCCACATCCTTGATGCCCTCGAAGTTCGTTCCCTTGACGACCCGCCCGCTGCGGACGTCCAGACAGGGAATGATGCGTTTTGTGATCATGGTCTAGCTCCTTACTTCTGCACCAGCGCAACGCAGCGTCTGAGGTCCAGTGCGCCGGTATACAGGCTCTTGCCGAGGATGGCGGCGGCGGTGCCCATCTCTTCCAGTTCCAGCAGCTCCTTTTCCGAGGAAATACCGCCGCTGGCTGTGATGGCCACGCCCGGCACTTCTTTTGCAAGCTGGCGGTAGAGGGCGAGGTTGGTGCCTTTCATCGCGCCGTCGCAGGCAATGTCGGTGTAGATGATGGCCTTGCATCCAGCCTCAGCCAGACGCTGACAGAAGGCCACGCCCGGCTCAGCGCTGACGTCCTTCCAGCCGTGGATCGCCACATAGCCGTCTCTGGCGTCCACGCCCACGGCAATTTTTTCGCCGTACTTTTTCAGCATCCGGGCCGTGAAGTCAAAGTTCGTCACGGCCACACTGCCGAGGATGCACCGGCCCACGCCCAAAGAGAGATATTTTTCAATGCGCTCTTCGGTGCGGATGCCGCCGCCTACTTCGATATACAGGCCGCCCTGTTTTGCCAGCGCGGCGATGGTGTCGTAATTGGAAAGGGTGCCGTCCTTTGCGCCGTCCAAATCGACGACGTGGAGGTTTTTTGCCCCGGCTTCGAGAAAAGCCCGCGCCTGGGCGCAGGGGTCTTCGCCGTAGACGGTCATCCGGTCGTAATCGCCCTGCGTCAGACGCACGACTTTGCCGCCCCGCAGGTCAATGGTTGGGAATAGCTGCATATTATTACTCCTAATCTAAGGCTTTCCTTCATACAACCTCTCCGTCTGCACCTTTCGGTGCAGCCATGATAACCTCTCCTAGTAGGAGAGGCTTTGGCATTTTCGTGAAGCTTCGCCTCTTTTCGCCAGAGGCTCCCCTCGGTAGGGGAGCTGTCGAGCGTATGCGAGACTGAGAGGTTATTTACAACTCACTGAATGCCCGCAGCAGCCGCAGTCCCGCGTCGCCGCTCTTTTCCGGGTGGAACTGAGTGCCGTACACCCGGCCCGCCTTCACCACGCCGGTGACGGGGAGGGAATAGTCGCTGACGGCCAGCGTGTTGGCGGCGCAGTTCTTGCCGTAGTAGCTATGGACGTAGTAGAAATACTCGCCGTCCCGGACGTACTTGAAAATCGGGTCGTCGTGCAGGATGTGGACGGCGTTCCAGCCGATCTGAGGCACTTTCAGGCTCTGATCGCCGAGGTCAGGGGCCAGCGGGCAGACCTGCCCCGGCACAAAGCCGAGGCCCGGGTGCTCGCCGTATTCAAAGCTCTTTTCAAACAGCAGCTGCATCCCGAGGCAGATGCCAAGGAGGGGCTTCTTCGCCGCTTCTTCCCGGATGACCGGCACAAGGCCGGTGGCCTCAAGTTTTGCCATGGCGTCCCCGAAAGGCCCACCCCCGGCAGGATGAGCCGGTCGGCGGCACGGATGTCGGCGGGGTCCGCGCTGACCGCTGCGTCCAGCCCCAGATGGGCCAGACTGGACTTCAGGCTGAACAGGTTGCCCACGCCATAGTCGATGATGCATATCATACCAGCAGTCCTTTCGTAGAAGGGATCTCGTCCCGGTGGGCGGCGTCGATGCGGACGGCGTCGGCCAGCGCACGGCCGGCGCCCTTGAAGGCCGCCTCTAAGATGTGGTGAGTGTTCTCGCCCGCGAACTGGACGAAGTGGACGGTGGCCGGCACGCTGCGGGCAAAGCCCAGCCAGAATTCCTTGGCGCACTCCACGTCGAAGTCGCCGACTTTTTTCGGTGTTGCAATGGATGTCCCAATTCAGGGTGCAGCGGCCCGAGATGTCCACGGCGCAGAGGATGAGAGCCTCGTCCATCGGCAGATAGAAGCTGCCGTACCGGTGGATGCCCCGCATATCGCCCAGCGCCCGGGCGAACGCCTGCCCCCCAGCGCGATGCCCACATCCTCGGTGGTGTGGTGATAATCAACCTCCACGTCGCCGTGGCAGGTAAGCACCAAGTCAAAGCGCCCGTGCCGCGCAAACAGCTCCAGCATATGATTCAGAAAGCCGCAGCCGGTGTCCACCTGATACCGGCCTGCGCCGTCGAGGTTCAGGGTCAGCTCGATCTGTGTCTCGTTCGTGTTCCGCTCTATGGTCACTTCCCGCATGGCTCAACCCTCCAAAATTTCATCCAGCGCCCGCAGCAGGGCTTCCATATCCTCCGGCGTGCCGATGGTGATCCGCAGCCAGTTGGAGATGCGGGGTGCGTCGAAGTGGCGCACCAGCACGCCTTTTTCTTTCAGTTTCCGATAAAGTTCGCCGCCGCTCTTTTTGTCGGTGGAAGCAAACAGGAAATTGGAGCGGCTGTCCAGCACGGCAAAGCCCCGCGCTTCCAGCTGCTGCTTTGTCCAGCTCCGCGTCTCCACGATAGCGGCGCGGGTCTTTTCGAAATAGGCCGTATCTTCCAGCGCGGCCTTGCCCGCCTTCAGGGTCAGCCGGTTGATGTTGTAGGGGTTGAAGCTGAACTTGACCCGGTTAAGGTCAGCGATGAGCTTCGCATTGCCCATAGCGAGGCCCAGCCGCGCACCGGCCAGCTGACGGGACTTCGAGAAGGTCTGGACCACCAGCAGATTTTCGTAGTTGTCGATGAGCGGCACGCAGCTCTCGCCGCCGAAGTCCACATAGGCCTCGTCCACGATGACCACATGGTTGGGGTTCGCCTTCAGGATCTCCTCGATGGCGCTGCGGGGCAGGGCCAGACCGGTAGGCGCATTGGGGTTGGCGATGACGATGGTCTCGTTCAGGCCGTAATAATCCGCCGGGTCGAGGGTGAAATCTTCTTTCAGCGGGATGACGTGGCTGGGGATGTGCATCAGCCCGCACCAGACGCCGTAGCAGCCATAGGTGATGTCTGCATAGGCCAGCGGGTGGTTCTCGTCGCAGAAGGCCCGCAGGGCGAAGAACAGGTTCTCGTCGCTGCCGTTTCCGGGCATGATCTGCTCAGGCTGTAAGTCAAAATGTGCCGCCGCTGCTCGCAGCAGCTCGGCACAGGCAGGGTCGGAGTAGAGGCGGAGCTTTTTTCCACCTCAGCCTCGCTCACCAGCCCCCACCACAGCCGGAGAGGGGAGATAAGGGCTTTCGTTGGTGTTCAGCTTAATGTACTGCTGGTCCTGCGGCTGTTCGCCCGGGGTGTAGGGAGTGACAGCTTCCAGCGTGGGAGAAAGAAAACGGCTCATGTTTGCCAGCCTCCGTTTTTATTGCAACTTGACCTCTTTGCCAAGGGCTCCCCTGATAGGGGAGCTGGCGCAAAGCGCCTGAGAGGTTTATTCATATCTTATGGTCACACTGCGGGCGTGGGCGTGCAGGCCCTCCCGCTCGGCGAAGTCAGCGATGCGGGGGCGGCCTTTTCCAGCGCCTCCCGGGTGTAATAGATGAAGCTGGACTTCTTCACGAAGTCGTCCACGCCCAAGGGGCTGGAGAAGCGTGCCGTGCCGCTGGTGGGCAGGGTGTGGTTCGGGCCGGCGAAGTAGTCGCCCAGTGCCTCGGGGACGTTCCGCCGAGGAAGATGCTGCCTGCATTTTTGATTTCATTCAGCACGCTGAAGGGGTCGTCCACACAGACTTCCAGATGTTCGGGTGCGATGATGTTGCAGGCTTCGATGGCCTTGCGTAAATCAGAGCAGACGATGATCTTGCCGTTGTCGTCCACGCTGGCGCGGGCGATGGCGGCGCGGGGCAGCTGGGGGATCTGCACTTCCAGCTCTGCCTGCACGGCCTTGGCCAGCTCAGCGCTGTCCGTGACGAGGACGGGGCTTGCCAGCTTGTCGTGCTCGGCCTGACTCAGCAGGTCGGCGGCCACCCAGGCGGGGTCACAGCCGCCGTCGGCCAGAACCAGGATCTCGCTGGGGCCTGCTATCATGTCGATGCCCACCTTGCCAAAGACCTTCCTCTTGGCAGTGGCGACATAGATATTGCCCGGGCCGACGATCTTATCCACCGCCGGGATGCTCTGGGTGCCGTAGGCCAGCGCGGCCACGGCCTGTGCGCCGCCGGTCTTGAAGATTCTCGTCACGCCTGCGGTGGCCGCAGCGGCGAGGATGACCGGATTGATCTTACCGTCCTTACCGGCGGGAGTGGTCATGACGATCTCCGAAACGCCCGCCACTTTGGCCGGGATGACATCCATCAGGACGGTGGAAGGATACGCCGCCGTGCCGCCCGGGACGTAGACACCCGCCTTCTCGATGGGGGTGTATTTCTGGCCCAGCACGATGCCGGGCTTGTCGTTCATCACAAAATTTTTATGCACCTGCTGGCGGTGGAAGGCCTCGATGTTGGCGGCGGCCTCCCGCAGCGTTTCGAGGAAATAGCCGTCCATCTTCGCAAAGGCCTCTTCAATCTCCTCCTGCGTCACTTGGAGGCTCTCGAGCCTTGCCCCATCGAACTTGAGGGCGTATTCCTTCAGGGCCTCGTCGCCCCGGGCGCGGACGTCGGCAATGATGCCGTCCACCACGTCTTCCACATTCTTCTCCGCGCGGATGTCGCGGTTCAGGATCTCTTCGGGCTTCAGCTCGTCGAAGTGGTACAGCTTTATCATTTTTTCTCCTCCTTTGCGGCAAGGGCGGCGCGCAGCTTTTCCAGCATCTCGTCCATCTCGCGGTGCTTGAACTGGTAGCTGGCCTTATTGGCGATGAAGCGGGCCGAGATGGGCATGAACTCCGTCACCACCCGCAAACCGTTTTCCCGCAGGGTCGTACCCGTCTCCACAATATCCACGATGACGTCGGACAGGCCCAGGATAGGGGCCAGCTCAATGGAGCCGTTCAGCTTGATGATGTCGATGTCCCGCCCGATGGATGCATAATAGCTCTTGGCGATGTTGACGAACTTGGTTGCCACCCGCACCGGGCGGCTGGGGTCGTCTTTGTGATCTGCCGGGGCGGCGACGCACATCCGGCACTTTCCGAGGCCGGTGTCCAGCAGCTCGTAGACATCGGCAGACGCTTCCGTCAGGATGTCCTTGCCCACGATGCCCACGTCTGCCGCGCCGTGCTCGACGTAGATCGCAACGTCGCTGGGCTTGACGAGGAAGTACCGGATGCCGGCGGCGGGATTCTCCACCACCAGCTTGCGGGTGGCGTTGTAGTCTTCGGGGCAGCCATAGCCGATACCAGCCAGCAAGTCATAGACCTTGTCACCGAGACGGCCCTTCGGCAGGGCCACGTTCAACATGGTCTTTTCGGTTTTCTGCTGCTGCACCGGCGGGAGCGGGGCGCTCAGGCGGTCCAGCTCGTCGAGATAGACTGCGAAGCCGATGGCCCCCGCGCCCGGGGTGAATTTCTGCATCAGCAGGTCGTACCGCCCGCCCTTGAGCACCGGACGGGGGAGGGACTCCAGATAGCCCTGAAAGACGAGGCCGTTGTAGTACTCCATCTCACCGGCCAGCGTCATGTCCAGACGGATGCTTCCGCCTGCACCAGCCAGCTCTTCGGTGATGGCTTTCAGCTCGGCAGCGGCAGCTTCCATCCGCTTGTTCCGGCAGGCGGCTTCCGCACGGGGAAGCACATCCTCACAGCTGCCGCAGAGGCTCATCAGCCCGGCCAGCGCCTCGGCACCGGCCTCGTCCAGCCCGGCGGCGGATGCCGCCGCTTTCAGCTCGTGGAGGTTTTTCGCTTTCAGCTTTGCCAGCAGGGCGGCGCGGGAAGCTTCCGGCACGTCCAGCGCATCCAGCAGACCGAACAGGTAGCCCATGTGGCTCACTTCCAGCACCCACGGCTGGCCCAGCTGGGCGAGCGACTGGGCCGCCAGCGACACCGCCTGCCGCACCTGTGCTTCGCCCACATCGCCCAGCATCTCAAGGCCCATCTGGCCGATTTCCTTGAAAAGGTGTGGCTCTCCGCCGAGGGGCGGTAGACGTTTTCGTGATAGTAGTAGCGCAGTGTCTCGCCCGACGCGGGCTGGGCCGTCTTGGCAATGGAGAGGGTCACGTCGGGCTTCAGGGCCAGCAGCCGCCCGTCCAGATCGGTGAAGGTGATGACCTGCTCCGACGAGAGGAAGCTGCGGTTCTCCTGATACAGCCCGTACTCCTCGAAGCGGCCCATGTGATATTTGCGGCAGCCCGCCGCTTCGTACAGCGCCCGCAGCGCAAAGGAGGCCTGCTCCTTCGGCTGCAAGCAGGAGATGTCAAATTTCATACCTTTTCCCTCACTTCTTTTCACTGGACGCTTGCCCGCCCCGGCCCCTGCGCCCCGCCTTTTTCCGGGCGCTTTTGTCTTATGATAATGTTATTTTACTTTATCCAGGTAAAGTTGTAAAGCGTGAAAGTGACCGTGTTTTCATTTTTATGATACGATTTTTCTGTGCGTTTGTACAGAAAGGCGCGGTTTACAAAATCTTTTTACTGCATATCAGGCTGGCAATTTATCTGCCAGCTCCTGCACCTCGGACAGCGGAAGGCTGGAAAACTTTGCGATTTGTTCCAGCGTCAGTCCTCCATCCGCAAGCATCTTCTGGGCCACCGCAACATTGGCCTTATGCGTTGCTTCTTTTTGCAGATTCAAATGCAATTTCTTCAAACGCTCTGCACATCTGTGTACGGCCTCCTTCCGTTTCCTTCAAATAGCGGACTTCCTGCGCCAGAAGCGGGTTCAGAATATCCGCTGCATTGGTACAATTCATATCATGCATCAACCGTCCGACAGGGTGATTCAAATCGCGGAACTGTCCATTGACATACACGATATGTGCTCCATCGCCAAACAATGCATCGTCCAGCTCCGCAATCCGCCTTTCCACATGGTAAAGCGGCAGTCCTGCACCAAATCTATCGTGTTCTGTGATGAATATCACATAAGTATCTACCAGATCTTCAAAGTCTTTTCCTTTATCCAGCAGCGTCCTGTCCAGCATACTGTGTGGAATCTTGCTCTGCGGACTCCCGCACCACGGTCTGCACGCTGAACTTCAATATCCATCACGCGGCCTTCGGCGTCCACTGCCCGAATGTCCAGCTTGATCGAGCGATTTGCTGCACTTTTTATATTCCACCTGCGCCTCTGTCCGAAGAACGCGAATGTCATCCCTCTCCAGAACGGTATTCAGAATATATTCCACCGGCGCGATTTTTTCATCCAGCGCTTCGGAAAAGAAGTCATCATCCATCAGCCGCAGCCCGGCAAGAAGTTCCAGATAACGCTCCTGCTTATCCTTCTGCATCCTTCTCACCTCCGTGTTCCCTTTTCTATAAAATATCATATATACGCGCAAAAAGCAAGGCCCTGACGGTATGTTTCCACCGTCAGGGCCTTTACCGGATTTTTTTTATTCAGTTTCAGCCCAGCAGCTCCAGCACGCCGCTCTTAGGGCGTGCACCGACAGCCTGACGAACCAGCTTACCGTTCTCGAACAGCAACAGGGTGGGGATGCTCATGACACCGAACTCGGCGGCCAGATCGGGCTGCTCGTCCACGTTCACCTTGCCCACCTTGACGTCGGTGCGCTCCTCGGCCACCTCGTCCACGATGGGGCTGAGCATCCGGCAGGGGCCGCACCAGCTGGCCCAGAAGTCGAGCAGGACGGGCTGAGCGCTCTGCAGCACCTCAGCCTCAAAATTTTCTTTCGTAATGGTGATCACTGCCATATCGTTTACCTCCATAAAGAGTGTTTTTTCATCTGACAGGAACAGTATACCCCAAACTCCGGCGTTTTTCCGTGAGCAAGTCACATAAAAAGCCCGGGCAGGCATTTTCTGCTCCGGGCTCTGGAAATTATTTTGCGATTTCAGGCTCAGATGTCCTTCAGGGCGTTCTTGCCGGCGACATAACCGTAGTACATGGCCATGGAGTGGCTGACGCCCTTCAGGCCGATGGGGTACTCGGTGGCAAAGCGGTTGCCCTGGATGTTGCCGGCGACGTACAGGCCGGGGATGACATTGCGGTCGGCGTCGAAGGTGTGGCAGTCCTCGTCGCTCTCGAGGCCTCCGATGCAGACCAGCAGCAGAGCAGTGGTGAACTTGTCGGCGTAGAAGGGGCCGTTCTCGACTGCCCACATACGGGAAGCGGACTTGTGGAAGTCCTCATCGTAACCGGCCTTTGCCAGCTCGTTGTAGCGCTGGATGGAGTCCAGAGCGGTCTGCTGGGCGGCAGTATCGTCCGGGTAGATCTTTGCCACCAGCTCTTCCAGCGTGTCGGCCTTCACAGCGCGGCCATCGGCCACAGCAGCTTCCAGCTGATAGGGGCTCTTGTAGTTGCGGTAGGTGGTGTTGTTCTTGGGGCCTTCGTCCTCGCTGGCGTAGTCCTCATAGTAGCAGGCACCGCCGTGGGCTGCGGGCATATAGGGCAGCTGCTCAGGCCAGTTGGAGTCGAAGATCTGCCAGCTCTCGCGGTTCTTCTGCAGCTCGATCTGGTTTTCCAGCTGCTGGCCGGGCAGGTCCTCGTTCATGAAGCGCTTGCCGTTGAGGTCGAGGTTCAGGAAGCCTGCATTGCCCATGACGCCTACGCCGGCGAGGTCGGCGCCGCCACCCATGTGGTGGATCATCGGGGCGTGGCTCTGCTGCACCTGAGCGCCGGCCCACATACCCAGCTGGATGCCGTCGCCCTGGTTGGTGAAGTTGCCCTCCACATCCACATTGGTGAACAGGCACTGGATGTTGTTCTCAATGACCTCGGGGCAGAAGTGCTTGAGCATCTTGGTGTTCTGGGAGTAGTCGCCAGTGGAGAGGATGACGCCCTTGGAGGCGTTGCATTTGATGTACTCGCCGGTGGCGGCATCGCGGGCGTAGAGGCCCACGCAGCGGCCATTATCCATGATGAGCTTCTCGACGAAGCAGCCGTAGAAGGTCTGGACATTGCCGGTGTCGATGGCTTTCTGCATATTGGCCTCGACGGTGACGTGCTGGTCGGGCTTGAACTCAACGGAAGTGGGGTAGCAGGGGAAGCGCTCCTGCTTCCAGTCGTAGTGCTCGGGCAGCGGGTAGAAGATGGGGATGATGAAGTTGTCGGCGTTCTCATCGGGAATAGCGCTGCGGGTGGTCTCGGCGTAATACAGGTCGGGATTTGCCTCCACCCACCAGTCGAAGGTCTCGCCGATGTTGTGGGCCCACTTGCTCATGATGCTGCGCTTGCAGCGGTAGGTGCTCTCCACCATGTGGGAGTCGATGATGTCGTCGATCTGCTCGCGGGTCCAGGTGTCGCGGCCCCACTTGGCCTGTACCTTGCCGTTGATGACGGCGTACTCGCCGCTGCGGCACTGGGGGCCGTCGGCCTTCTCGAAAGCAGCCACCAGACCGCCGTCCTCAGCGACGCTGCGGCAGGCGGCAACGCCTGCGATGCCGCAGCCCACGACTGCCACATCCACATCAACGGTCTTGGCGACCTTGCTCTCGTCGATCTCCGGCTCAGTACCCAGCCAGTCCTCATCGGAGGAAGATGCAGCAGTGTCGCCGCCTGCGGTGTGGACGCCCATTGCCTGCTCGATGCAGCTTGCGGCAGCCTTCTTGACGGCGTTGGTGGTGATGGTCGCGCCGGAGATGTTGTCGATCTCGGTGCTCTGAGCAGCCATCAGGGCGTCCTTCAGGGTGGGGGGCTGCCACGCCGCCGATGCTCTCGGTCTCGTTGGAGGCGTCAATGACCACGTCGGTGATGGCGGTCTCGCTGAAGGTCATGGTGACCTTCACCTCACCGATGCCGGTGGCGGTGCCGGTGTAAGTGCCGGGGGTGTAGATGGCCTCGCCGGTGGAGGCGGCGGTGCTGCTGGAAGAGCCTGCGTTGCAGGCGGCCAGTGCGCTGGCGGTAACGCCGCTCATAGCGGCAGCGGCGGCAACCTTCAGGAAGCCTTTGCGAGAGATCTTTTTCATCTGGAATGCTCCTTACTCTTTCTTCTTTCGACGTTTTCAGGTAGAAAATCGTTCTTCCGAGAGATAGTATAAAATATAACGAAGTAAAAGGGAATTAAAAAATCTTAAGCATCCTGATAAAAAAGCTTTATAAGTATCCTATTTCCTGCTATACTGAGGCTGTACGGATGTCCTGCCGCCGGAAAGGAGTTTTTTGTCATGAACGAGCACCAGCTTCTCTGCTTTCTCACCGTGAGCCGGACGCTGAATTTCTCCGCCGCCGCGCGGGAACTCTACTGCACCCAGCCCGCCCTGAGCTACCAGATACGCAGCCTCGAAAAGGAGCTGGACGCCGCACTGTTCCGCCGCACGACGACGCAGGTGGCCCTCACCGAGGCAGGCCGCGCCCTGCTGCCCCATGCGGAAGACATCTATCGCGGCATCCTCAACGCCCGCACGGCGCTGAAAGGCTTCGGCACCCACCACACCCTGACCCTCCGCCTGCCGCCGGTGCTTTTGCAGCGGGACCCCATCTACCCCATCCTGATGGCGAGGCTCCACGCCGCGCTGCCGGGCTATGAGTTCAAAGTGGACACCACGCCTGTCCCCTCCAGCTACCACCACATGCTCTGC
>VOFC01004689.1_pt1 | contig 21358 bp, 41 predicted proteins | sample 5384161 | NCBI WGS metagenome assembly VOFC01 (sample SAMN12384722, study PRJNA508395) | human gut metagenome | isolation source: healthy gut B | host: Homo sapiens
TAATGTATCTGTCGGGATGATATTTTTCACCAATTCTTTGTACGCTTTTTTATTGTTTCTTCATCGGCGTTTTCGCTAACGCCCAATACTTCATAAGGATTCATTACTTTCTCCTAAAAATACTTTTCTGTTTAGCTTTTTAGTGCAACATACATAATATTGTCCAAAACTTCTTTATTTTTGTATATCCAAGCAAATTATATGCAGACGCCGCATTTTCAAGAGTGAACGTCATTGAGGTATATAAATCCTCTCTAATCGTGTCTTTTTATTTCTTGTGCGTTTTTATCCTCATATTTTGCTTTAAAGGTATTGTAATCATTTTTCTTTACGTCTTTTTCCAAATCGTTATACGCGTCAATTATATATATCCATCGCCCTGTATTATATCCAAGCCAAGCAAGAATACGTTTTTTATCCTTGTCCTCAATAAAATCGGAGTGTAAATAATATTTCAAGTATTCTCGCAAAACAATCGGCTGTTTCATCAATTTCTTTGCAGTTATTTTTTTCAAGCCGACTCAATTCATCAAGACATTTTCTGATATTTTCATATTCTCTCGGATAATGCTTTTTAGCTTTTCTGACACCGTTTGCAAAAACAACATACTAAACAACGCTTTTATACTTTTGTCATCGTTCAATCGTCAAGCAATTTCAAATAAGTGAGTATCACACCCATATCAGCGGCATAATTTAGAGCCGTGTCATTTTCAACACATATATTTTCACGGATAGGATGCAACACGCATTTTTTATCTTTCATACTTATTTCTTTTTTGCAAACCGAAGATAAAACAATCGCAAAGGAATGTTATGTCATAGCTAAGTCCCAGCCTTGCCGATTGCGAACATCTCTTGCCGATAGCCTTACACAATCCGCAATAATATGCTTTAAACGTCTTTAAGCCTTGTTCGCTCAACGCATTTTTGCATACTGTAACGTATCCGAACATTAAAACATTCCTTCCATAATAACATAAGTATATTTAAAGTATATCTCAAATCGCCATAAATTTCAAGGTGTATGATATATTTAAGATAAAATTTTATTTTTTATTCATAATTAAGCATACTTTTATCGTTATTATGAGAAAATAATATTAAAAATAATGTGACTGGAGTAATTTAATATGAAACACGAAATGACAAACAAAGAATATAATGAATACGTAAAACAAAAACACCCAATTCAAAGCTTTTTTCAAACTGTTTAAAAGCCTTTGTATCAGGCGGAATAATATGCGTAATCGGGCATTTTATTTTAACTATGTTTAAAAAATGGGGACTTGATACAGAAGCCGCAAGCACTGCCACTTCAATCATATTGGTGTTTGCCGGTGCATTGCTTACAGGACTTGATATTTACCCGAAAATCGCTAAATTTGCGGGTGCGGGAACTATTGTACCGATTACCGGATTTGCAAATTCCGTTGTTTCCCCTGCTCTTGAGGCAAAAACCGAAGGTATGGTGCTCGGTGTCGGTGCAAAAATTTTCACAATCGCCGGTCCCGTTATCCTTTACGGTACACTTGCCTCGTTCGTTGCCGGTATTGTGTATTGGATTATAAGTTTGTTTTAAAAAACAAAAATCTTCTTGAAGAAACAAAATTTACTTCAAGAAGATTTTTTTTAATTATTTAAGTTCATATCCGCCGACAGGACGAATTGAAAGAACGTGGCACATATTTTCACCCAATACGTTCTCAATTTTTTGTTTTAAATTCATCAAGCATATCAAGCGGAACAAACGCTTGTACAGTTCCGGCAAAACCACCGCCGTGAACTCTGTACGCGCCTTTGTCGCCAAGTATTTCATCGCACAAAGCCAATGTCAAAGACACTGCTTGATTTTTAGGCATACTTGTTGCGAACACATTTTGCAGATACATATACGACGACTGTCCCGATTTCTTTACAAGCTGTTTGAAAAGTTCAAAATCATCATTTTTCAAAGCCTTAACTTCTTCCTGTGCACGTTTGTTATCATTAAAGAAATGGATTGCACGAAGTACTGCTCTGTCATTATTAAGTTTTGCACGAATGTTTTTGATATTCGCCATAAACTCATTTTCATCAACTTCACGCAAAAATTTCTTACCGAAAAATCCCGCAACTGCTTTCATATCAGACGGAATTGTCGCATATTCATCAGTTAAATCTGCGTGATCCGCACCAGAATCAATAATGCAAAGAGCGTGATTATGCTTTTTTAAATCAAATTCAACTTTTTCAACTATCGGTTCTTCCGTACTCTTAAAATCAATAGCCACAACCGAGCCGACAGATGATGCCATCTGATCCATAAGTCCGCTTGGTTTATTGTAATAAACATTTTCGGCGAACTGTCCGAATTTTGCAATTTCAATCGGATTTACTTCGTTATTTGCAAAAAGTCCGTTTATAATCGTTCCGACAAGCACCTCAAATGCCGCTGATGATGAAAGTCCCGAGCCTTTAAGTACATTTGATGTTGTGTACGCATCAAAGCCTTTAACGTCATAACCCAAATCAACAAATTTTTTAATTACACCTCTTATAAGAGAAATCGCCTTGTCAAATTCCTTTTCTCTTATTTCAAGACTGTCAAGTTCAATCACATCAAGCGGATAGTTTCTTGATTGAATACGAACAGTATTCGTGCCGTTTGGTCGTGCTGCAGATATAACATCAAGATTAACACTTCCGGCAAGTACGCAACCGTGTTGGTGGTCTGTGTGATTGCCTCCGATTTCAGTACGTCCCGGAGCGGAGAACAAAGCAATATCGCCGTCTTTACCGAATGTTTCTTCAAAAGCCGTTTATAACGTCAATATATCTGTCTGAATACTTTTTTACATCATTTTTATCGCACGAATACAAATATGTAAGCTTATCATCATATTCACCGTTTTTTTAGTGCATTTATTGTTTCTTCTATAGAACGCATATAAAACCTCCGTTAAAATGAAAGGTGTAACATTGTTACACCTTTCATTAATTATTTAAAATATTTAATTTTTACTCAACCATAAGAAAGTCACTTACAATCTGTTGCATTTCGTCCTTATCGCATACAAGGTCAAATACAACTGACTTATCTTTCAGTTCATAAAGTGACTTAGGAATTTGCATATTACTCTTTTCAGAAAGTTCCTTCAATAGAGTAAATTCGTCTTTACCGACAACTGCATTGTGATCCTCAAGCGCAATAAGAACACTCTGATTAAACTTGAACGGACTTGCAGTTGATGCAATAATTGTCTTTGTTGTGTCGCCTGTTTGAGCAACATACTTATCGTAAACAGACTTTGCAACGGCAGTGTGAGTATCAATAACATAATCATATTCAGACGCACACTTTTTAATTGTAGCCATTGTTTCTGCATCATCACAGCAACCTGCAGTAAACATTTCCCTGCATTTTTGCCTTAACGTCAGCTGAAACTTCGTAGCTGCCATTAGTGTTAAGCTCCTTCATCCATTTCGCTGACAATTTTATCGTCACAACCTGTAAGGTCATAAAGAAATCTTTCAAGGTTACTTGAAATAAGAATGTCCATTGACGGTGAGATTGTTGTATGGAAATCTCTGTTCTTATTATAAACACCTGTCTTTATGAAATCTGTCAAAACATTATTTTCATTCGACGCACAAATAAACTTAGCGATTGGCAAGCCCATTTTCTTTGCATAATATGCGGCAAGAATATTACCGAAGTTACCTGTCGGAACGACAACATTAATCTTATCGCCGATTTCAATTTCGTTATTCTTTACAAGCTCTGCATATGATGAGAAATAGTACACAATCTGGGGCACCAGCCTGCCCCAGTTAATAGAGTTTGCAGATGAAAGCTTAAATTGATTTCTGTCAAGAAGATTTTTATAATCAACGTCTGTAAAAATCTTTTTAACGCCGGTTTGAGCGTCGTCAAAGTTACCCTTAACCGCGGCAACACTTACGTTATTACCCTCTTGAGTAACCATTTGAAGTTTTTGAATTTCGCTTACGCCGTTATCGGGATAGAATACTATAATTCTTGTGCCTGCAACATCTTTAAAAGCCTTCAAGTGCAGCCTTTACCTGTATCACCCGACGTTGCAACAAGGATTACGATTTCTTTATCTTCATTAGTCTTTTTCATTGATGTTGTAAGAAGATGAGGAAGAATTTGAAGTGCCATATCCTTAAAAGCACAAGTTGGGCCGTGCCATAATTCAAAGGAAATATGTTGTATCGTTAAGTTTATAAACAGGAGCAATGCTCTCTGTTTCAAACTTTTCCTTTGTATATGCACTGTCTATGCACTTTTTAAGTTCTTCTTCTGTGAAGTCCAGAAAGGAACTTGCTAAGTACAAAATACGCTCTTTCGTTATATGACTTTGACGCCAAATTTTTAATCTCATCTAAACTAACTGAAGGAAAGCTTTCCGGTACAAAAAGTCCGCCCTCTTCGCTAAGACCCTTTTTAATCGCCTCTGCTGCGCTTACCGATATACTCTTATCCCTCGTGCTATGATACTGCATTAATCAAAACCTCCAAATAATTAATCGTGCCTGTACAAATTTTCATACGTTCAATTCATACAGGCACCTTTGTTTTTTCCGCGTCTTACGCTAATTTCTTTATGTAATCAGGTGCTGTTTCAGCATCTATGCTTACTGATATTACAAATGTGATTTCAAACTTTTGGCTCATAGTCTCAAGTCTGTTAAGGAATGATTCAAATCCGTCAAGATTGTCTGAGCCGACAATTTTGAATATACCGTCAACAAAAATGTTTGTAATATCGAAGTCACGGCTTACAATACCGCTGATAAATCCAAGAAATTCATCATATGACTTAATTTCAAACTCTGATGTGTCTGCCATTCTCGCCTTTGACTTTACATCAAAAATATTTCTGTTTGTGTCGTTGCTGATGAAAACAACGTTGCCCTTTGCAACCGTTAGAGCGTTGTTCACTTTCTCAATAAGAGCCTTTGTCTTACCGGTGCCTTTTTTTCCAATTAGAAGTTCAACCATGTTAACCTTCCTCCTTTATAATAAATTTTTATTTTCTGAGAGTCGCCCTCTCTGATTTTACTTTTAATCTTGCCTCAAGAGCGTCCTTTTCGCTTTCGTAACCCGGCTTACCAAGAAGTGCAAACATATTCTTCTTATATGCTTCAACACCCGGTTGATCAAAAGGATTTACCCCAAGCAAATATCCCGAAATACCGCAGGCCTTTTCAAAGAAATATACCATAAATCCGAAATTATATGCGTCAAGTGCAGGTACAATAACCGCAAGGTTAGGAACTTGACCGTCTGTATGAGCCAAAGCCGTACCTTGTGCGGCTTTTGAATTTACATAGTCGATAGTCTTGCCTGCAAGGAAATTAAGTCCGTCGATATTATCCTCTGTTGCTTGAATTTCAATATTCTTGCGAGGATTTTCAACAAGCAAAGCTGTTTCAAACAAAATCCTTTTGTCCTTCTTGAATGTATTGTCCCATTGAATGTAGGTCACTTGAGAAGTCTGCCGCCGCCGGGAAAATACCCTTGTTGTCCTTACCTTCGCTCTCGCCGAAAAGCTGTTTCCACCATTCGCCGAAATAATGCAGCGACGGCTCAAAGTTTATCATCATTTCAACATTCTTGCCTTTTCTTGCAAGTGCATTTCTTACAACCGCATATTGATAACATTGGTTTTCTGCAAGATTTGGATTGGCGTATTCATCCTGTGCCTCTTTTGCACCCTGCATCATCTTGTCTATATCAATACCTGCCGCCGCAATCGGAAGTAAACCTACTGCAGTAAGAACAGAGTATCTGCCGCCGATATCGTCAGCGATAACAAATGTTTCGTAACCTTCTTCATCTGCAAGCGACTTCAATGCACCGCGAGCTTTATCTGTTGTTGCATAAATTCTTTCTTTTGCACCTTCCTTGCCGTACTTCTTTTTTTCAAGCAAGTCTTTAAATATTCTGAACGCAATAGCAGGTTCTGTTGTTGTTCCGGATTTTGATATTACGTTTACTGAAATATCTTTCCCTCTACTGTTTCAAGCAAATCAGCCATATATGTCGAACTGATGTTATTTCCGGCAAAGAAAATAGCAGGACCTTTTCTCTTGTCTTTGTCAAGAGCATTATAGAATGAATGTTGTAACATTTCAACAGCCGCTCTTGCACCAAGGTACGAACCGCCTATACCGATTACAACAAGTACATCTGAATCAGAGCGAATCTTTTCAGCCGCTTTTTTGATTCTTGCGAACTCTTCTTTATCATAATCCGTAGGCAAGTTTACCCAACCAAGAAAATCGTTACCTGCACCGGTTTTGTTATGAAGCATATTATGTGCCTCTTTAACATATTCAGCCATATTATCAATCTCATGCTGTCCGACAAACGGAAGTGCTTTTGAATAGTCAAACCTAATATTGCTCATTATATATTGCCTCCTAAATTTCATATAAAACATATTATGTTTTGTTACTTATTATTCTATACTATTTTGCCAAATAAATCAATAGTCATTGTGAAAATAGTTTGTGAATATTTATTTCTTTTTCATTTCAAAATTTTGTTTTGTTTGGATTTTGTTGTGTAATGCCAAATTGAACGGTACAACATATAGTTATTCTTCGTCGTACGTTTCAAGAAAACTGTGTTTCACACCGTCAATTTTGTACGCAACAATCGCCTCTAAACTGACATTTTCAACACTTTTGAATATATTCCCCTCAACGTACGGATTTACCTGTTTCAATGTTTTTATAAGTTCTTTTATTTCAACTCTCTTTGAACGGTTCTCTTCGTTATTACACGTTGTACAAGTATCCGTAAACTTGCAGGCACACTGTATAAAATGCAAATCGTTATATCGACACCACGATTTTATATCCTGCTCACGAATTAAATAAAGCGGTCGTATAAGTTCCATCCCCTCATAGTTTGTGCTGTGAAGTTTCGGCATCATTGTTTGCACCTGTCCAGAATACAACATTCCCATTAATATCGTTTCAATTACATCGTCATAATGATGTCCCAACGCAATTTTATTACAGCCCATATCCTTTGCGAATTTATACAAATATCCCCTTCTCATTCTTGCACACAAATAGCAAGGCGACTTTTCAACATTATAAACCGACTCAAATATATCGGATTCATAAATAGTTATAGGGATATTCAATTTCCTTTGCATTTTCCTCTATAACCTTACGGTTTTCAGGACTGTAACCGGGGTCCATAACCAAGAATTTCACTTCAAATTCAAATTTATTGTGAAGTTTAAGTTCCTGAAAAAGTTTTGCCATAAGCATTGAGTCTTTTCCGCCCGATATACAGACCGCAATCTTGTCGCCCTCTTTAACCAAATCATAAGTATTAATTGCTTTTTGCAAACATACGCCAAATTTTTTTACGGAATTTTTTTTCTTATACTTTGTTCAACGTCACGACTTATGCTCTCGGCCTCTTTTCGCTTTATCGAATCCAACAGCCATGCAGTATATCCGCCCTCAAGGCTCACTGCGTCAACGCCTTTTCTCTTAACCGCTCCGCAACGTCTATGCTGATTTTACCTATTCTGCAACAAATAATCAGTTTTTTTGATAAATCAACCTTTTCGCTTGTTTCTATCTCATCTGACGGGACATAAACCGCTCCCGGCATTTCGTCTTTTTGAACTTCTTCTTTGTCACGAATATCTATAATTTGATATGTGTCTTTATCCAATTTATTCAATTCTTCTATTGTTATGCTCATAATTATTTCCTATCCCCAAATATATTTCCTATTATTTCAGTAGGCATAATTTTATAACAAATTTGTCGATTTGTCAAATACCAAAAAAAGCAGAGTCATATCTTATGACTCTGCTTTTGTTTTATATCGTTTCCGCAAATTTCTTTGTGTAATCTTCAAGTTCGGCAAGTTTTTCGTCTGACGGATTGAATATACAACCGAACGGCTTTTCAAAAGGCTTTAGTTTAAGCAATTCAAGATGATTATGCACCAGCTGAATACCTTCACCGCCCCAGCCGTATGAGCCGAATACAAAGCAAGGCTTATTTTTCATATTAACAAGGTCAATCGAAGAAATAATATCCCATACAGGTTTTACCGCATTTCTGTTGATTGTCGGTGTACCAAATACAAGTGCGTCCGCACTGTGAAGTGCCGTTATCATTTCGTCGTTGATTTCGGCAACATCATATTCTTTAACATCAAAATCGCACGAATTAAGCGTTTTTGCAATAGTGTCTGCCATTTTCTTTTGTATATCCGTAAGCCGACGCATAGAATATTGCGACTGTTTTTTTCTCTGTAACTTTCGGTGCACTCCAAGCAGAATACTTTTTAACAGCTTCTGCTATATATTTTTAAGTACAGGTCCGTGACTGTTACAAACCATTTCAATATCAAGTGCAGACAACTTTTCAAGTGCCTTGACAACAAAAAGAATTAAACGGCGATACAATGCAGTCATAATAAACTTTCATCGCCTTTTCATACTTATCGTAGTAAATTATATCCTCGTCAACAACTGCGTCCTCACAATAGTGTGCACCAAATACGTCACAGCTGAAAAGTGTCTTTTCACTTTCAAGATATGTCACCATAGTATCAGGCCAATGCAAATTAGGAACTATACAGAATTTCAATACCTTTCCGTCACCCAAATCAAGCTCTGCACCGTCTTTTTGCAATATGCTCCTTAAAAGTCATATTTGTTATTTCTTTTAGATTTCTTATAGCCGCAATACTGCCCACAACTTCAATGTCCGGATTTAATTCAAGTATCTTCCTGACACTTCCCGAATGGTCAGGCTCTGTATGATTGCATATCAAATAATCAATCTCGGAAACAGGCATTATTTCTTCGATATTTGAAATATACGAATCAAGTAACTTTTCGTGTGCTGTTTCTATAAGTGCCGTCTTTTCACCCTTTACAAGATACGCATTATATGTCGTACCGTATTCCGTTTCCATAAAAATATCAAATGTTCTCAGTGTAGGGTCTTTCACTCCCACATAAAAAATATTATTCTTTAATTCAAGCATTTTTTATCATTCCTTTCACCGTTAATGCTATTTACAAACAATAGATACCCAATCTTTTCTTTTGCTTGATTGAATTTATTTCAAAGCCGCATTTTTCAAGTGCCGCTTTAACGTCGTCAACTCTTTCCTCGATTATTCCCGAAGTAATAAACACGCCGCCTTTTTTTTCATATATTCACGTGCTTTTGGAGCAAGTGCTATAATGACATCTGCAACAATATTTGCCACAACAACGTCATATTCATTTTTGGCAATTTCATTTTGCAATTCTGTATTTGTAATTATATCTCCGGCTTTAACCGTATATTTCGATATGTCGACATCATTCTTGCCTGCATTCTGATATGCAATATCAACCGCATTCGGGTCAATATCCACCGCAAACGCACTGTCTGCACCCAACAACAATGATATAATTGACAAAATACCGCTGCCGCAGCCCAAATCAAAGCACTTTAACGCCCGGTTTTATGTATTTTCAAGTGTTTCGATACAAAGCTGTGTTGTATAGTGTCCGCCTGTACCGAAACTCATACCCGGATTTATATTGAATACAATTCTGTCGGTATTATCTTTAAGTTCTTCCCATTCAGGCTTGATAAGAATTTTTTCGCCTACTTCCAACGGGTGAAAATACTTTTTTCCAGTTATTCGCCCAGTCTTCTTCCTTCATATTGTCAATATGAATTTCAAGTCTGCCGAACTCATTTTCATCGTCAAGCTGTTTCATTTCGGCAACAGTATTTCTGATTGCCATAAGCATTTCATGACCTGCCGCATTATCGCTGACATAGGCGATTACTTCCTGTTTCGCCCTCTTTTTTTCCTTAATCAGCTCATCATCGACGTAATCCCAATACTGTTTATTGTTTTCAAGAAAATCTTTAAAATCTTTTTTCGTCCTCAATTTCAAGACCTGTTATCCCAAGCTGATACAGTCTTCCGCTCAAAGGCTCAATACCCTCTGATGTCGTAAATATAGATACTTTAATCCAATCCATAATATCCTCCGTGTTTATAAAATCATTTGCAAAAAGCAATACTCTTTCGGTATTGCTTTTTAGTTATTAATCAAGAAAATCTTTTAATTTCTTACTTCTGCTCGGATGACGAAGTTTTCTTAGCGCCTTTGCCTCAATCTGTCTTATTCTTTCTCTTGTTACGTCAAATTCCTTACCTACTTCTTCAAGCTGTTCTTGCACGTCCGTCGTCAAGACCGAAACGAAGTCTTAAAACTTTCGCCTCTCTTTCAGACAATGTTTCCAAAACCGCTCCAAGCTGTTCCTTTAGAAGTACAAAACTTGCCGCCTCTGACGGTGCAGGTGCGTCCTCATCCGGAATAAAATCGCCAAGATGGCTGTCCTCTTCTTCGCCGATAGGAGTTTCAAGCGAAACAGGCTCTTGTGAAATCTTTTGAAATTTCACGCACTTTATCAACAGGCATATTTAGTTCTTTGCAAGTTCTTCCGGCGTAGGTTCACGGCCAAGTTCCTGTACAAGCTGTCTTGAAACCCTTACAAGTTTGTTGATGGTTTCAACCATATGAACAGGTATTCTGATTGTACGCGCTTGATCCGCAATGGCTCTTGTGATAGCTTGTCTTATCCACCATGTCGCATATGTTGAGAATTTATAGCCCTTTGTATAGTCAAACTTATCAACAGCCTTGATAAGACCAAGATTACCCTCTTGAATAAGGTCAAGGAAAAGCATACCGCGACCGACATAACGCTTTGCTATACTTACAACAAGACGCAAGTTAGCCTCTGCCAAGCTTTTCTTTGCTTTTTTCGCCGTCCGCAATCAATAAATCAATCTGCTTTTTACTATCTTCGTCTATATTCTCGCCAATTTCTTCAATCTGTTCTTTTGCTGTTTCTCCGTCTGCCATTCTTTTGGCAAGTGACAATTCTTCCTCGGGAGTAAGCAGATTAACTTTACCTATTTCTTTTAGGTACATTTTTACGTGGTCATCAATATTGATACCCTCCGGAACAGACAAGTCCTCAAGTTCTTCCTTGCTTACTTCGATTTCTTCAAGTTCCTTATCCAAATCTTCAACAAGTTCGATAGATTCTTTTTCAAAAATGTCATAAAGTCTTTCTATTTCTTCCGGTGTCACTTCAATGTCTTCAAAAAGCGTCACTTATTTCCTTAAAAGTAAGTACCCCTTTTTTCTTACCTTTTTCGATAAGTTCTCTTTTAATGTCTTTCTTCTTTTCCTGCATTAAACTATTCCTCCCAAGTATTTTTTCTCATTTAGAAGTTCTTCACGTTGCTTAAACAAATCCATCAAATTCGTAGGGTCTGTTTCGGCATTGATACGCATATTCAACTTCTCCAATTTAATTGTATATAAAAAGTTCTTTGACGGTTTCTTCGTCACCGCTGTAAACTTCAAGATTATAAAAAACTTCCGACGCCTCACTCAAATCGTCGTCCGAAAAATCATTTAACATCATTGCCGGATCGGGTGACATTCCGTTTTCATAGCTGTCATACATACTTTTGCCAAACGTCTGTACACATCTGTTGCAAATTCATCGGCTTTAATCTGTGCCGACGACATTTTATAAAGTTTTTTACTTTGCGATATAAGTCCCAAAAGTCGTTTTTCAGCTTCAAGCAAACTGCTTGTAACCATTTGATTTTTCGTTGTTTCACGCTTTCTTTGTTCGACTTTTTCTGATACTCATTTTTAGTCGGTATTCTTTTATAACTGCCCTTCGATATTTTTTCACGGTATTTGCTTGCTATCGCCTCTCGGCTTATTCCTGTATCCTCCGCGACTTTCGTTATATAGGCGTCTACCTCAACAGCGTCTTTTAATTTTGTAAATATGTTTACTACCTCATCTATAAACAGTATCTTGCCGTCCGTACTCGTTACGTCGTACTGCTTTTTTATCAAAGAAATCTTAAATTCAGTGGCAGGCATCGCATTCTTGACCGCCTCTTTGAATTTTTCAACTCCGTTTTTGTTTATGTATTCATCGGGGTCTTTGGCATTTTTAAGCCGTATCACCCTTGCTCTGCCGCCTACATTGTTTATTATGTCAATGGCTCTTAACGCCGCTTTTGTACCTGCCTCGTCACTGTCGTAACATATCAGTATTTCACTGCCGTAACGCAACATCAATTTAGCTTGATTTTCCGTAATCGCCGTTCCGAGCGTTGCGACAATATTTTTTAACGCCTGCCTGATACACGGATATTACATCCATATATCCCTCACACAGTATTATCTCCGACGATTTTGCATTTTTCGCCAAGTTGAGCGAAAATAAGTTTTCTGCCTTTATCAAAAAACAGGTGTTTCGGGCGAATTCAGATATTTAGGTATTTTATAACCGTTAATCTCTTTATTGTCGTGCATAATTCGACCACCGAAACCGATAACATTTCCTCTAACGTCAATTATCGGAAACATAACACGATCTCTGAATTTATCGTATATTCTGCCCTCACGGCTTACGGCAAGTCCGCCCTCAACAATTTCTTCTGTTTTAAACCCTTGCGAAGTCAAATATTTAAGCAAATGATCGTGTCCTTCGGGTGCATATCCCAAACCGTATACCGTAACCGTTTTCCAAGGTATATTACGTTTTGCAAAATACTGCTGACCTTTTTTCGCCTATGTTTTTTATCACGCAGACAATTATAAAAAAATCTCGCTGAAAGTTTGTTCATTGCCAAAATACGTTTCTTCTTTTCATGCGACGCGTCCGAAAAAATTTCCGTCATCTTCGGGAATTATTATACCTGCATTGTCGGCAAGCAACTTCAACGCATCAATAAAGTCAAGATTTTTTCTGTACGCATTACGAACTGCACCAAATTACCGCTTGCACCGCATCCGAAACAGTGAAAAAGCTGTTTCTCCTGACTTACATGGAATGACGGTGTTTTTTTCGTGATGAAACGGACAAAGTCCGCTGTAATCACGTCCCGATTTTTTAATTGTACATATCTCGATACATAGTCAATTATGTCATTTTCATCACATATTTGAGCTATCATATCGTCTGAAATTCTTCTTGGCACACCGTCACCTCCTTTTTATCAATGGTACTATTTTCACACATAATGCGTAAAAATATACTTATCTTATCGTTTCAATTATTCTTTCTGCTAAAATCTTGCATTGATTTATAGCATATGTATCTTCATTTGCCGGTTTCTGAGCAGATACACCGAAATGTCCCATACCCGATACAGAGCTGTTGCCTATAAGCGTCATACCCGAAACAAGCGCGCATGAATGAATATGCTCCAAAGTCCTTTCCTGACCGCCGTACTTTGACGCACCGACAGTTACCGCCGCCATAGGCTTTCCGAGCCACTTTTTATTAGCTCTTGCGTCCCTTGTCTTGTCAAAAAAACATTTCATCTGACCTGTCATAGAACCAAAATAAACAGGACTTCCGAAAAACAACAAAATCAGCTCTTTCGATTTTATCAAATAATGTATCAAGTTTTGTATCTTTATAGCACTTTTTTGTACAAGGCGTTGAACAGGCTACGCAAAACGGTGTTTTTGTATCCATAATCGCCTCACTGACACTGCAAATTTCAGTTTCTGCACCCTTTTCGGCACAGTGTCTTAAAATTTCGTTAAGCAAAAATGCAGTATTTCCGTCATTGTTATGACTTCCGTTTAATGCTAATATGTACATATTATACGCTCCAATCTTTCATCAAAACAGAGGTAAAAATACACTTCACGTTATATTTACCCCCCATTTTCTCATTTTATAACATTTTATTTATATTATATTGAAATTTTATTCAAAAAATGCTTTATGTCTTAAAAAACTTTCGCTTTTTATAATACAACATACGCACCCAAAAATCCTTTTTTATTTTAAAATTTCTCATAATCCGCAAAAAGAGGATGATACCACCCTCTTTTATTATAACGTTCCATATATTCTTTGATCTCTTGCTTTACAGGAAGAATTAAATCCGGTTTTACAAAAAAGTCCTGTACCCAAAGCCACAAGCGAAGCACCGGCAAGCATAAATTCGATTACGTCCTCACCGCTCATAACGCCACCCATACCTATCAATGGCAAATTTACAGCCTCGTGCACTTCATGAATCATTCTGACTGCAACAGGTTTTACGGCAGGACCTGAAAGTCCGCCTGTATTGTTTGCCAAAATCGGACGTCTTGTGTGTATGTCAAGTTTCATACCCATAAGCGTATTTATAAGCGACAATCCGTCTGCTCCGCCCGGCCTCTGCGGCTTTTGCGATTTCAGTGATTGATGTTACATTCGGTGAAAGTTTTACAACAAGCGGTTTCTTTGAATGTTTTTTACTGCACTTGTAAGTTCGTTTACTACTTTAGGGTCTGTTCCGAACGCCAAACCGCCGTGCTTTTACATTAGGGCAAGAAATATTCATTTCTATGATTGCAACGTCAGTATCTGAAAGAATTTCAGCCATTTCACAATATTCCTCTATCGTGTTACCCGACATATTTGCAATTACATTTGTGTCATATTCCGCAAGTATCGGCATTATGTGCTTTTGCGAAATACTCAACACCCGGATTTTGAAGTCCGACACTGTTTAGTATACCGCTCGGCGTTTCTGCAATTCTCGGAGGTTTGTTTCCCTCTCTCGGTACTCTTGTAAGACCTTTTGCACCGAACCCTCCGTACTCCTCGATAGATACAAATTCATTGTATTCCATACCGAAACCAAAAAGTACCCGATGCAGTTACGATAGGGTTTTTAAATTCAACACCGCAAAAATTAATTTTTGTATTAGTCATTCAGAGTCACCTCCTCAGAATAGAAAACAGGACCGTTTGTACAAACCTTTGCATATCTGTCCGTACCCTCTTTATTCGTTTCGCAGCTGCATACAAGGCAAGCACCGATACCACAGCCCATACGCTGTTCCAAAGACACCTGACACTTTATACCTCTGCTTTCCGCAATTTTCTTAACAGCTTTAAGCATAGGCATAGGACCGCATGAATAAATCATATCGCACTTATGCGAATCAAGATATTGTTCCATAGCCGACGCAATATATCCGTTGTAACCGTAACTTCCGTCATCTGTTCCGACTATAACCATATTTGAAACATCGTTAAATTCATCTTCCATAACAACTCTGTCTTTACTTCTGAAACCGAGAAATACATCGGCATTTATATTCTTTGCCAATTTGTATAGCGGAAATACACCAATACCGCCACCGATTATAACAGCATTTTTTCACACTGTCCTTTATTTCAAAGCCGTGTCCCAAAGGTCCCATAACATCTATACAATCGCCGACTTCTTTTTTGGCAAGTTCCTCTGTACCCTTACCCTTGACTTCAAAAATAAATCTTACTTTTCCGTTTTCGGCGTCACAAATACTTATAGGACGTCTTAAAAATGTGCTGTCACCGCAATTTATATGAAGAAACTGTCCGCATTGTGCCTCTTTTGAAATATCTTCACTTTCGATTACAAAATCAAAAATTCCGTCTATAATTTTCGTCTTGCTGATTAGTTTGCAATTCTCAACTTTTTTTCATCTGCTACTCCTTATTACACGCTTGTATGATCATTTTTCATTCTGATTGCCTCTGCTCTTGCCGCCTCGGCAAACTGTTCTTCTTTCCAATCGCCTTTTTATATGCACACATAATACCTCTTGACGAGTTTACTATCGCACCGAGTCCGTCCTCATTAAAGCATGGTTTAACACCCTCTGCACCGCCGCCTTGTGCACCGTAACCCGGTACAAGGAAGTATGATTTAGGCATAAGCTTTCTCAAAACCTTTGCCTGTTCGGGATATGTGGCACCGACAACCGCGCCGACTGCACCGTATCCGCTCTTGCCGATAGTTTCTTCGTTCCACTTATTAACACACTGTGCAACCTTTTCATATATATGTTCGTCACCGACAAGCAAATCCTGCAATTCGCCGGATGACGGATTAGATGTCTTTACAAGTGCAAATATCGCCTTATCAAACGTCTTACAATCATTTACAAACGGCTGTATTCCGTCTGTTCCCAAATAAGGATTTACTGTAACACAGTCAACAGGGCAAGGCTCACATTCCACACCGTCTATATCAACTTTACCGAGATATGCTTTTGAATAAGCCTCTGCCGTACTGCCTATATCATTTCTCTTTACGTCAAGAATTATATACAAGCCCTTTTCTTTTTGCATACGAAATGGTTCTGTGCATTACTTCTTCACCGCACAGACCGTACATTTCATAGAAAGCCGACTGTGGCTTTACAGCAGGTACAACGTCATAAAGTGCGTCTATAAGACCCTTGTTAAATTCCCATATAGCCTCTGTCGCACCCTTTAAATTCTGTCCGTATTCGGCATATGCTTTTTTTCTGATATACTCCGGAACATATTCGATTTTCGGGTCAAGTCCGGCCACTGACGGATTGCCCTTTTCTTTAATTTTCTGTACTAATAAATCTACTGACATTGTTTACCTCCTATGCAAGTTCACCATTGTTTACAACCATTTTTCCGCCTACTATAACGTATTCCGGTTTACCGCAAAGAGTAAAGCCGTCAAACGGAGAGTTTTTGCTCTTTGACTGAAATTTTGAAATATCAACCGTCCATTCTTTTGACGGATCAAATATCGTAATATCGGCGTCTGCGTCTATTGACAAACTGCCTTTATTAATTCTTAGTATTCTTGACGGATTGACTGCCATTTTTTCAATAAGTTCGTTCAAAGTCAAAACACCGGATTTTACAAGGTATTGAAGTCCCAATCCCAATGATGTTTCAAAACCCACGATACCGTTTAATGCAAGTGCAAACTCGCAATTTTTTTCTCATCAATATGGTGCGGTGCGTGGTCTGTTACGATACAATCAATCGTTCCGTCTTTCAATCCCTCTTTGATTGCCTCGACATCATCAGAAGTTCTTAAAGGCGGATTCATTTTTCGCATTTGTATTAAAGCCGTCAACAGCATTTTCAGTAAGTGTAAAGTAATGCGGGCAAGTTTCGCAAGTAACGTTTACTCCGCGTTTTTTAGCCTGTCTTACAAGTTCAACAGAACCTCTTGTACTTACATGCGCAATGAATTGCAGCATGTGTAGCTTCTGCGATTAGTATATCTCTTGAAACCATTACTTCTTCTGCCGCTCTTGTTATACCCTTTAAACCAAGATATGTTGCCATAAAGCCCTCGTTCATCTGACCGCCGTCGGCAAGTCCCAAGTCCTCGCAGTGAGATATAACGGCTATATCAAACATTTTTGCATATTCCAACGCTCTTCGCATAAGCCCCGATTCAACAACAGGTCTGCCGTCATCTGATATTGCAACCGCACCGGCATTTTTAAGTTCGCCGATTTCAGCAAGCTCCTTACCCTCAAGACCTTTTGAAATTGAGCCTATCGGATATACGTTTACATGACCGACTTCCTTAGCCTTTGTCTTTATATAAGTAACAATCGGCTCACTGTCTGTTACAGGCTTTGTATTCGGCATACAAGCGATTGATGTGATACCGCCCATTGCGGCACTTCTTGTACCCGATTCAATATCTTCTTTATATTCCTGTCCCGGATCTCTCGAATGGCTGTGCATATCAACAAGTCCCGGTGACACAATTTTACCTTCTGCATCTATAACGGTAACGTCACCGTCGGCATTAATGTTTTCGCCTATTTCGGATATAACGCCGTTATCCACAAGTACGTCCGCTACTTTATCAAAATCATTTTAGGGTCAACTACCCTACCGCCTTTAATTAATATCTTCATATTCTTTCCCTTTCGTTAGTCTTCAAATCCGCCTCTTGACAATATATACATAACTGCCATTCTGACTGCAACACCGTTTGTAACCTGCTCATTTATAACGCTTTGTTCGCCGTCAATGACGCTTGATGAAAATTCCACACCGCGATTTACCGGTCCCGGGTGCATTACAAGTGCGCCCGGTTTGGCAAGTTTTAATCTCTCGTTGTCAACTCCGAAGAATCTGTAATATTCTCTTATACTTGGGAACAAGCCTTTTTTCTGTCTTTCAAGCTGTATTCTAAGTCCCATAACAACATCTGCGTCTTTTATTGCGTCCTCAACATTGTTAAATACTTTTACTCCAAGTCTTTCCATTCCCGGAGGCATAAGCGTTGTAGGACCGCCTACGCTTACATCTGCACCAAGCTTTGTAAGTCCGTAAAATTACTTCTCACAACTCTGCTGTGGTAAATATCGCCTATAATCGCAACTTTAAGGCCTTTAAATCCGCCTTTTTCTCTCTTGATTGTAAGCATATCCAAAAGTGCTTGCGTAGGGTGTTCATCCATACCGTCACCGGCATTGATTACCGATGCACTTACAAGCGGAGCGATAAGATGCGGTGCACCGCTCATATTATGTCGCATTACAAGAATATCGGTACCCATTGCATTGATTGTTTCGGCAGTGTCTATAAGCGTTTCGCCTTTCTGTACCGATGAACCGCTTGCAGTAATATTAGCCGCGTTGGCACTCATATATTTAGCCGCAAGCTCAAAAAAGATAATCTTGTTCTTGTACTGTTTTCATAAAATAGATTTACAACAGTTTTGCCTTGAAGATGAGGAGTCTTTTTATTAGGCTGACCTAATATAAGTTTCATCGTTCCGGCTGTTTCAAGTATGTTTTCTATTTCTTTCGCACTTATGTCTTTAAGTCCGAGTAAATCTTTCTTCATTATTAATTATCCCCCTTACCGCATATTGATACTTTTTCTAATTTATCATCGTTTATTACAACATCAATATATTCATCATGCGAAGTCGGAACATCTTTTCCAATGTAGTCAGCACGGATAGGAAGTTCTCGGTTTCCTCTGTCTACAAGTACCGCAAGTTCGATTTTTTCCGGACGTCCCATGTCAAAAAGTTCTTCCATCGCCGCCCTTATAGTTCTGCCTGAATACAATACATCGTCAACTAAGATTATTTTCTTATCCTCTATTGAAAATGCAATGTCGTTTCCCGCAACTACCGGGTGCTTGCTGAGTCTTGTCAAATCATCTCTGTAAAACGTTATATCAAGACTTCCGAGTTCAAGCTTAATACCCTCGATTTCTTCGATTTTCTTGATTATAAGCTTTGCAAGTGATACACCTTTCGTTTGAATACCTATTATGACAAGATTTTCAGTTCCTCGATTTCTCTCAACAATTTCATATGCAATTGGCTGACCGCTCTTTTGAGGTAGCCTCATCCATAAGCAATGTTTTTTCTTCGTAATTCGCCATAACCTTTCCTCCGTCTTGGCTGTACTGTATTATATTACGCCATATTTATTTATATTATTATATAACATAATTCACTTTTTGTCTATACAATGACAGACAAAACATTCAAAATAATTTGCTGATGTATTTTCGGTGGCAAGAAAAAAGCACGTTTAAAATGTGCTTTTAATTAATTATATCAAACTTATGCAACAACTGTTCTATTAAACGGTAATCATACAATTTTTCAACAAATACAAATGTTTCATCACACATCTCATCAAACAAAACAGAAAAACGGAATATCCTTATATTCATAATCTGATATAGGGGTTTCAAATGTCATCGCCTTTTTTTATGTACTTCACATCTTTACTTTTATCTAAATATGAAATCAATCCGTCATAAATTTTCATATTTTCATCTACAGATTCAATTCTTATCTGAACTCCTGATTCTATCTTTTACAGTATAAGTTTTCATTTATCAATACCCCTGTTGAAAATACGCTATAGCTTGTTTTACTGTTATCCCCAATTACCCTTTCCGTATATTTTATCATAGTACTTGCATTGTTCTAAAAAAATGTTGGTAACTATCTTGTGCCTCTTTGGGTGCATTTGGTTTTAATCTTTCCACATAGTTCTCATCTCTGTAACACCAATCAGGATTAGATGCCCAAAGCAAATCTGATTTTTTTCACCCTCTTAAATTTATTTTTCTCGTTGTTTCCTCTTTATTCAATTTATATTTATTTTTAAATTTTTCTTCTGATGTTAATTGTGTATATTTTATTTTCCTTGCTTTTAAATATTTTGCTAATTTTCCTAAGTCATATTCAGATGGTGGCAATATTTCTGAGGGACCTCCTGCATATAGTCCGCAAAAACTTTCACAATCAGGGTCAGGTATCATATTATTCACTTTGCTCACCTACTTTCTATAAAAGGTGTCAGAAATAACAGTCTTTCCTCTTGCATAATTATATTATAGCATAAATTATCATTTTTTCAACAAAAAGAAGATACAGGAAATTGATGATTTTCCACTTTACAAATTCAAACATTTCTGATATACTGATAGTGGTATCATTTGGTGTGGGATTAGGTTCCCTGGAAGAAATGCTATTATAGCAGAATATTCCCTGGCATCAAATGATACTTTTTATTTTTGATTTTTCTCTTGTTCTGCTTTTTCACGTTCTTCTTCCACCATTCTCATATACTCTCCGAATTTCTGCGCGTGTTTCTTCGCTCTTCGACATAAAGCCGTCAACTCTTCTTTTGTCAATTTTCTTTCTGTATTGTCCGAGTTCTCATTTTTTAAGTCTTTTTTCTTGATTTTTTCATATTTTATCCTCTCATTCTTAAATTAATAAATATCATATTTCAAGGTTAATTTTCAATTTTAGGATTAACATCTGCAAAATATTTCACGTATACTAAAAATAAAGCCGTTGTTTTGAAACAGGATTCTTAGCAATTGGAGCCTTGCCTTCTGGAGTAAGACAACGGCTTTTTTATTGAAATTAATATCACAAAATAATTTTATTATCTACATTCTGCCTCAAAAATTCTTGACAATCATTTCATTATAGAATATACTACCGAATAAGGATACAATATTTATACTGTCTGATGGCGCCTTTGTTGTGCCGTTTCGTATAGATATTGTATCCTTTATTATTTAACTGAAATATATTCCGTAAGAAAACGTGTAGAACCTATTTAAAAACAAAAACAAACCGCCAAACTTAGCGGTTTGTTTTCAAATTGGTGGAGGTGAGGAGAATCGAACTCCTGTCCGAAAACATATCCACCCAAGTTTCTCCGAGTGCAGGTTATGGTCAAGATTCCCTTTGATACTACTCCACAACCAAAGTTATATCATCGGTAGTCCTTAAATCATGGAAAAGGTCAGGACGTCCCTTTACTCACGTTCACCACTAAAATGATGCCTTGCCCTATGCCGTGGTACTCACAGGGGAGACAACGCCGCAATTAGGGCAGCGTAAGCTAATTCTGTATCGTTAGCGTTTATATTTAAAAAGTTTGAGCCGTTTTAAGTGGCACTCAACACTA
>VOFC01003408.1_pt1 | contig 21353 bp, 47 predicted proteins | sample 5384161 | NCBI WGS metagenome assembly VOFC01 (sample SAMN12384722, study PRJNA508395) | human gut metagenome | isolation source: healthy gut B | host: Homo sapiens
CATCTTCGTTTATAGTATGATATCGCAGGTGACCTGATATGGAAAAAAAAATTGTAGCACAGGGTCTTCTGTATGATTTCTATGGAGAGCTCTTAACGGAGCACCAGCGGCGTGTATATGAAGATGTGGTATTTAATGACATGTCCCTCAGCGAGATCGCCGAAGAACAGGGAATCAGCAGACAGGGCGTGCATGACTTGGTGAAGCGCTGTGACAAGATTCTTTCCGGATACGAGGAAAAACTGAAGCTTGTCGAGAAATTCAACCAGACAAAGAAAAATGGTAGAAGAGATTAAGGAACTGGCTGGCCAATATAAAAAGGACGGCGACCGATCCCTGATCGACAGGATCGAAGCAATTTCGAGGAGATCGGGAAGCTGTAAGCCAGAGGGAGAGTTTTCATGGCATTTGAAAGTTTAGCCGATAAATTACAGAATGTCTTTAAAAACTTAAGAGGCAAAGGAAGACTGTCAGAGGCGGATGTAAAAGCTGCTCTGAAGGAAGTCAAGATGGCTCTCCTGGAAGCCGACGTAAGTTTTAAAGTTGTTAAACAGTTTATCAGTTCTGTACAGGAGAGAGCGATCGGACAGGATGTCTTAGAGAGCCTGACTCCGGGACAGATGGTAATAAAATTGTAAACGAAGAACTCGTAAAACTGATGGGTTCCGAGACCACAGAGATTGCCTTTAAAGCCCCAGAATGAGATCACCGTGATCATGATGATCGGACTTCAGGGTGCAGGTAAGACAACGACTACGGCAAAGCTTGCCGGAAAGTTTAAGGCGAAGGGCAGAAAGCCGCTCCTTGCGGCCTGCGACGTTTACCGTCCTGCTGCGATCAAAGCAGTTACAGGTAAACGGTGAGAAAGTCGGAGTTCCGGTCTTCACGATGGGTGATAACCAGAATCCGGTGAATATCGCGAAAGCCGCTGTGGAACATGCCAGAAAAGAAGGCATGAATCTTGTATTCCTCGATACGGCAGGACGTCTTCAGATCGACGAGTCCATGATGGATGAGCTCGTCAATATCAAGGAAGCCGTTGAAGTCGACCAGACGATCCTCGTTGTCGATGCGATGACCGGTCAGGATGCAGTAAATGTAGCCGGAAGCTTCAATGATAAGATCGTTGTCGATGGCGTCATCTTAACAAAGCTGGACGGTGATACAAGAGGCGGTGCGGCGTTATCGATCCGTGCCGTGACGGGAAAACCGATCCTCTACGTCGGTATGGGCGAGAAGCTCTCTGACCTGGAACAGTTTTATCCGGACCGTATGGCTTCCAGAATCCTTGGAATGGGAGATATCCTTTCTCTGATCGAGAAAGCCGAGTTTGAGGTAAGCGAAGAGAAGGCGAAAGAAATGAGCCAGAAAGACTTCGCAAAGCAGAATTTGATTTTAACGATTTCCTGGATCAGATGCGCCAGATCAAAAAGATGGGCGGCATGAACAGCATCTTGAACATGATGCCGGGAATGGCCCAGATGAAGGGAAATGTTGAAATAGACGAGAAATCCATGGATAAAGTGGAGGCGATCATTCTCTCAATGACGAAGGAAGAGCGGGCGAATCCGTCGCTCTTAAATCCGTCGCGAAAGCAGAGGATCGCGAAGGGCGCCGGAGTAGATATTGCCGAGGTGAACCGGATCGTCAAACAGTTTGAACAGTCGAAAAAGCTCATGAAGCAGCTTCCTGGAATGATGGGAGGCGGAAAGCGGAAAGGGGCTTGGCGGACTGGGCGGTATGCTTGGAAAGATGAAATTACCTTCTAAGTACCGCAATTTATGATAAGAAGGCAAATGCGATTCCCGCATGGCTGATAAAACACAAAGAAACCAAGGAGGTGAAATTGTCATGGCAGTTAAGATGAGATTAAGAAGAATGGGCCAGAAGAAGGCTCCTTTCTATAGAATTATCGTTGCAGATTCCCGTTCCCCGAGAGACGGTCGCTTCATCGAAGAGGTTGGATACTACGATCCGAACACAGAGCCGAGCACCATCAAATTCGACGAGGAAGCAGCTAAGAAGTGGTTAGGAACAGGCGCTCAGCCGACTGAGACTGTTGCTAAGCTCTTAAAGGCAGCCGGTATCCAGTAATCGAGGTGGATTCAATGAAAGGAATTGGTAGAAGTTATCGCCAAAGCGCTGGTTGATAATCCAGATGAAGTCGTTGTTACGGAATCTGAAAAAGAAGAAGAGATCGTCATTGAGCTTAAGGTTGCCCCCGACCGATATGGGAAAGGTGATCGGAAAGCAGGGAAGGATCGCGAAAGCCATCCGCTCCGTTGTGAAGGCGGCTTCTTCCAAGATGGATAAGAAAGTGATTGTTGAAATTCAGTAATCGTGAGGGACTGTGGACAGGATTTTTTCCCGGCTGCAGTCCCTGCAGGCAGGTTTCTGTCATTAAGGAGACAATATGGAAAAATATCTTCGTGTAGGCGTCATTACCTCCCGCACGGCGTGCGGCGAGGTGAAGGTCTATCCGACCACCAGATGATGTGATGCGCTTTTAAAAAATTAGATCATGTGATCCTGGACCTCGGAAGAGGAGAAAGCCGGGAGTTAAAGATCCGTCAGGTAAAATTCTTCTAAAAACATGGTCATCCTGAAATTCGACGGGGTTGACACTATGAACGAGGTGGAAGGATGGCGCCAGAAGGACCTTCTTATTACAAAGAGATCAGGCGATCCCGCTGGAGGAGGACGAATTCTTTATCACCGACCTCATCGGACTTACTGTTGTCACGGACGAGGGAGAGACACTTGGAACTTTGACGGATGTGATGGAGACAGGAGCAAATGATGTCTACTGTGTAAAGACACCGGAGGGAAAGGAACTTCTTCTCCCGGCGATCCACGACTGCATTCTCGATGTGGATCTTGATAAGGAAGAAATGCTTGTTCATGTTCTCCCGGGACTTCTCGATCTGTAGGGGAGGCTGCGATGAATTTTCATGTACTTACCCTGTTCCCGGAGATGATCATGAACGGTCTGGAGACCAGCATTCTCGGCCGCGCGGCAGCGAAGGGGATCGTATCGTTTGAGGCGGTGAATATCCGTGATTATACGCTGGAGCGCCACGGAAAGGTGGACGACTATCCTTACGGGCGGCGGCGCCGGGATGGTCATGCAGGCGGAGCCGATTTACCGCGCTTATGAGGCACTTGTCGAGAAGATCGGAAAGAAACCGCGTGTGATCTACATGACTCCCCAGGGAAAGACTTTCAATCAGAATATCGCAGAAGATCTCGCGAAGGAAGAGGATCTGGTGTTCCTCTGCGGCCATTATGAAGGCGTCGATGAGCGCGTTCTGGAGATGATCGCGACAGATTACCTCTCCGCAGGAGATTATGTCCTCACAGGAGGAGAGCTTCCGGCCATGGTGATGATCGACTGTATTTCAAGACTTGTCCCGGGAGTGCTGAACAACAATGTGTCTGCGGAGTTTCGAGACATTCCATGATAACCTTCTGGAATATCCCAGTACACCCGCCCGGAAGTGTTCATGGGCAAAAAAGTGCCGGATATTCTTCTTTCCGGGCATCATGCAAATGTCGAGAAATGGCGCAGGGAGCAGTCGATCATCCGCACACTGAAGAACCGCCCGGAACTTTTTGGAGGACGCTGTCCTTTTCGAAAAAGCGAGAAGTTTCTGGATGAATTGCTGAGACAGCAGGAGACCATGAAAAACCGTGACCAAAAAATTGCACGATATATGAGAAAACCGCTTGCATTTTGGCTTGCGGTATGATAAAATACAAAACTGTGGTATCCGAAAGACGGGAGAACCCTGTCAATACGGAGACTTAAATCATAAGAGATGGTCCGCTGCTGCAGGAAAAACGATGCGGGTAAGAACATCGAATACTTTAAGGAGGTTCATATCAATGAACGACATTATCAAGAATATCGAAGCTGCACAGTTAAAAAGAGTCTGTACCGAGCTTCAACGTAGGTGACACTGTAAGAGTATCCGCTAAGATCAAAGAGGGAAACCGTGAGAGAATTCAGGTTTTCGAGGGTACAGTTATCAAAGACAGAACGGCGGCGTTAGAGAGACTTTCACAGTAAGAAAGAACTCCAATGGTATCGGCGTTGAGAAGACATGGCCGCTTCATTCCCGTCTGTTGAGAACGTTGAGGTTGTCAGAAGAGGTAAATCGCCGTGCGAAACTTTACTACTTAAGAACAAGAGTAGGTAAGGCTGCAAAGGTTAAAGAATTAGTAAAATAATTCGGAAAACTGTACAGAGAGTCAGTAGATCAAAGGGGCAATGAAAATTGTCCCTTTGTTTTTTATGAAAACAGCAGGAATTCCCTTGCATAAAGTACAGATGTTCTGTCAAATTCAGGAGGTCCCCATCATGGATTTTTTTGAGAAAAGGAACCAAACAGACTTCACCGGGTCACGGAATGGGTGGTGGACTGCGCAGTCATGGTCGCTCTTGCGTGCTATCTCGTGTTTTTGTTTTGGAAGCAGGGTTGGGAGATGAATGGAAGTTCCATGAAACCCGTGCTGGAGTCGGAGATGTGGTGCTGATAAACCGGCTCGCATATGATGTCGGGAAACCGGTCCGGTTTGATGTTGTTGTCTTTGAACAGGGAAGGACAGCAGCCGGGGATCAAGAGGATCATCGGACTTCCCGGAGAGACGGTCCAGATCAAAAATGGATCCCGTCTATATCAATGGGGAACTCTTAAAAGCGGAAAAACGGACTTGCCGAGGCGACGATCGCCGGGGCAGCCGAGTATCCGGTCGAGCTCGGGGATGATGAATATTTTCTCTTGGGTGACAACCGTGAATCAATGAAGACAGCCGGTTTTCCGGCATTGGAAATATAAAACGGGAAAATCTCATCGGACGCGTCTGGCTGCGGTTTCAGCCATTTTTCCAGACTTGGTTTCGTCCGGTAGCAGGAAAGGACGGAGACAATCATTATGAATATACAGTGGTATCCAGGCCATATGACGAAGGCGAAAACGCGCTATGAAAGAGGATGTGAAGCTTGTAGATCTTGTGATCGAGCTTGTGGACGCGAGAGCGCCGCTTGCCAGCCGTAATCCGGATATTGACAGCCTTGCAGCGGAAAGGGCCGTGTGATCCTTTTAAACAAGGCAGATCTGGCATCAGAAAAGGCAAACGCGGCGTGGATCGCTTATTTTGAGGGACAGGGCTTCCAGGTCATGAAGATCGATGCAAGAGCGAAAGGCGACGTTAAAACAGCTGAATGCCCTGATTCAGGAGGCATGTCAGGGAAGAAGATCGAGCGCGACAGAAGACGGGGAATCTTAAACCGCCCGGTGCGCGCTATGGTAGTGGGAATCCCGAATGTGGGGAAATCTACCTTCATCAACAGCTTTGCCGGAAAAGCAGCTGCGAAGACGGGAAACAAACCTGGCGTCACAAAGGGAAATCAGTGGATCCGTTTAAATAAGCAGGTGGAGCTTCTCGACACTCCGGGTATCTTATGGCCGAAATTTGAGGACCAGAGAGTTGGTCTTTACTGGCGTTTTTAGGTTCCATCAATGATGAGATCCTGGAGAAGGATGAGCTGGCTTCCGAGCTTGCAGATTATCTTAGGACGATCCACCGGGACTCTTAAAGGAACGCTACGGGATCGAGGAGGAAGGAAAGAAGCCATATGAGCTCCTCGATGAGTTGCAACGGCGCGTGCATGCCTGACAAAGGGAGGCGTGAATGATCTGACAAAGGCGGCGAGACTTCTTCTTGATGAATTCCGCGGCGGAAAGCTTGAGATGCCGATAAGAAAGAAAAGTGAAAAGGATCACGCTGGAGATACCGGCGGAATAAAGTGTTTTGGAACATGAATACGCAGGGATAAGAGGATAAAGAGCAGAATATGGCAAGACGGGTACTGACAGGAGAAAAGCTTGAGAAGGAACTGGAACGTCTCTCACTTATGCGGGAATTCGAGAGACAATATGAGGACTGTGCCTGGATATGCGGGATCGACGAGGGCGGGCCGCGGACCTCTTGCAGGGGCCGGTTGCGGCCGGTGCGGCGATCCTGCCGCAGGACTGCCAGATCCTTTATTTAGACGACTCAAAAAGCTCTCTGAGAGCCGGAGAGGAACTGTTCCTGGAGATTCCAAGGAGTAGAAAGCGATCGCCTGGTCGGTGGGGATCGTGGGTCCTGAGCGGATCGATGAGATCAACATCCTGCAGGCGACCCAGGAGGCGATGCGCCAGGCGATCGCGAAACTTGACCCGGCACCCCAGATCCTTTAAACGATGCGGTGACGATCCCGGGCATGTTGATCCGCAGGTGCCGATCATCAAAGGTGATGCGAAGAGCGTTTCTATCGCGGCAGCAAGCATCCTTGCAGAAGGTGACCAGAGACCATATGATGGAAGGAGTACGATAAGGAATACCGGAGTATGGTTTTGCAAAGCATAAAGGATACGGAACTCCGGCGCATATCACGGCGCTCAAGGAGTTTGGACCGACACCGATCCACAGACGGACGTTTATTACAAAGTTTTGTATGATCGAAGAAAATCACGGAGCATAAGGTCGGTATCAGAAACAAAGCTGAGCGGGGTCATCGATGGGGAATTTTGTGACAAAGAATCATCGGGCAACAGGCAGCATCTATGAGGAAAAGATCGCTGCCTTTTTAAAACAGAACGGATTTTTGATTCTGGAGCGGAATTACCGCTGTAAGCAGGGCGAGATCGATATTATTGCAAGGGACGGCAGATATTTTGTATTCATCGAAGTGAAATTTCGCGCCAGTGGTTCAACGGGCTTTTCCCTGGAGGCGATCGATCACAGGAAAGCGTCGAGGATCCGGAATGCGGCGCTGTATTATCTGTATTCTCATCAGCTTTCAGAAGAGACACCGTGCCGGTTTGATGCGGCAGGAGATCACATGACAGGGAGAAACGTTCACTTATGGGACTCGCAAAAAAAAACGCGTTTTAAAAGCAGGGGTCATTCGGAAAGGAGAACGGCGCATATCGTTGAATGAAAAAAAATCATATCTCGGAAAAAAAAATGGATCAGTGGATCGAAAAACAAATGCGGCGGATCATGAAGGAAGTGACAAAAACGGTGTCACCTACCTGACATTCCCGGCACTTGATGCAACCGGGAATCGTCACTCACGCGTTTTCCACGCGGATGGGAGGCGTCAGCGAGGGCTGGTATTCGACCATGATTTTCTTTTACCCGCGGTGATAGCAGGGAACATGTGCTGGAAAATTATAACCGAATGGCAGCGGCTCTGGGTGTGGATCTGGAAAAATGGTCTTAACCTGGCAGACCCACACGACGAATATCCGTATTGTTTCGGAAGATGACTTCGGAAAAGGCGTTGTGAAAGACCGGGATTACCGGGATATTGACGGGCTGCTGACGAATATGCCGGGGTGACACTGGTGACATTTTTCGCCGACTGTGTCCCGCTTTATTTTTGTGGATCCGAAACACCGTGCAGTCGGTCTTGCACATTCCGGCTGGAGAGGAACTGTAAAACCGTATGGGCGAAAAGATGGTAAATGCCATGAAACGGGAATACGGGAGCAATCCGCAAGGACCTTGATCTGCTGTGTGGGACCGAGTATCTGCAAGTGAGTGTTATGAGGTTGGGGAAGATGGCGGACAATTTCCGTGACGCGTTTTCTAAGGAAGACTGCAGGGCGATCGTTCTGCCGTCAAAGACAGGCAGGATCGGAAAGCGCCAGCTCGATCTCTGGGAGGCAAACCGCCGGATCCTGTTGGAAGCCGGGTACCGGAAAAGAATATTTCCGTTACGGATATCTGTACAGAGATGCAACCCGGATAAATTGTTTTCCCACCGGGCGATGGGAGAGAAGCGAGGGAATCTCTGCGCGTTTCGTGCGCTTAAGGAAAATTAGGCGTGTGAACAATGCGGGGTTCGAATAAAAAATGACATTTGACGAAAAAAACCTTCCAGTGTATTATTTTTCAGGACGATCATACTAGGAACGTACCATCAAACATGCCCGATGCGAAAGCAGGAAAGGCATTACACTAAAAGGAGGCGTATCTTATGTCTAACACAAGCAGTTCTTCTTCTAACCGTGTAGTAGTTCCGGAAGCAAAGGAAGCGATGGACAAATTCAAAATGGAGATCGCGGATGAGCTCGGTGCCGCTTACAAACGGCTACAACGGCAATCTGACTTCTTACCAGAACGGCAGCGTCGGCGGCTATATGGTTAAGAAGATGATCGAGGAGCAGGAGAAGAAGATGGCGGGCAAATAAGGGTTAGAGCCTGAGCATCTGAGGGAGGCCTTCGCGATGGGATGGGATTTCAGAGATTCTATCTGATCGCGGGGGCTTTTTTCTGTGTAAAATTGGTTGTATAGGGTACGCGGAAGCTTCCGCCTGGGAGCGCCGGGGGATGCGGGGATGGTTCCGCTAAGAGGAAGCCAGATCCCCGGATCAAAGGCGCTCCCAGGCAGAAATAAACACAGGATGGTGGGGCGAAAAGAGTGGGGGGGTGTGACAGCGGGGAGGAAGTTTATCGTTGGTTTATGCAATGTCTGAAAAAAGGCTCAGAAAAACACTTGTATAATAGAAAAAATACGATTATAATGGGGCGGAGAATAAAAATTGCAGTGGTATTTTATGAGTTAGAGGTTGAGGATATGAGAGTAATCGCAGGCAGTGAGACGACGGCTGCTTTTTAAAGACGGTCGAGGGAATGGAGACGAGACCGACTACGGACAGGATCAAAGGAGACTCTGTTTAACATGCTTCAAAATGACCTTTACGGGGCACGGTTTCTGGATCTTTTCGCCGGGAGCGGCGCAATCGGAATCGAAGCGTTAAGCCGCGGTGCGAAGGAAGCGGTTTTTGTTGACAAAGGGAGACGGACAGATCTCCTGTATCCGGGATAATCTGAAGACGACCCATCTGGAAGAGAGGGCTCGTGTGATGTCCGCGGATGTGACAGAGGCGATCCGGAAGCTTGACCGGGAAGGAAAGGCGTTTGATTTTATCTTTATGGATCCGCCGTACCGGATGGATCTTCCGAAAAAAGTTCTGGAGGCATTGAGGGATACCTGTCTTGCGGACGAGGAAACGCTGATCATTGTCGAGGAAGCCTCGAGACTGATTTTTCCTGGGTCTGCGCGCTCGGGTATGAGATTGTCAAGAGCAAGGAATATAAGACGAATAAACATGTTTTCCTGAGAAAAAAAAAATCATCTGTTCAGGGGGAGAGATCCGGCGGTCAGAGACTGAAGGCTGAAGCCGGTCAAAATACAAAAAAACGGAACGATATAAAACGAGGAGAAAAACCGCGGGTTTTTCGCGGTGTGAGACAGAAATTATGAAAAAAGCAATTTATCCGGGAAGTTTTGACCCGGTTACACTGGGACATATCGACGTGATCAGACGTGCGTCAAAGCTGTTTGATCATCTGATCATCGGCGTTCTTAATAATCGTGCGAAAACTCCATTGTTTTCCGAGGAAGAACGTGTTAAGATGTTAAAGAGGTCACAAAAGACATTCCGAACGTGGAGGTAAAAGCTTTGCGGGACTTACCGTTGACTTTGCGAAAGGAATGCAACGCGAACGCCGTTGTCCTGGACTCCGCGCGATCACTGACTTCGAATATGAACTCCAGATCGCCCAGTTAAACCGCGTGATGGATACGAGTATTGATACAGTATTCCTGACCACGAGCCTTGAGTACGCGTACTTAAGTTCCAGTATCGTAAAAGAGGTTGCGGCTTACGGCGATATTTCAAATTTTGTAACGCCTTATGTGGCGGATGAAGTACATAAGAGACTGCGTGAGAGACAGGGCAGTCAGGCGTAAGGGAAAGGAAAAAAACAACATGAGCAGAATTGAACAGTTAATCAATGAAATTGAGGAATATATCGACAGCTGTAAATTTCAGCCGTTATCTACATCAAAGATCATCGTAAACAAAGGAGGAGCTGGACGAGCTTTTTAGTCGAGCTTCGCTTAAGATCCCGGATGAGATCAAGCAGTATCAGAAGATCATCAGCAATCAGGACGCGATCCTTTCCGATGCCCACAATAAGGCAGATGCGATGCTCGCAGAGGCAACTGCTCAGACAAACGAGCTTGTAAACGAGCATGAGATTATGCAGAGAGCCTATGCCCAGGCTAATGAGATCATCGAGCAGGCGCAGGCGCAGGCTCAGACGATCGTTGACAATGCGGTCGCTGATGCGAACAGTGTCCGTCAGGGTTCCATCCAGTACACAGATGATATGTTAAAGAGCCTTCAGACGATTATGAACCACACGATGGAGGGCGCTCAGGGCCGCTTCGACGCATTCATGAATTCCATGAAGTCCAGCTATGACATCGTCTCCTCCAACAGAAAGGAGCTTTCCTCCGGAATCATCACTGAAAAGAGGAAGCTGCTGAGCCGGAGACAGAAACAAGAACGCTGTCGACTGGTATGGCTTGTGCGGATTAGGGGATAGTGGTAATGAAACTTCAGAATATATGAAATCGCAGGACGCCTGTGAGGACTGCCATGATGGCAGCTGTCCAGGGGGAATGGGCAATTTTCAGAGAAGATACTGCCGGATGGAGAGTCCGGCAGTTTTTTTTATTCTTATTGTTTAACGGGAATTTCATGCAAAAAACATTCGGTGCTTGCGGTGGCAGCGGTCTCAGCAGAAGATCTGTGCAGCCGGGCACTGCATTTGTCTGCGACAGGGCGGAAAAGCCTCCGAAGGAAAATATGGCTGCAGCGGCGATGGCGGAATATGGATATGGAAGGGAATCTGAGACGGATCGGATTCCCGTTGTGATCTCCAGAACTACCGGAGAAAAAACAGCCGGACCGGATCCGGGATTCCGCGGGTATTTTTGATCACAAGGATTAGATAGAGTAAAAGATAAGATATCCTCCCGATTTTTACGAGGATCTCCGCGGATCGATCGCGGCGATCGCTGTATCCAGCGAAAACACTGAGCCGGACGCATCACCGAATTGAGAGCGATTGCAGGAAGCTTCGTCTGGGACGTCGGTGATACTGGCGCGGGGAGGCCCGTTTTGGTAGATCCGGTATGCCGGAATGGCAAGCAGCAGAAGCGGCATATAGATCATAAAGAAGACAAAAGAGGACAACGAGGTATGCGCGGCAAACATCGGGTAGACAAACCTGTCAGGAACATGGGGCTCGGATGATTGCAGAGCGCAAAAAGAAATCTTGCTTCCCCGGGGCTGATCCGCCAGTCAGAAAGTCTGCGCATGTCTTTGCCCCCATAGGACAGCCGCAGAAAAGGCCGGTGAGAAGAACATAGATCCCCTCCGGAGAGAGACCTGAAAACGGAAGATCACCGCAAAACGGCTGCACAAGCCGGGAAATACCTCCGGAGACAGAGAGCATGGCGGACAATACCATAAACGGAAAAAGTGCCGGAACCACGGAAGAATACCACAAAAAGAAGTCCCGGCGGCTCCTTTCGTGATAAGATCCGCATGAAAGATCATAAAAAATCAGGGAGAAGAGAGCCACAATCGTTGTTTTCATCATATACACTCCTATAAAGATATCGGAATCAGGTTTTCGGGAAAATTACCGGACCAACTCTTTCTATTATTTTCATTGTACTTTCCCGGAATTTTGATATGATAAATATAGTGCGCTTTTCTGTTTAAATGCCTGTATTCATCAGAAATTTGATATCTTCTGATGTTGCGGATACGGATGTGGGCATGATCAGAAAAAGCACGGGATTCGGAAGGAGAGAAATATTTGGAAAAAGCAATCCGGCTGGACAAATATCTAGCTGATATGGGAAAAGGTACGAGAACGGAGCTCAAGGAGATGATCCGGAAAGGACGGATCACGGTGAACGGTGTGATCGTAAAAAAAGCCTGAGACGAAGATAAAGAAAGGCGAAGACACGATCTGTCTTGACAATGCACCGGTGGAGTATGTGGAACTGGAATATTACCTTTTAAAATAAACCTCAGGGCGTGATCTCCGCGACGGAGGACCGCCGCAGGGAGACGGTCGTGGATCTGATCGATGAGAAGAGCAGAAAAGATCTCTTCCCGGTGGGACGTCTTGATATCGATACGGAAGGTCTGCTCCTAATCACAAACGATGGAGCGCTTGCCCACCGCCTTCTTCACCGGGACATCACGTGGATAAGGTGTATGAGGCGAGATGCGAGGGACTTTGTCCCAGATGAGGCGGTAGATAAGTTCCGGGAAGGAATAACGCTCGGACGGACTTTCCTGTATGCCTGCGGAGCTGGAGATCTTAGAGAAGAAACCGGAGGATCCGGAGACAGGGACGGCGGCGGAGAGTCTTGGTGAGTCTCACGCTTCACGAGGGGAAAATTCCATCAGGTTAAGCGCATGATGGAGGAGTCGGCTGTCCGGTGCTTCACTTAAAACGCCTGTCTATGGGGCCGCTGAAGCTCGATGATGACTTTAAAGACCGGGGAATACCGGAAACTGACGGATAAAGAACGGGAGTTGTTGGAAAACTTATGATAAAGAATTTTTTGGAAAATAAAAAAAGGCGATGCTTTTTGATCTGGATGGGACTCTGGTGGATTCCATGTGGATGTGGGAGGCGATCGATATCGAGTTTTTTGGGGAGCTTACGGCTATGAATGCCCGGACGATATCCAGAGAGCGATCGAGGGAATGAGCTTTTCGGAGACGGCGGTATATTTTAAGGAGCGTTTGATCTCCCGTTAAGTCTTGACGAGATCAAGGCAGTCTGGACCCGGATGTCGATCGACAAGTACCGTCATGAAGTACCCTCGAAGCTGGGGAAAGTGGTCCGCGCAACGTCCGTCCAAGCGAGACTCGGTGGAAACACACGGGTCGGAGTATTTGCCACGAGATCGCCGTTCCGCCCGAATCCGTTAGGCTTGTCAGTCGTGAAACTGAAACGAGTGGAGCAGCTGGAAAAACGGCGCTCCTGTCTTAGTTGTCACGGGGGCGGATATGATGGATGGGACGCCGGTCTTTGATATCAAGCCGTATATTCCCTTCGCGGACAGCCATCCGGAGGCGAAGGGCGGGTTTACGGACCAGACGAAGGAATATGAGCTCACGGTGGAGATCCCGGAGGAATTCTTAAAGCTCCTGCCGGAAGAAAAGCGGGATCCTCTCCGTCTGGTCTTAGCCTCAGGATCCGCGTCCGTCTTATCAGGAAGATCCCGGACGGGTCTACGGCATGGAATTTGCCGGATTTGAGGTAAAATTTACCGTGTCGGAGAACGTTCTTCATGTACAGAGTGTGATGAAAAAATAATTTCGTGGGAGTTTTGGCTGCCCTGTGTTAAATATATAACGAAATCTGCTAAAATCTCGAAAAAAACTGGACAGGCTCATATTTTCCTGTATAATAGGTATTCGTGGCCTTTTTATGGACCGACAGATACTTGAAACACATATGAGAAGAAAAAGGAGAATAGTGAGTATGGAAAAATACGTCCAATGTTGTTTACAACATTGAAGAAGTATTCCGGTGCCCAGCTGATGTCTGACGTCGTAGCCGGTATCATCGTGGCGATCATCGCCCCTGCCGTTATCCATCGCGCTGGCACTGGCATCCGGCGTGGGTCCGGAGCAGGGAATCACACGGCCATCGCGGCAGGCTTCGTGATCTCATTCTTGGGCGGCAGCCAGGTACAGATCGCAGGTCCGACAGCAGCCTTCGCTACGATCGTAGCCGGCATCGTGGCGAGAAGCGGCGTGGAAGGTCTGGCAGTCGCAACGATTATGGCAGGTATCATCCTTTGTTATCATGGGATTCTGCCAGCTTGGTTCCTGATTAAATTTATCCTGTTTACGATCACCACCGGATTCACCTCCGGTATTGCGGTGACCATTGTGATCGGACAGTTAAAAGATTTCTTTCGGTGTCACATATCCGGCAGGTATGGAGACTATCGAGACCATGCAGAAGTTAAGGGCTTTTGCCGCAGGCTTCGGAACCATGAACACCCATGCGGTGATCGTAGGTCTCGTCTGCCTGGCGATCCTCATCGTGATGCCGATGATCACAGAGAAGATCCGGGATCCTTTAGTGGCAGTCATCGCAGGTATCGTGATGGTAAAATTCCTTCCGTTACAGGTCAACACGATCGGAGATCTCTACAGCGTCAGCAATGCGCTTCCGGCCTTCCATATGCCGGCATTCAGCTATGACGTGATCCAGGGCTCTTTATCCGACGCATTCACGATCGCAATCCTGGCAGCCATCGAGTCCCTGCTTTCCTGCGTCGTTGCAGACGGCATGATCGGCGGAAAGCAACCGCTCCAACACAGAGCTTGTTGCCCAGGGTGCAGGTAATATCGTTTCTGCTTATTTGGCGGTATTCCGGCTACAGGCGCCATTGCCCGTACGTACAGCAGCAAACATCCAAAAATGCGGACGTTCTCCGGGGGCAGGTATGGTCCATGCGGGCCTCCTTTCTCTGATTCTCGTGATCCTGATGCCGTATGCAAGCTGGATCCCGATGCCGACGATCGCGGCGATCCTGTTCATGGTAGCCTGACAACATGTGCCAGTGGAGAACCTTCGCAAGACTCGCAAAGACGGCTCCGAAGAGCGATATCGCAGTTCTTGTTCTTACCTTCTTCTTAACCGTTGTCTTCGACCTTGTCGTAGCGATCGAGGTGGGCATGGTCCTTTCCTGCCTGCTGTTCATGAAGCGCATGAGCGATGAGATGGGAGTCAGAAGCTGGCTCCATGTGGAAGAGGTCGAGGAGCAGCAGCGTGAAAGCGGAGGAAGTTTCCAGGGGAGCGAATGAGGACGATGTCCGTGGAAGAGGCACAGTTAAAGGCAGCGGCAGAGGAGATCAACCCGGCAAGCTTCGCCAGATTCCGATGGAGCTTGCAGTCTATGAGCTCACAGGACCGTTATTCTTCGGCGCGGCTGACCGCATCAACCAGATCGAAGTGAACGAAGTCACAAGGTGTCTGATCCTTCGTATGCGGGCGGTTCCGGCGGCGGACAGCACAGCGATGAACTCCATGACAGCCCTCTGCGAGCGCTGCAAAAAGAACGGAGTTACCCTGATCCTGTCCCATGTCAACGAGCAGCCGATGCGCGCGATGGAGAAAGCCGGATTCGTGGATCTCGTGGGAAGAGAGAATTTCTGCAGGAATATTGAGGAAGCACTTGACCATGCGGACAAGGTGCTTGAGAAGTAAATAAAGACGCGGAGACAGAGATTTCTGCGCAAAACATAAACAGAGCTGTAAGGCCGAAGTTTGGCCAGCAGCTCAGTTTTGTTACAAAAATCCAGACGAAATATATTGTACATGCTATTTGCAAAATTCATGTTAAGGAGAGAAAACGAGCGATTAAGCCACGGCTAAAAAGGTAAAAGTGGGGAAAAAGCGGGGATAAATTTTCTATGGTATATATGTGTGTCAATTTGGAGGCAGAGGAAAAAATGGTGCTGCCTGAATGGAGGTTAATTATCATGGCTAATTTATTTTCGATCCTTTTCATCATCCTTGTTGCAATTGTAGGCGGTATTCCGACCATCGTGATCACGGGTTATATTCCGGTCATGATCGCTCAGAAGATTTATAGAAAAGTGAAGTACGGATATTCTTTATATCGATAAGTAACGGGACCTGACTACCACTGGAGACAAATTGCGATTACTCGCCACTTAAATGAGGTGGAGTCTTATCGAATGAGATAAAAACGGATGGCTTCCTGGAAAATTATCTGCAATCTCCATAACACGATTTTAGCAGGAATCTATGATATAATGAGTCAAAGGAAAAACAAACGGGCGGTGCCATTTGTTTTTCTTTTATGAACGGACAGCTTTGAGACAGCGGGCAATGGGCGGGCATAGGGTTCGTGAGTTTATGATAAAAACCGGAGGTTTCCCGATACAAATAACCCTGAAGTCGGTGTTAAAGAACAGCGGGATCGCGTTCGGGATCCTGGGAATCGCGACGGCATTTTGTTTTCTTGTCCAGACGGATCTCAGAATCGGACACGCACGTCCCGCTGTTGTTCGTTTTGGCGGTGCTGTTTGTGTCCCGCTTTACGGATGGCTATGTTAGGGATCGTAGCGTCCATCATCGCGGTGTTTGGCGTCAACTACGTGTTTACATTCCCGTATTTTAAACTGAACTTTGCGATCACGGGCTACCCGCTGACATTCGTCGCCATGTTGGCTGTGGCCTGCAGCGTCAGCGCCCTGACGACCCAGATCAAGAAACAGGAACAGATGAGGCTGGAGGTTGAGCGGGAGAAGATGCGGGCAAACCTCCTGCGGGCGGTGTCCCACGATATCCGCACCCCGCTGACTTCCATTGTCAGGATCTGCATCGGGAATCATCGACAACTATGACGCACTCTCGAAAATATTCTGGAACTCCTTGAGGACATGAAATCCGAGGGTCAGTGGCTCGTCCGGATGGTGGAAAACCTTCTTTCCATCACGAGGATCGGGGATGGAACCGCCAGGATCAATAAGGAAGATGAACTGGTGGAGGACGTGATCAGCGGAGCGATCACGAAATTCAGAAAACGATTCCCGGATATCGAGATAATCCCGAAAGTGCCGGAAGATGTCCTGTTTGTGCCTATGGACGCGATCCTGATCGAGCAGGTGATCGTAAATCTCCTGGAAAACTGCGTGCTCCACGCGGACGGTATGACAAAGATCTGGCTGATCGTGACGGAGGACGGCGACCAGGTGTGAAGTTTTCCATCGAGGATAACGGAGCCGGGATCAAGGAGTCGGTCCTTCCGAGAATGTTTGACGGAAGCTTTCAGTCAGAGGAAGGAAAAGGAGAGCGATTCCAAGCGGAATATGGGGGAATCGGACTTTCGGTCTGCATGACCATCGTAAGAGCCCACGAGGAATCATGAAAGCAGAAAACAGAAAAAGAAGGCGGTGCCAGAGTGATGTTCTGGCTGCCGAAAGGAGTGGACACGGAATATGGAGATTAAAGACAGAGTGCTGGTCGTGGAAGACGACAAGAGGATCAGCAATTTCATCAAGACAGTGCTGGAAGCGAACAATTACGATGTGATCGTTGCGCAGACGGGAGCGGAGGCATACAGCATGGTGACCTCCCAGTGTCCGGACGTGGTGATCTTAGACCTGGTCTGCCGGACATGGACGGCATGAAGATCTTACAGGGCGTGCGGGAATGGTCCTCAATGCCGGTGATCGTTGTGTCCGCGAGAACCCATGAGAGGGGATAAGGTGGAGGCACTGGATCTCGGAGCTGACGATTACATCACGAAACCTTTCGGCATCTCGAGCTTCTCGCGAGGATCCGCACTGCGATCCGTCACACAAGATCCTGGGAATTCCGAACCAGCCAGGGTGGACAGACAGGTGTTCTTTAAAGCAGGTGGTCTGACGATCGATTATGACAAGCACCGCGTGTTTATCGACGGTGTGGACGCGGGGCTGACCCAGAACGAGTATAAAATTGTAGAGTCTTCTTGGAAAGTATGCCGGGAAAGTCATGACTTATGACTATATTATCAAAGAAATCTGGGGACCGAACATGAAAAATGATAACCGGATCCTGCGTGTGAATATGGCGAATATCCGGAGAAAGATCGAGAAGAATCCGGCGGAGCCGCATATTTTTTTACAGAGGTCGGCGTCGGATACCGGATCGTGGAGCCGGATTAGGGGAGACAGGATGCCGCGTTGCAGCGCGGAAAGGGAATAAGCTATGGTAAAAACACCTGTTGTGTCCTCTAAGATGATTAGCGAGGGGCAGCAGGTGCTTTTTAGTATGTGTGAAAATGTCAGCGTGAAAATGTTTTCGCTGTATGAAGCGGGTGAACGCTGCAGACCAGGGGATTTCAAACCTGCTGAAATGATTGTGTGGCAGCAGCCTTTCCGGACAAGTTCATCCAATGTCCCAAACCGGTATCCCATCTCCTCCCACTTCGTCAGCAGCTCATCGAGGATCGCCGCGTTTGTGGAGGAAGTACTGTGCAGAAGCACGATGGCACCCGGATGGATACGCCCGAGAAGCTTTTTGAATGCCTCTTCTTTTGAGGGCTGTTTATCCTGATACCAGTCCACATAGGCAAGACTCAGAAGAAGGTCTGATAGCCGAGATCTTTTGCCATCTGAAGGTTGGACTTGCTGTACTTTCCCTGGGGCGGCCGGTAGTATTTTTTCATGGTTTCCCCGGTAAGCTCAGTATAGAGTGTTTCAAGACCTGTGAGCTCTTTTGCGAAGCTTTCCGGATCACTGATCCTCGACATATCCGGATGGTGGTATGTATGGTTTGCGACGATATGTCCTTCGGAGACCATACGCGTTTTACGAGGTCCGGACTGGTCTCAGGTAGTTGCCGACAACGAAAAAATGCGGGGAATGTGATGCTTTTTCAGGGCATCAGGATCGCCGGAGTGTTACCGTTCTCGTATCCGGCATCGAAGGTCAGATAAAGAACCTTTTTCGCCGGAAAGATCGGCATACCAGGCATGATACTGTTTTAATTCATCGGCCGTAGCGTTGGCAATGGGCGGTTTTCCATCCTGCTGGAATGAGAGTCCCCAGTTTCCGTCCGCAGATGCCGGGACCTGCCGCGACGACGGCTGCAGCCAGAGTCCGAGAATGTGAAAGTGGGAGAAGAATGAGAGCCAGGAGAAGTGCGGCTGGACGGCTTCCTGCGAAAAATCTGGTCATGATCACGCGGAAATTCTTTTAAAAAGACAGAAAAATGGAAATTTCATGAAATGATATCCTTTTCTTGTGGTTCCAGAGACGCAGATGTCTCATGGAATTACTTTTTATAATATATACCGCCCCGGATATTTGTATTCCACCGCAAAATGTGGTAAGATGTGTTGGTGTGCGTATTGGGTGCCGGTCTGCGGCAGCACAATACGGCGGCATGAAAAGGAGAGAGGCAATTGAAGATCAGGATCCGGAGGATTCTTTTTTCCAATATTGTTCTGTCTGGCGGTAGCATGCATCATTGAACTTCCGCTTGCGCAGACAACGATTTTCGGGGACGACGTGATCTTATGGGATACCTTGTTCCGCGCAGTCATCGCAGTTCCGATGCTGGTACACCTTTATAAAGAGGACAAGGTGTTCCGGGGTGAGGAACACTGGAGCTTGGGAAAGATTGCGGCGGCGGCAGCGCTTGGCGGCGCGGGATTATCCCTGATTTTTGGACTTGTGGTGAGAGCTCTCCAGGTCACTGGAGCATCTCTGGCGGATGAGACGTTGTTTACGGGAAATCTCTGGCTGGAGGCTGTGGTGCTTCTGGCAGCATCCCCAATTCTTGAGGAATATTTTTTTCGCGGCGTTCTCTATGGAAGGTGCAAGGGGCTTTGTATCCGCCCCGGCGGCAGCATTCCTCACAGCAGCATTTTTGGTGTATTTCACTGGGATATAGTGCAGGGATTCTACAGTTTTATCATGGGATTGGTCCTGGCATTTCTTATGGAAAAAGACGAACACGGTGAAGGCACCGGTGGTGGTGTTCCATTTCGCGGCGAATCTGGCGGCACTTGTTCTGGCGGTTCTCTAGCCTGATGGAAAAATGTGCTTATATTTCCGTATCAGAATCGGTCGGTTCCAGTGGTTTTGATGCCGCAAAGATGGCGAAAAAGGCGGCAGATTGCCGTAAAATCGTAAGGGAATTGTAATTGAATCATCAAAATCAAGATGATAAAATAGTTTAGGCAAAAAAAAGAAAGGCGGGAAAACGATATGAAAAAAAGAACCTTATTCCGCAGCGGTGCGGCGTTTCTTATGGGACTGCTGATGACCGCAGCGGTGGGATGTTTCACAAGCTTTTGCTTATGACAGCGCAAGGCTCGAAGGCTTGTTCAGTAGAGAACGGAAACAGCATTTCCGTCACAGGAACAGCTTACGACCGGCGCTTTAAATGAGGGAACTCCGGATGACGGATATTACTATCTGTTTGAGCTTCACCCATATGAGTCTGAGATAGGCTCCAGAACGGACTACATCGCATGGAGCAACAAATCCGACAAGTTAAAATTCACCTTAAAATACAGCGGTGATTCCACAGATACGATGATCTATTCCAGATTTGTGGTTGCGTTAAAGACCGGCAGCACCTACACACCGATCAGCAATGCGATCTATGTGACGAATCCGGGCGACGTTGCAAAGTTCCGCGAGGATTACCCGGAGCCGATGAGCAAAAAAAGGACTTCTGATCCAGCTTGATATGCTCGGCGACGCTCTGAACCTGGGTGTAAAGCACAACGGTCAATATCCCGTATCACCAGCTTGTGGGCGGCAATTTAAAATACAAATACAACGGAAAGACCTACAACTTCAACGGTGATCTCATCAGGATTATGATAAGATGATCAGTGCGTTCTCCGCGAAAGGAATCGTTGTGACGGCGATCCTTTTAAACGGCTGGAACGACAGCTACCCGGAGCTTCACGAAGCCGGGCTTGCGAAGAGAAAAGAAGCTTTCTACTACGGTTTTAATGTCTCCACGGAACAGGGATATGAGACGACACGCGCGCTGCTCTCCTTCATGGCAGAGCGCTATTCCGGCGCCCACGATGATTATGGCCGGCCGCGTCAGCAACTGGATCGTCGGAAACGAGATCAACAACAACTTAAACTGGAACTACACCGGTCCGATGGATATCGATTCCTATACAAAGCTCTATTCAAAGGTATTCCGTGTGGCCTACACGGCAATCAAGAGCCAGAGCCGCAACGCGAGAGTATTCTTTCTCCACAGACTATGAGTAGAAGCGGGCGAACTCCAATCTGATGTACGGCGCAAAGGATTTTATTGACCGCTTCAACGCCGATATCCGTGACGAGGGAAATATCGAATGGGGACTTGCCTACCACCCGTACCCGCATCCGATGACGGAGCCGGAGTTCTGGGATGATGATCAGACAGGTGCTGTCAACAATACAGAAGATTCACCGGTCGTAAACTTCAAAAATCTAAACGTCCTGACGGATTACTTCCAGAAGGACATCATGCGCGATGCAGGCGGAAATGTCCGCCATATCATTCTCTCTCTGAGGAAGGCTTTACATCAAAGAGTGCGACCCGTGGAGATGTCTATGATATCCAGGCAGCCGCTTTCGCGTATGCATATTATCTTGTAGATAATAATCCGTATATCGACGCGTTTATCTTAAACCGTCAGGTCGATGCGGTGATCGAGGTAGAGCAGTCCTGCTCGTTTGGTCTCTGGACAGTTGACATGTCAAGCCCGAACAGGGTCATCGCCGTTATGCCGAAGAATATTTACAACGTATTCAAATATATTGATACAAATAAATCTCTGAAGTATACGGAATTCGCGAAGAAGATCATCGGAATCAACAAGTGAGCGATGTGATCCCGGGATTTAAGCTGCAGGAATAATT
>VOFC01005021.1_pt1 | contig 21333 bp, 25 predicted proteins | sample 5384161 | NCBI WGS metagenome assembly VOFC01 (sample SAMN12384722, study PRJNA508395) | human gut metagenome | isolation source: healthy gut B | host: Homo sapiens
GCACAGCGCCACCGCCGGTGTCAGCCCGAAGCCCCAGATAGTTGGACAAAATATTCAGCCAGCGGTAGCCCGGCGGTGTGCTGGTCTACCACAATGGTGATGACTTCCAGCACCGAGATGCACGCAATGAGCGCAAAGGCCAGAAAGAACCCGCGCTTCTGCTTTTTATCACAAAGATTCGCTCAGCTTTGTAAGAAGGCACATAAAGCCGCTAACAAAAAAGATCAATGGTCGTTAAAATAAAGAAATAGCCATCCATTACAAATTATCTCGCCTGTGAACTGACACCCTGTCCGGGTACATACAATATTAGTATATCATTCCGCAAAACTTTTCTCAACGGGAACCGCTTATTTTCATTCAACTAGCAATTAACTTTTTTAATGCAACAGCGTTGCATTGCATATCGCAAATATGCTGTTTGAATGTCACACCATTTTTTTGACTCGCGATAAAAAGCTTCAACGTCTCCCGGACGGTTTTTGCCGTGGATATCCAGTTTGACAATGCGCATACCGTTTCGATATGCCCGTATGCGGGAACATATCCACCGGGTAAAGCCCTTCGGCCTTATAGCCCAGCTTTGTCAGGGTGGCAAGGTCGCGGGCAAGGGTGACGGGGTTGTAGCTGACATAGACCACACGCTTGGGTGCCATACGCGCCACGCGTTGGCGAATTCCGGGGTAGAGCTCGCGCGGGGGTCCATAAAGATCACATCTGCTCGCTTCCCCTGCTGCGGCGGCTTCACTGATCCAGCGGGTGGCGTCGGCGGCAAAGAAGCGGGCGTTCTTTACGCCGTTATGCTTTGCGTTGCCAATGGCATCCTGCACGGCGTCCCGGTTCAGTTCCACGCCCACCACCTGCTTCAGCATGGTCGGCGGCGGTCAGTCCGATGGTGCCGATGCCGCAGTAGGCGTCCAGCACCACTTCTTTGCCGGTCAGTTTTGCGGCTTCCACAGCAAGGCCGTACAATACGGCGGTCTGCGCCGGGTTCACCTGATAAAAGCTGCGCGGGCTGATGGCGTAGGTCTTGCCGCAAAGGGTGTCCAGAATGAACCCCTTTGCCGTACAGCACCTTTTTCCGCTTCGCCCAGCACCACGCTGGTCTTGCGGCTGTTCACGTTCTGCACCACGGTGGTCACGGTCACGCCGCGCTGCGCAGTTTCCGCCAGCAGCGCCTTGACAAAGTTCTTTGCGCCCGGCAGCACCGGCTGCGCCGTCACCAGCACCACCATCACCTGCCCGGTGGCTACGCCCCGCCGCAGCAGGCAGTGGCGCACAAGTCCGGTGCCCCTTTGTCCTCGTCGTAGGGCTGGTAGCGGCAGGCGTTGGCCGCCGCCCGGCACCGCCTGCATGGTCTTGTCCAGCACTTCGTCCTGCAGCAGACAGCTCTCCACCGGCAGGACCTTGTGGCTGTTTGCCGCATAGATGCCGGAGGTCAGTTTTCCAAGATGAAGTGACCGGCATTGCCATGGCGCTGCCGGGCTTTGTGGATAACCGCACCGGCTATGTGTCCAACGGCGGGCGCTTTGCTGTACAATACCGCCACCCCGGTGGGGCAGCTGCTGGCAGAAAAATGCGGCTGTCCCGTCATCTGGAAAACGACGGCAAGGCCGCCGCCATGGCAGAGCTGGCAAACGGCGCGCTGAAGGACTGCTGCAACGCTGCGGTGTTCATCATCGGCACCGGCGTGGGCGGCGGCATCATTGCCAACGGGCAGCTGGTGCGCAGGGGTGCACTTTACCGCCGGGGAGTACAGCTTTGTCAACACCAACGCCGGGGCGTGGGACGCCCGGATCAGAACATGGCCTGCCAGTGCAGCACCAGCAATCTGCTTAAATGGTACCCGCGCGCGCAAGGCACTGCCGGAGGACGCCCCGCTGGACGGACGCAGCTTTTTGCTGCCGCCAACGCCGGGGAGCCGGAAGCCTTAGAGGTGCTGCGGCGGTTCTGCCACGCGGTGGCGGTGCAGATCTACAACCCTGACCGTTCTGCTGGATGTGGAAAAGGTGGCCATCGGCGGCGGCATCAGCAAGCAGCCCCTGCTGCTGGAAAGCCTGCGCAGCGCCTACAATGGACTGTACGCCTCCCGGGCGGGACAGGCTTACATGGAGGGTTTGCCCGCTGCCAGATCGTGCCCTGCGCCTTTTCCAGTGAGGCCAATCAGGTAGGCGTCGCCGCCGCATATTTTGAAGCTATGCAGAAAAAACGTTGATTTTCAGCCGGTTTCATGGTACTATATCTGCCGTGCGCTCTGCACGCAAAAACACGAAACAAGGAGATTTTGAACCATGAACACTCTGCATAAATTTGCTGCCCTGACCCTCAGTGCTGTGCTGTCCGTCTGCCTGCTGGCAGGCTGCGGTGCTTCTGCGTCCTCCACTGCTTCCAGCGCTGTCTCCGATGCCGCTTCCTCCGTGGCTTCTTCTGTGGCCGCTTCTGAGGTTGCTTCTTCCGCTGCCGCCGAGACACAGGCCACGGTGGAGTTCACCGTTACCGCTGCGGACGGCAGCGTATCCAGCGTTCTGCTGAACGTGACCGACGGCGAAAAGCTGAGCACCGCACTGGCCAAGGCCGGTATCATCAGTCAGGAAGAAGCCGATGCCGGCTTTGTGACCACCGTGAACGGCGAGACCGCCGACTATAATAAAGATCAGGCTTGGTGGTGCCTGACCGATGCCGCCGGTGAGATGACCACCGTTGGCGTGGCCGACATCGAACTGCATGACGGCGACAGCTATGCCTTCACCTACACCAAGGGCTAAAAAGCCGGTGGCGCTGCACACTCGGGTGCTGCGGCTGGTGCTCAGCGGCCTGATGGGTGCGCTGCTGGTGGTGAGCAAGCAAGCCATGAGCGGTCTGCCCAATCTGGGAGCCGGTGAGCCTGCTCATCATCCTGTTTGCGCTGGAACTGCCCCGGGAGACGCCCGGCGCTATCACGGTATTTATCCTGCTGCAGGGCGTGCTGTACGGCTTTGGCCTATGGTGGGTGATGTACCTGTATGTGTGGTATCTGCTGGCGCTGCTGGCATGGCTGCTGCGCCGCATGGACTACGCCTTTTTTCTGGGCGGTGCTCAGCGGGCTGTACGGCCTGTGCTTCGGCGGGCTGTGCGCGGCGGTGTATCTGTTTGCCAAAACGCCCGCCTTTGCCCCTGAGCTGGTGGCTCAGCGGACTGAGCTACGATGCACTGCACGGCGTTGGCAACTTTGTGCTGATGCTGCTGCTCTACCGCCCGCTGCGCCGTGCGCTGCAAATGGCAAAAAGCAGCTGCGGATCTAATATTTGCCCGATTCTCAAGCAGGATGCGCAGCAGCACCGTATTCACTGCGGTGAGCACCAGCGCATTCGGGATGCGGGCCACCAGCACTGCCCACGCATAGCCGTAAGAAGATGTGGAGCGCCAGCGAATCGATGACCATGGAGCCGACGAAGTGGGCTGCAAGCACGCTGCACCACAGCCGGGTGCCGGTGCGCAGATTCGAAAGCTTCTGCCAGCCCAAGCCCCCTACAAGGCCGATGGAAGCCGCGCCCAGCGTGATGAGCGGATTGATGGCATAGCCCGCCAGCACGCCACCGATGATGTCGGCCACCATGCCCACGACGAAGCCCGCCCACGGTCCAAAAAGGATGCCCGCCAGCAGCACCGGCAGACTGCCCAGATTGAACCGGACAAAGCCGGTGGAGATGCTCAGCACCCGGGAAAAGACGATTCTCATGGCAATGAGCAGGGCCATTGCCGTCAGGGTGCGCACGGAGATCTTCGAATGGTTGTTCATATCAACTGTCCTCCTGTTTTTCAGGAACTGCGGGGGAGCAGAAAGAAACGCCCTCCCCTGTGAAAAACCGCACAAAGGAGGGCGTGAGTTCAACAAACTTCACTTCCGGACGACGCCGTGCAGACGGCCTCGCCCGCACCCAAGTCCATGCAGCAGCGGGATGCAGGCCATGCACCGCGGGTCTCCCTTCGTCCGCAGCACAACTCCCCGTTGATGCGGCACTTGACGCGCATGGCCTTACTCTGTTGATACTGTTATTATATGCTTTTTTTCGCCCTGTTTCAATCACGGGATGCAACAGGTTTGTTAAAACAAAGCCTTTGAATTTATCACATATGTCCAAAGCCTTTCTTTTTTCGGCCCAAACGTGATAAGATGGACTTACTATTGAAAGGGGCTTTCCCGCCCCGGAAAGGATTTTTCACGATGAAATTCAGTGAGATGACCTATACCCGCCCTGACATCGACGCGCTGCTGGCCCGCTGCAAAGAGCTGACCGCAAAGGCCGCAGCCGCTGACAGCGGCGAGGCCCTTGTGGAGACCTATTACGAGCAGAGTCGCGCTTTTGCCGACTACACTACCGCTGCGAACCTCGCCAATATCCACTACACCTGCGACACCCGCGACGCCTGCTGGAAAGCCGAGCAGGACTTCTTCGACGCCAACGGCCCGGCTGTGTCCAACGCCAGCGTCGAGATCAGCCGCGCTTTCCTTGCCAACCCCCATGTGGATGCCCTGACGGAGGCCTTCGGCTCCACCTGCGTGGCTGGCATGAAGAACGCCGTGCTCGGCATGGACGAGCGCACCGTGGCCCTTCAGCAGGAGTACAACGCCCTCGTCAGCACCTATCAGCAGATCTACGGCGGTGCGCTGGTGGAGTTCGACGGCCGGCAGCTTACCATCCCCCAGCTCGGCCCCTATAAGGAGAGCACCAATGCCGCCACCCGCCGGGCCGCTTATGAGGCCGAGGCCGGTTACTTCGACGCCCACCGCGCCGAGCTGGACGAGCTGTACACCAAGATCGTCAAGAACCTGAACCAGCAGGCTCAGGTGATGGGCTTCCACGATTACAGCGAGCTGTCCTATGTGCGGATGAATCGCATCGGCTACGGCCCTGAGGACATCAAGCGCTTCCGCGACCAGGTGGCCCACGACGTCGTGCCGGAGCTGCAGAAGGTCATCGCTCTCAAGAACAGGCGCACCGGCATCCAGCACCCCACTTTCGCCGACCTGCCGGTGGCTTTCAAGGACGGCAACCCCAAGCCCATCGAGGGCTACGACGCCCGGATGGCCGCCGCCCGCACCATGTACCATGAGCTCAGCCCCGAGACGGCAGAGTTCATCGACTTCATGCAGGACAACGAGCTGTTCGACGTCGAGAGCCGCCCCGGCAAGATGTCCGGCGGCTACATGACCAGCCTGCCTTCCTATAAAGCCCCCTTCATCTTCGCCAACTGGAACAATACTTCCGCTGACGTGGATGTTCTGACCCACGAGTGCGGCCACGCCTTCGAGGGCTATGTCGCCGAGCGCGATCCGAAGATCCCCGCCGACCTCGAGTGCCCCGGCATGGAGAGCGCCGAGATCCACTCCATGGCCATGGAGTTCCTCACCGCACCGTGGCACCACCTGCTCTTCGGCAAGGACACCGACAAGTACGCCCTGCTCCACGCCGAGGACAGCTTCCTCTTCCTCGCCTACGGCTGCGCAGTGGATGAGTTCCAGCATATCATGTATCAGAACCCCGACCTCACCCCCGACCAGCGCAACCAGACTTGGCTGGAGCTGGAGCACAAGTACCGCCCCTGGATCGACTTTGCCGACCTGCCCTTCTACGGCCGGGGCGCCGGCTGGCAGCGGCAGCTGCACATCTACGAATGCCCCTTCTACTACATCGACTGCTGCCTGATCGTGGCGTTCGTGTTCATCGGCCCGGATCAGCTGCCCGTCTACGCAAAGAAGATCGGCAAGATGCTGCGTGAACTGAAAAAGTACACCGGCGCTGCTTCTGAGGAGATCCAGAAGAACGTTGTGGAACCGCTGAATGAGATCCAGGCTCCCCTGAAGGAAGCCGTTGCCCCGCTGACCGATATCAAGAAGGATATCGACAACAGCGTCAAGGATGTGACCAAGAGCTTTACCGGTATCGGCAAGACCAGCAAGGAGGAAGCTGCCAAGGCAGAGGCTGCCGAGGAAGTGACCGAGCTGACCGAGGAGCCGGTGGAAGAGCTGGAAGAGGACGCTGCACCTGCCGCCAAGGCCGAGGAGAACGCTCCCGCTGAGGAGACCGCTGCACCTGCCGAAAAGGCCGAAGAACCCACTGCCCCGGTTGAAAAGGCTGAGCCTGCCGCTGCACCCGCAGAGGAAAAGGCCGAGCCTGCTGCAGAAGCGGCTCCCGCACAGGAAGCTGCCGAGGCTGCTCCTGCGGCCGAGCCGGTGGAGGAAGACCCTCGTCAGAATGATGTTCTGCCGAAGGACTGATTACTTACTGGATACATGCAATAAGCCCGCCACGCGGCGCGGCAAAGTAAAAAAGGAGATTTTTATTATGCGTATTGGTACTAACGAACTGCTGATCATCCTGGTCGTCGCTCTGCTGATCTTTGGACCCAAGCCCGGGCCGGGCTGTGGTATCCCGCCTACTGGGAGGATGTGGAGGAGTCCCCGGCTCACATCCTGCTGCACACCTTTTCGGGGCAGGGCTACCACTATCGGCAGTGCTTCCTCGAAAACAGGCTCCTCCCGGCGGAGTATGACGCCATCTTCCCGCAGGGCCACGACGCCGACGACGCGGCGGTGATGGCGATGCTCTGCTTCGACCGCCTCCGCTGGCCGTGGCAGCTGAGCGCCGCCGCCAGGGGCCTATCGGGACTTCCTGAAAGACAAACACCGGGCGGGTGCTGAACCGCCTGCTCAAGGCGCAGGACATGGAGGGCATCAAGGCCCTGTTGGCACTGGACGTCATGGACGCCGACGCCTTTGCCGAGGGCGCGGCCCTGGCCGCAAAGGCCGACAACGGCGGCCGCTGCCCTGCTGGCCGACGCAGAGCACAAAAAGCGTGCCGCTGCGCCCCAAAAGAAGAAGGTATGATTTTGATTTCTGAGAAGGAAAAGTTTTTTCGACCCCCGCAAGCCCTTCCAGTCGGCCCGCCCCGAGACCCACGAGGAGTGGCAGGCCCGGATGGGCGGCGAGGTGCTGGTGGTGGTGCGCAGCGGGCTGTATCTGGACTTCCGGTTCCTGGATCAGGCCCTCTCGGCCCTGACGCCCACCGCCGACGAGCGGTGCGGTGTGCTGGCGACCGACGGCACCATCCTCTGCTACCAGCCCAGTGCTCTGCTGCGGCTTTACCAGAAGAACCCGAAGTACCTCAACCGGCTGTATCTCCACACCGTCTTCCACTGTATCTTCCGCCACCTCTGGCTGCAGGGCAGGCGGGACGCGAGGCTGTGGAGCCTCGCCTGCGACATCGCAGTGGAAAACGTCATCGATGGCCTTGGCCGCAGGAGCGTCCAGCGCCCCTGACGTGGGTGCGCCAGCACGCCTATGAAGAGATCGCCGCGCAGGAGAAGGTGGCCGCTGCGGCCCCCATCTACCGCTGGCTGGTGCGTCAGACGCCCGGCGTGCTGCGGCAGCTGGAAAAGGAGTTCTACGCCGACGACCACCGCCTCTGGCCCAAGGACGCCCCGGAACAGCCCCGGCAGATGCCCACCCCTCTGCCCCAGAAGACCTGGCAGAAGATCGGGGAGCGGATGCAGACCGAGCTGGAACTGCGGGACAAAGAGGCCGGAGAGGGTGCAGACAACCTGCGGGAGCAGGTCAAAGCCGCCAACCGCAGCCGCCGCAGCTACCAGGACTTTCTCCGCCGGTTCTGCGTCACCCGGGAGGAGGTCCACCTCGACCCGGACGAATTTGACCTGAACTTCTATACTTACGGCCTTTCGGTCTATGGCAACATGCCCCTCATCGAGCCGCTGGAGACCCGGGAGAGCAAGAAGATCGAGGAGCTGGCCCTGGTCATCGACACCAGCTATTCCACGTCGGGTGAGCTGGTGCGGGCCTTTCTGGCCGAGACCTACACCCTGCTGAAAGGGCAGGGAGAACTTCTTCCACCGGATGAACCTGCACCTCATCCAGGCGGACAATGCCGTCCGGCAGGATCTTCTCATCCGCACCGAGGACGAGCTGATCCACGCCATGAACCATTTCCAGCTGCGGGGCGGTGGCGGAACGGATTTCCGTCCGGCATTTGAGTATGTAGAACCAGCTCTGCGCCGAAAAGAAGTTTGCAAACCTGCGGGGTCTCTTATACTTCACCGACGGCATGGGCACCTACCCCGCCAAGCGCCCGGCCTACGATACGGCTTTCCTGTTTTGGGGGACCGGTTCGATGACGCCAATGTGCCGCCGTGGGCCATGAAGGTGGTTCTGGACGAAGAAGAATTTACCGGTGCAGAGGCCCGCCCGGCCAGCGCTCTTGCAGACGCGCTGGCCGAAGAGGACGACCTGTACCGCGACCTGAACAACTCCTGATAAAGAGGGGAACATCTGTTATGAACATCAAACGTGCCAAAGAAGAGATCGAACACACCGTAAAAGCCTACCTTGCCAAGGATGCCTTGGGCGAATACGCCATCCCGGCCATCCGGCAGCGCCCCATCCTGCTGATGGGGCCTCCGGGCATTGGCAAGACACAGGTGATGGAGCAGGTAGCCCGGGAATGCGGGGTAGCGCTGGTGGCCTACACCATCACTCACCACACCCGCCAGAGCGCGGTGGGCCTGCCCTTCATCCGCCAGCGCAACTACGGCGGAAAGGACGTCTCGGTGACCGAATACACCATGAGTGAGATCATCGCCAGCATCTACGCCAAAATGGAGGCCACCGGCCTTGCGGAGGGCATCCTGTTCATCGACGAGATCAACTGTGTGTCCGAAACGCTGGCCCCCACCATGCTGCAGTTTTTGCAGTGCAAGACCTTCGGCAATCAGGCTGTGCCTGCAGGCTGGGTCATTGGCGGCAGGCAACCCGCCGGAGTACAACAAGTCGGTGCGGGATTTTGACATCGTGACGCTGGACCGTGTGCGCCGCATGGACATCGAGCCGGATCTGCCGGTGTGGAAGGACTATGCCCGCGCGGCCCATATCCACAGCGCGATCCTGAGCTATCTGGATCTGCACCCCCAGAACTTCTACCAGATCAACGCCGACGTGGACGGCACCCAGTTCGTGACCGCCCGCGGCTGGGAGGATCTGTCCAATCTGCTGGACACCTACGAGCAGCTGGGCCTGCAGGCGGACGAAGCGCTGATCCGCCAGTACATCCAGCACCCGAAGATTGCCGAGGATTTCTCGGCGTACCTCGACCTCTACTATAAGTACCGCGACGACTACGGCGTGGAGGAGATCCTTGCCGGGCAGACGAAGCCCGCCGTGTTCGCACGGCTGCTGCTGCAGGCCCCCTTTGACGAGCGGCTCAGCCTTGTCAGCCTGCTGCTGGCCGGGCTTGGCACCCGGTTCACCGCATCCCGGCAGGCGGACGCTGTGGCCGACAGCTGCTACGCCCTTCTGCGGGAGACAAAAAAGCCCTTGCCACCCTGCCGGAGGATATCCCGGACGGCTCCGCGGAGCTGTTCCACCAGCAGCTCGTGGACTATGATGCCGAGACCCAGCAAAAGCGCGCGGCGGGGCTGCTCTCCAAAGACAGCCTGACCACCCGTCTGCAGGTCCTGGCCGTACTGCGCCAGTGGGAGGGCGAACTGCGCCGCGCCAGCGCCGCCGGGACACAGGAAGCCTTCGACCTGCTGCGCGGGCAGTTCCAGTCTCTGGCTGATATGCGCGGAAAAGGCCCAGCAGGCCGCCAGCGCCGCGCTGGAAGCCGCCTTTGACTTTATGGAGCAGGCCTTTGCCGAAAGTCAGGAGATGGTGGTGTTCGTCACCGAGCTTACCGTGGACCCTGCGTCCCACGCTTTCCTCACTGAGAACGGCTGTGAGCGCTACTTCCAGTACAACAAGGATCTGCTGCTGGACCACCGCAAAGCTGCCCTGCAGCAGGAGCTGGCGGCAGAGCAGCGCCGCCACGGCGGGGTGTGAGCCATGCTGGAAAATCTTCTGTTCAGCCTGAACAGCACCCTGCCGCTGTTCTTCATCATGCTGCTGGGCTATGTGCTGCACCGCACCGGCTTTCTGAGCGACGCATTCGTGGCAGGGGCCAACAAATTCGTTTTTATGCTGCACTGCCGGTGCAGCTCTTCCGCGACCTTGGCAAAAACGACATCCGCACCACCTTTGACGGCCGGTATGTCCTGTTCTGCTTTGTGGTCACACTGGTCAGCATCCTGGGGATCTGGGCGCTGGCAAAGGTATTTTTTAAAGGGCACCGGCCTTGTGGGCGAGTTCGTGCAGGTGTGCTACCGCTCGTCGGCAGCCATTCTGGGAACAGCCTTTCTGCAGAGCATCTACGGCGACGCCAGCATGTCCAGCCTGATGATCTTAGGCAGCGTGCCGCTTTACAACATTATGGCCGTGGTCATCCTGACGCTGGAAAGTCCGGCTGCCGCCCAGACCGGCAGCATGTCCGAAAAGCTGAAAAAAAGCGCCAAAGGCGTCCTGACCAACCCCATCCTGCTGGGCATTGCGGCAGGTTTTGCATGGAGCATGCTGCACATTTCCATGCCTGCCATGCTGGATAAGACCCTCTCCAATGTGGCCGGGCTGACAAGCCCGCTGGCGCTGCTGGCCATTGGGGCCGGGTTCAAGGGCCGCAAGGCGCTGGGCTATCTCAAGCCCACCACCATCGCCACCGTGGTCAAATTGATGATTCTGCCCGCACTGTTCCTGCCGGTGGCGGTGCATCTGGGCTTTACGGACGAAAAGCTGGTGGCCCTGCTGGTGATGCTGGGCAGCATCACCACCCCGGCGTGCTACGTCATGGCAAAACAGATGGGGCACGAAGGCGTCCTTACCGGCAGCGTGTGCGTCACCACCACCTTGTTCAGCGCCTTCAGCCTGACCTTCTGGCTGTTCGTGCTGCGGAGCCTCGGGTATATTTTATAACCTCTTTTTGCATAGCAAAACAGCGGACAGCCTGCAGGCTGTCCGCTGTTTGCTTTTCAGAAGCTATTTTGGGGAAGCAGGGTGCACCGAACGGATGCAGCTTCTGCCTTTTATTCGGTCATTTCCAGTTCAGCGATCCATTCCCGCACGCGGTCGGGACGGGTGGTCACGATGGCATCCGGCTGCAGCGGCCAGAGGTCTTTACCGTCTTTTCCCCGTCCACCGTCCAGTATGCCGTCTTGATGCCCAGATCATGCAGCTTCTGCACCATGCCGGGCTGCTGATAGGCGGTGTGGTACTCACAGCTCACCCAGTCCGGCTTGAAATCCAGCGTCTGGACATACTTCACCGGGTCCCGCTGATCCAGCAGGTGCTGGATCACTTCTATCAGGCTCTCGTTCGGAAACTCCACCTGCAGCATACTGACCTGACTGCCTATCTGGCGCAGCAGCTAGCTGCAGTTTTCATCGTCCACATTTTCCACCGAGAACATGGGCAGCTGTGGAAAATCGTCCTCTTCCAGACTGTTCTGCAAACCAAGGATCTCCCACATGGCGGTGGGCAGAGCCATGGTCTCCATGGCACCGTAGACCAGCACGCCCACCTTCAGCTCCGGCATCAGCTGCTTTGCCTGCCGCAGCAGGTCGTGGTTGAACGAGATCACCACCAGCCGATCGGTGATATCCGCCGCACGGATCTCTTCGATCACCCGGGGCACAAAGTCCGGGTCGTTATCGATGGTGGCCTTCAATTCCAGCTGGACAACAGTGCCTTCCATTTCCCTGCACAGTGCCAACGCCTCCCGCAGGGTGGCGATCCGCTCATCCTTGTAGCTCACATCCTTCCAGCTGCCAAAGTCCAGCGCCTTCAACTCCTCCATGGTCATGTCGTAGATCTGGCCCCGCATATCGGTGTGCCAGTCAATGAGAAAATCGTGGTGGATGACCAGCTTTGTCTCCGGTCTGCTGTACGTCCATCTCCACGCCGTCCGCGCCGATCTCCATCGCCTTGCGGAATGCTGTAAGGGTATTTTCCGGTGCAAGGTAGGACGCACCACGGTGTGCAATGATCTCAGGCATCATTCTTTTCTGATTCCTCTCTCGTTTGTTTTTGTATTTTATGCAAGGTCAGAGCCGTTTGAAGCAATGACCTTTTTGTACCAGTAAAAGCTGTCCTTGCGGCTGCGGGCCAGAGTGCCCCTGCCGTCGTTGTCCTTATCCACATAGATAAAGCCGTAGCGCTTTTTCATTTCGCCGGTAGAGGCGCTCACCAGATCGATGGGTCCCCCATGTGGTGTAGCCCATCAGCGGCAGGCCATCCTCGTTGATGGCCTTTTCCATCTGTTCAATGTGGGCCCGCAGATAATCGATCCGGTAGCTGTCGTGGATGGAGCCATCCGGCTCCACCGTGTCCACCGCACCAAGGCCGTTTTCCACAATGAACATGGGCTTCTCATACCGGTCGTAGATGGTGTTCAACGTCACGCGCAGGCCCACCGGGTCGATGGCCCAGCCCCACTCGCTGGCCTTGAGGTAGGGGTTCTTTACAGCTTCCAGCACCGCATTGCCATCGGCCTTTTTCTTCTGCCAGGATCTCCTTGTCCGTGGTGATGCAGCGGCTGGAATAGTAGCTGAACGAGACAAAGTCCACCGTGCCCTCCCGCAGGGTCTTTTCGTCCTCCGGCTCGGTCTGCAGCACGATGCCTGCCCGCTCCATCCGTTTTTCGGCCCACACCGGGTAAGCGCCCCGGGCCTGCACATCGGTGAGTCTTATTCAAAATCTCAAAGTTATATTTTCTTAGCAATTATCATTTTAAATTTCACCTATCAAATTATTAATGTTTTAGATACCTATCAGCACCTTGGCCACTAGCGAATCTCTTCACAAATCCAAAATGTGGAAACTAAATTTCATGTTCTGATTATAGCTTTTAAAGGATGCGTTACCAAGTATCTATAATCAAATTTTACAATTTATAGCTCTATTTTTTACTTATAAACTCTATAAAATGGGGGCACGTATCTATCTGTCAGTACGAGGAAGTACTGTTAAATTCTTATATTATTTATTTGTAAGTTCTATTTATTTCTATAACTCCATGCTGAACTTCAGCAGTACTATCAATAGCTATACTCAAAGACTACTACCTTATCTTAAAGACTCGTCTCAAGTATTTGTTACTCTTATTTCTACATTTATATTACTCTATATTGGTCTAACAGTTTCAGAAGTAACTGTCAATAGGTTCTTCGACTTACAAAAAAGCAGAGAAAAAATCAACTGTTCAAAATTTTATCATCAACTCAATGGACAACTTTATTACCCAACTACTTATACCTATTTTTATATTAATTGTTATACGCTACATCAGTTAAAATAATATCCTAAAAGTATTGTTTATAAAAATAAATGATACTTTTTTAGTATCACTACTCAATAAAATTACTTATTCAACATTTTTTATTCCTCACCTAACAAACCAATTGATGTTATTGTTTAACATCATACCGTAAAGTTCATCATATAAACACCCTGGAATTAATTGGACATTGTATATTCTTCTACAACCCATTCCTTTCTTGCACATCTTCCTCATAGTGTTATAATAAAATTGTCGGTCTGTCTAGAAATATGCAAGTTTTAGGCAGATATGACTTAGAAAGAGGTGTTTATGATATCTTCAAAAAGGTTTCCCTTTCTGAGGTTAACCAATCAATAGATACACCAAATAATAATCGTTTTGGCAAAATCTTAAGGCTTTCTTGGGACCTGGGGCTCTTGTAGCCGTGGGTTACATGGACCCAGGGAACTGGATTACCAGTGTCGTCGGTGGGGCAACCTACAAGTACAGTCTTCTTTTTGTCATCTTAATTTCATCTTTAATCGCTATGCAGTTGCAACAAATGGCTGGAAAATTAGGGATTGTGACTCAAATGGACCTGGCTCAAGCAACTGCATACCACTCGCCCAAATGGCTACGATACACGCTTTGGGTGATTCTGGAGCTTGCCTTAATGGCGACGGACTTGGCCGAGGTGCTTGGTTCTGCCATTGCTCTTAACCTGCTCTTTGGTATTCCAATTATGGTTTGCCATTCTGGTGACAATCCTAGACGTCTTCCTGCTACTGCTCATCATGAAGCTAGGATTCAAAAAAATCGAGGCTATTGTTTCAACCTTGATTTTGACCATCTTGGTTATCTTTGTCTACTTGGTAGCCTTGTCTGAACCTAGTATTACGGGAATCCTAGAGGGTTATCTCCCTACGCCAGCGCTCTTCGAGCCACATGCTGCTGGACATACCAACCAGTTGACCTTGGCGCTTGGGATTGTGGGTGCGACCGTTATGCCACATAACCTATACTTGCACTCATCCTTGTCACAGACTCGTAAGGTTGACTATTCTGATGGCAAAGACGTGACTAAGGCTGTCCGTTTCATGACCTGGGATTCTAACATCCAGTTGACTTTGGCTTTTGTGGTTAACTCCCTCCTCTTGATTTTGGGAGCAGCTCTCTTCTTTGGTCACGCTTCTGATATTTCAGCTTTCTCACAAATGTACAATGCTCTTCAGGACTCTAAGATTGCTGGTGCGGTTGCTAGTTCAACACTTTCAACCCTCTTTGCCTTGGCACTCTTGGCTAGTGGTCAAAACTCTACCATTACTGGTACCCTAACTGGTCAGATTGTCATGGAAGGTTTCCTCCACATGAGGTTACCACAGTGGGTAATTCGTTTGTTCACACGTCTCTTCGCCCTACTACCGGTTATCATTGTAGCCATTCTCTACGGCGATCAAGAAAAGACACTAGATCAACTCTTGGTTTATTCACAAGTATTCCTTTCAATTGCCTTGCCATTTTCTATCTTCCCTTTGATTTACTACACTTCTAAAAAATCACTCATGGGAAAAACACGTCAATGCCAAGTGGAATACCTTCCTTGGTTATGCCATCGCTATTGTCCTAACCATTCTCAATCTCAAACTTATCTTTGATACGTTTTAAACAAAAAAATAAGGCCAGCGCCATGCTGACCTTGTTTTAATTTTTGAAGGCGTCAACGAGAACTTGGAATTCTTCATTGCTAAGGGTAATCCCCTTACCCATCTTGGTATGGTCTGGACTCCATGTACGGATGTCATACTTAGCCGGTGCGCCATTAAAGCTCACACGATTGAGTTCCTTAGTCAGCCCTTGTCATTCTCAGACAAAACCAAGAGTTTTTCTTCAATTTCAAATGAAAATTCTGCCATTTGCTTACCTCCCACTAGCTTTATTCGTTTTTTTTTGTGAAAATTGTCTGTTTTAGAATGAAGTTATCCACAAAAATTCACCTTTCATGCTATAATTATTTTATCAAGAAACGAGGGAAATGACCATGATAAACTTTTTAGAAGCGGTAAAGCATCAGCTTCATCAGTTTGTGGAAACAGGTCACAGCAAACCTGTCCACCTAATGCAAAGAATCAACTTTATTAACGATATCTATCATGCTATTGATCATAAATCAAATGGTCATGCTGACATCCAATCAGAAGACCTATAAGGGCTACATCAACCGCTATGACAGGGAGCGACAAGCCATTTTTATCGAGCAAGATAAGATCATCAGCATGATTGAGCTTAAAAGAAATCAAACGTCTAAAAAATCATATCACAACGAGGTTAAGTTTATCAGTTAACCTCGTTTTTATTTTAGAGGTTGACTATTTGAGAACTTGCTTGTTATAATAAGTTAACTATTTATTTATGAAAGGTTAACTAAAAAATGACACAAACCGTACACTGTCACTCATACTTCCTGCCTTCGGTCTTTGCTATCATTGCCGCACTGGCTCAAATTGTTATTCCTATCGGTGCAGTTCCAATCACACTACAGACCTTTCGCTGTTGGACTTGTTGCTTTGCCATCCTTAAGCCAAGAGAGGCGACCTTGCTGCCTACCCTCTACCTGATTCTAGGTGCCATTGGTCTACCTGGTTTTTGCAGGTGGGAGGCGGTGGGCTTCAAGCATTCTTTGGTCCTTCAGCTGGCTATTTGTTGGCTTATCCATTTTTTCGCCTTTGTCACTTCAAAACTGTCGCATGCTGAGACTCCTATTTGGAAAAAATCTTTTGGCTTTTGTTTTAGGAGATGCACTTGTCTTTGTCGGTGGTATCCTCAGCCTTCACTTTCTTGGAAAAATGGGTTGGTCTGCTGCTGTAGCAGTTGGTTTGACACCTTTTATCATTCCTGACCTCTTAAAAGGTCTCATCGTCGCTTTGGTGACTAAGCCAGTCTTAAAAGCTCTTAAAAATCATAGTTACTTTAACTAAAAAAAGATTGAAGACTTTGTTCGTGTAAACAGAATCTTCAATCTTTTTATTTTTCAAAATAAATATCATAGTGCTTTTGAACAAGCTGGGTTGAAGGCACTGTGACAACTGGGACAAGCTTCTACATCTTGATATTCCTCAATTGTCATCTCATGCCTACAAACGCCACAGATAAGGACCTTGTCCTGCTTCAATCTGACAAGGGATAAGCTCGAAAGCTATGTTTCTCAAGCAATCATGACACTGATAACAGGCATAATACTTCTGGACACTCGAAGCATTTTAGGGCAACTATATCTAGCTCTGGGGAATGGTATGCTGGCACCTACTCTGATCATCTACCAGGAGCCCATTGATTTACTTGTCATTAGGCTTACGAACAGTTTTAGCTTGAACCGTCTTTTTGGTAGAGGTTAATCAAACCTTCTTTAGTTGAACGAATCATGTCACCAAGTTTAACTTCTTGTGGCACGGTAATTGTAAGAAGTTCCATTGGGTTTGGTGCACGGTCAATTTTGTTACCATTGGCATCGTGAAGATCTTTGATATCACACTCAAAATGACGGAAGCCTGGTCCGTAGAATTCAACGTGGTCACCTTCGAGGATAACGTTACGTTGACGGATTGTAGCTGTCATAGTTGCTGGATCAAAGTCTACGACTTCACCAACGAATTTGTATTGTGGAATCTTGACGAGCTCCAAAGAGTTGTTCGTTTCTGTTGGTGTCTTGTAGTAGAAACCTGTTGCCAATTCACGTTGGGCAACCTTCCAGGAGTTCGTTAATCAAATCATCCTTGATGGCATAAAAAGGCTTCTGGACTTTCCATATAGGCATCACAAGCTGCCTTGTAACAGTTAGCAACTGTTGATACGTAGTGGACAGATTTCATACGACCTTCGATTTTAAGGCTGTCAACACCATTGTCGATAAGGTCTGGGATATTTTCAATCATACACATGTCAACGGCTGACATTGAGTATTCTTCAGGAACTTCACCGTGGATACTCTTTCGCTCTTGACCGAATGGCATGTCGTAAAGGTCATATTTCCAACGGCAAGACTGTGAACAACCACCACGGTTGGCATCACGGTCTGACATGTGGTTAGAAAAATTGCCAGCGACCTGAGTATGAGATACACATAGCACCATGGACAAAGGCCTCAATTTTCAAGGTCCGTACGTTTACGGATTTCAGCCAATTCTTCCATAGTTACCTCACGTGCCAAAACAACACGGGTCAAGCCATACTCTTTCCAAAAATGGAAGGTTTCAACATTTGTTGCAGATGCTTGCGTTGACAAGTGGATGTTAAGTCCTGGGCGTAGGTTGAACAGATTTCAATCAAGGCTGGGTCAGATACGATAACAGCATCGAGTCCCATATCGCAATTCACGGAACCACTCACCAGCACCCTTTTCATTTCCTTCATGGGTAACCATGTTTGAAGCAGAGCGTATTCGATACCTTCTCGAAGCTCATCCATGGTAAAGTTTCCGGCACGGCTACGCAAACCATAGGCTTGTCCACCAACGAAAACAGCATCTGCGCCGTAATTTACAGCGACTTTCAATTTTTCCAAAGTCCCAGCAGGTACCAAAACCTCTGGGCGTTTTTTAGTTGTAGTCATAATTTCTCCAATTTGCAAGATTGTCGATTTTAGTTTTTAGAAGGCTCCTTCGTTCCCTGAAAATGGAAAACTCACAAACGAAAGGAGGAAGTTTTTATTTTACACGGTCAGGTTCATAATCATGCTCAGTAATTTTACAAAGCAATAAACGCCGTCCAACTTCCAGATCAAAACCATGGAGTTCTGAAAGTTTGGTCATTGTTGTGAAGCAGCCATAAACTGAGTAGTGAGAATCTGGATGGCTCAAAGAGTGTTCGTAACAGCTTCAGCAAGTTGTAGTAGTTTTCACTGGTCGAGCGTTTTTGACGAAAAGTTCCGGAGAATTTAAGCTTCAGAAGCTCCAGGGCTAAACCTAGAAGGTTATGGTTGAAGCATCATAAATCATTTGAAGCTTAGGCAAATAGAAAACTCCAGCAAAATGTAATTGCCTTGGTCGTTGTATACGCGGAGAAAACAGGGACACATATGAAGTCTCAGAGCCGGGTGTTGGTTCCGGTAGAGATCGAGGGAAATTAGTACCGAAGTCTGAGATGGAAGATGGCGAGAAAAGCTGTGTGTATTTCTGAGGTGCCCGTACCGCAAACCGACACAGGTAGGTAGGAAGAAGATTCTAAGGCCAACGGGAGAAGGGTTGTTAAGGAACTCGGCAAATTGACCCCGTAACTTCGGGAGAAGGGGTGCTCCAGAGATGGAGCCGCAGAGAATCGGCCCAAGCAACTGTTTACCAAAAACACAGGTTTGTGCTAAATCGAAAGATGACGTATACGAGCTGACGCCTGCCCGGTGCTGGAAGGTTAAGAGGAGATGTGCAAGCATTGAATCGAAGCCCCAGTGAACGGCGGCCGTAACTATAACGGTCCTAAGGTAGCGAAATTCCTTGTCAGGTAAGTTCTGACCCGCATGAAAGGCGTAATGATTTGGGCACTGTCTCAACAGCCCGCCCGGCGAAATTGTAGTACCGGTGAAGATGCCGGTTACCCGCGACAAGACGGAAAGACCCCATGGAGCTTTACTGTAGCCTAATATTGGGTTTCGATATTGCATGTACAGGATAGTTGGGAGACTGGGAAACAGAGGCGTTAGCCTTTGCGGAGTCACCCTTGGGATACCACCCTTGCGATATTGGAATTCTAACCTGCGGCTCTGAATCGAGTCGGGGGACATTGTTAGGTGGGCAGTTTGACTGGGGCGGTCGCCTCCCTAAAAGTAACGGAGGCGTGACGGACGTACCTCTGGCGCACCAGTTGTTCCGCCAGGAGCATAGCTGGCTGGCAACTACGTACGGATCGGATAAACGCTGAAAGCATCTAAGCGTGAAGCCGACCCAAAGATAAGATATCCCACTGATTCAATCAGGTAAGATCCCTTGTAGACTACGAGGTTGATAGGCACGATGTAAGTGGAGCGATCCATTCAGCAAGTGTGTACTAATAGATCGAGGGCTTGACCACAATTCGCTTGAATTCTCAAGTCAATGATAAAATGTGAGCAGTGATTATTCAGTTTTGAAGGCACGTCCTTCAAAAACACTGGACAAAGTAGAACAGAAATGTTATACTGAACCAGTCATATTGGTCGGTGACGATGACGGTGAGGTTCCACCTGTTCCCCCATTCCGAAGTTCGCTGGAAACAGAAGTCGCCGACTTTGAGGAAGAAATTCCTCACTTTCACCGAAATTGCCCAAGATAGTTCGCTGGAAACGGCGGTGACGTATTATCTGGGCGATCGGCCTGCTGTTTGGCAGTGAGCATAACTGGAAAGGAGCAAAAAGTAATGACAAACAAGAAATTCAAGTTGGGATAATAAGTGGCGCGTTACGGTGAGTTGGGCGATGGCAGTGTAACTGTTGATCAGGATAATAATGGCGCGTAAGTTATCAGGTTAAAGCGGACGGCAGTGAGAAGCCCCGCACCTACGTCAATGAGGATAAAGAGCAAACTGGCGATGGCACGATCTACGTCAAGGACGGCAATGCGCCAACTGATAACTCCGACAATGGTACAGAGGAAACCACACCGACGGATACTACCACAGATTCTTCTGGCAACAACGCAGAGAACAGCCCCACGGCTGAGACCACAACTGGAAACACCATCACGGTCAAAGAGGATGTGAAAGATGCAACCATCGTGGTTGACGGTGTGAATGTGGATACCACCAGCACCCCGACTGAAGTAGCCACGGATACCGGGAACACAGAGGATAAAAAACCATCATCAAGGTGGGCGAGGGTGCAGATGTTGACCTGACAGTCAAGAATTCCAACCTGACCACCGGCGGCAACGGCATTGATATCGGTGTGAATCTGAAAGATAAAGATGATAACAAGGAAACCAACGTTGATTTGACGCTGGATCATACCGAAATCAATCTGACCGAAAAAGATAACACCGCAGGTATTGTTGCACGGGATCACCCAAGGTGGACGTTACATTAAAGGGCGAAAACACCATTGATGGCAAGGAAGCCTTGGAGGATGCCGCCCAGGAAGCGGAAGACGCGAAAAAAGAGGGCACGAGCAGCCCCAACCGCAATGTGGAAGGCATCCGCGTGGGCGGCGAAAACGCAGGTGATGACAGCAGTGGCAAGGGTGCGTCCCTGACCATCAAAGGAGACGAGACCAGCGACCAAGGCTCTCTGAACATTGATCATACTTCTACCGGAATGGTGATCTCTAACGGTTCTGATGTGACCTTGACGGACAACGCCGATGTGGATATCAAGCACACAGAAGCAGGTTCCAGTACGCAGGGTGGACGCGGTATCGTACAGCGGGGCGATTTGACCGTAGAGGACAAATCCAGCCTGACCATTAACACGGGGGGCAGCGGTGCTTACAAGATCGATAATGATCAGGAAGGTTTAGTCTACGGCAACAATGGTTATGGCATTGACAGTACCGATGACATCACGGTAACAGGTGACAGCACATTGGAGATCAAGGGAACACAGAGCTCTGCAATCTATGGCGGAACCGGTTCCAGCCTGACCGTAGAAGACAGCACGCTGAACATCGACAGCAATGGCCGTGGCATCGACTATGAGGGCGGTGCCGGGGACATCACCTTCGATAATTCCCAGGTGAATATCAGCGGCAATGGCATGGGTATCTCCGTTGCTTCCGGTGGCGGCACTGACATCACATTTGATCACTCCACCGGAAGCGTCAGTGCTCAGAATGGCACCGCCATCTATGGCCCCGAGAGTAACGGAAAGGGAAAACTGACCGTTACCAACAAGAGCGAGGTCAAATTGGAAGCTCCCACTGGCATCTACGCTGGTTTTGATGAAGTAGAAATCAGCGACAAGAGCAAGGTTACCTCCATAGGCAGTGTTGGTATGATGTTTGTTGGCGGTCAGAGTGGTGCGACCAAACTGCATGTTACCGGAGAGAGCGAATATAATCTGCAAATGAAGGGCTAGGCTCATGCTCTACGTGTTAACCTAAGCAAGAATCAAGCAGTATTCTGGTTGATCAAAATAGCAAGTTGCACCTTTCGCAGGCTACAACAGGTGCAAGTGCTATTGTTCTCGGTAACAGTGCAACTCTTACC